>Ga0315336_1001086_pt1 | contig 58798 bp, 50 predicted proteins | sample ASW5metaG_FD_204512 | JGI IMG/M metagenome (GOLD analysis project Ga0315336, IMG submission 204512) | Ammonia-oxidizing marine archaeal communities from Monterey Bay, California, United States - ASW #5 | ecosystem: Environmental > Aquatic > Marine > Intertidal zone | place: USA: California...
GAAGGGCGCGCCGCAGCGCGCCGCGCCCGGCCAGACGGTCAGGCTCGACTTCGCTCTGCCGGCCGGCACCAACTCCTTCATCAAGCTCTTACACCGCCACATCGAGGCGCAGGCACTGACGCGGCCCGACCTCGACGTTCGCGTGACGACCATCGAGGGCTTCAATCCCGACCGGCTTGCGCGCCTGTTGCAGGACCTGCACGGCCAGACGCAGGGGGTGGGCGTCATCGCGCTCGATCATCCTACGGTGCGCGAGGCGATCCGCTCGCTGTCGGCCAGCGACATCAAGGTCGTCACCATCGCCTCCGACATCCTGCATGTGCCAAGGGTCGCCTATATCGGCATCGACAACCGCGCCGCAGGCCGCCTGGCCGGCTATCTGCTCAACCGCTTCATGGGCGCCGGTCGTCCAGGCAAGGTCGCGCTGTTCGCCGGCTCGCTTGCATATCGCGGCCATGAGGAGCGCGAGATGGGTTTCCGCCATATCGTGGCCGAGGAATCCCCCAACCTCGAGATCGTCGAGATGCGTGAAATGCTCGACGATCGCGAAAAGGCCTATTCGGAGGCCTCCGCTTTGCTCGAGCGCCACCCCGACCTCGCCGCGATCTACAATGTCGGCGCCGGCAACACCGGCATCGCCCGGGCGTTGAAGGAGCGTGGTCGCGCGAAGGAGATCATCTTCCTAGGGCACGAAGTGACGGATGGCACCAAAGAGCTGCTGCTCGATGGCACTTTGGATGCGGTGATCGACCAGAACCCGCGCGTCGAGGCGCGCGAGGCGCTCAACATCCTTTCCCATTCCGTCAGGGGCCTGTCCTACGATCTGCACCAGCCACGGCTGCAGGTGATTTTTCGCGAAAGCATCCCGGAGATTTGAAGGCCAAATAATACAAGCGCGAGCAAACCCCTTCCAGTAACGCGCACTCACCGCCTACTCTACACCTGCTTATGCTGTCGGGAGTAGGACATGATTAGTGAAAACCGGCTGCGTCCTGCCGAGCCCCAGAAGCTCGCTGGCATGCGCGCTCAACAGCTCTTCCTGCTGAACGTCAGCAATGCGCCTAATGTCCGCCCTTGAGGTAAGCCGCGCCGATGCTCGAAAGTAGACATCATCAAGGATGCAGCGCAAGGATCACATCGCTGATTCCTGCTCCATCTCTTTCATGTCCTGGAAACGATCGGCGATCCGCGGATGGAGGCGGCCGCCATCCGCCGCGCCGATGGCCACGACGATTTCATCGGCGGCCGGGCCGTCGGCGATCTGGAAGTTGGCGGTGATGAAATGCGAGCGGAGGCCGTTCTTGCTCTTGTGCATCATCGGCAACGACAGCAGCGCGCCCGGCGCGTTGCGCGTGTTGCAGAATTCGAGATAGGTCGTGCCGCCGACGGCGTCGCGAAACACATTGCCGAACCGCAGCGTATGGATCATGGCTGAGGCGTGTTCGATCTCGCCTGCGACACCCACAGCGGCGGCCTTGCCGTAGCTTTCAATGCGCTCGGCAGGCATGAGCTGGAGGAGGCGACGCGTGAGCTCGTGGCCCAGCTTGGGCGCGATGGCGACAATCTCTGGCCGCAGGTTCTCGACGAAGCCGCGCCCGGCCCATGGATTGCGCAGGATGGCCGCGACGACGATCGACCTTACCGGCTTGGCGCCCGCCTTGCCTCCTTCGATGTGCACTTCCTCTATAAAAGTGCAGACTTTTCGCAATTCCATGATTTGGGGCCCTGTTGGTGGAAGCCCAGCCTAGTCAGGCCTTGAGGTCAGGTATTCCTCCGGTTCGTAGGAAGAAACGGCGTGCACCCCACTTGGAAGCGGTGTAGCGTTCGTATATCCGCGACGGCTTAAATCGGCCCTTCGCGGGGCGGAAGACCGGGCGTGGATCAAGAGTCGCAAATTCTCTCTTTGCGGGACGCCGCCAGCCTCATTAATTCGGGTGGCGATCTCCAGTCCGTGCTGCGCGACCTCGTGCTGGCAGCCTGCCGCCATGCCAAATGGACGCTTGGCTCGATCATGAGCATTGATGCGCCGCATGGCCACGCCTATGTCATCGTGCGCCATGACCCGACGCTCATCCAGCGCACCCTGCCGGACCGCTGGGAACTGGCGACCAGTCCGTCGATCGTCGCGCTCAACCGCAACGAGCCGGTCTATATCAGGGATGCGCGGGTCTCCGAGGAGTTTCCGGGCTATCGCCGCGAAGCGTTCGAGCGCGACTACCGCAGCGTGCTCGTCATGCCGATGAACTGCGTCGATGAAGACGGCCGGCCAATGGTGCTGACCGTGGTCTCGCGCGAAATCACCGAGGTGAACGCCGAGGATATCGCCTTCATCGGCATGATCGTGCATCTGGGCGAGATCGCGGTGGAGAAGCAGCACCGCCTGCGCCAAGAAAAGCAAGCGGGCGAGCGTCTGCAGCTGGCCTTGCTGGCGCATACTTCGCTTCTCCAGCAGGCTCTGTCGGAAGGATCGGTGGTCTCGCTCGCGGACAAGGTCGGCGAGCTGTTGCCCAATCCGATCGTGGTCATCGATTTCCACGCCAACCTGGTCGTGGCTGGCCGCTCGCCGAGCCAAGCGCATTTCGATGCCGTGGCCTGGCGCCAGGCCGTTGGCGGCGTGCTCAACCGGCAGATCGTCAAGGTCGCGCGCGGCGCGTCGGAAGCGGGCCAGGACGAGACTTTGTTCGTCGACGACGGCAAGCATCGGCTCAAGCTTTCGGTGCGAATAGAGCCACTGACGATCGATGACGAAGTGGTTGGCGCGCTGATGATTTTTCCGACTCCGCAACAGTCCGGCCAACTCGACCAGATGCTGCTCAACAGCGCCAAATTCGCGCTCAGCGTGCAGATGATGCGCAGCTTCGTCCGCTTCCGCTTCGAAACCCGGTCGCTGACGGAACTGTTCCTGGAAGTCGTCGAGCGTCGCTGGCGCGACGAGGCCGATATCGTCGATCGGGCACGGCGGCTTGGGCTTGACCTGACCGTGCCGCAGAGACTGATTGTCGTCGACTACGCTGGTGCAACCAAGGACGCAGGCGGTGGGCTTGCCGATCCCCATCATGCCCTTGTCAGGCTCCTGGAACAGGCGGGTGTGGCAGGGACAGTTGTCACCTTCGAGGGCGGCCTTGTCTGTCTAGTGGCCGGTGATGCCAGGGAGAGCATGCGCTTGGCGAAATTGCCGAACACAATCGCCACGGAGTTTGGTCGCCATCTCGGCCGTGAGCCGGCTGTGCTGGTTTCCGAGGTCTGTGCCCTGCTGGCGGATTATCCCAATGCCTGGGAGCGTTCCCGACGCATGATCCGCATCGGCCGGTCTTTTGGGCGCACGGGCGTTTTCGCCGGCCAGGATTTCGGCCCGCTGCCGATGCTGGTAGCCGCCGCCGATGTGCCCGATGTGCGCAACTTCGTCGACAAGAGCGTCGGCGCACTGATCGCGCATGATCGCGAACATGGCACGCCTTATCTGGAGACGCTGTTTGCCTATCTGCGCGAAGGTTGCCGCAGCCAGGCCTGTGCCGACGCCATGGGGCTGCATGTCACCACCTTGCGCTATCGCCTATCGCGCATGGAAGAGTTGTTCGCCATCAAGCTCGATACGCCCGAACAGCGCTTCGCGGCCGAGCTGGCGATCCGCCTCAGCGGCATCATCGATAGCCGAGTGCCTGAAACCCGCTAGAACCGTTCATCCGTCGTTGCGGTCGCTTGTGTGGCGCGCGCCGCCTGCCGCACTCCTGATTACTCGGGACGGCAGCAGTCGGCCACGAGGACTTTCCTACAGATCGGAGGAAGAACCGGCGCCGCCTTCTGCCTAGCCTCCGTCCCGAAACGTGGAGGAAAGCAATGGCGGACGCATTGGCACAAAGGACGATCGACCCCATCGCCTTGCGTCGTGCCTTCGGCACTTTCGTCACCGGGGTCACCGTCATCACGACGCGCGACAGCGACGGCAATCCGCGCGGCATGACCGCCAACTCCTTCACCTCGGTCTCGCTTGACCCGCCGCTGCTCCTGGTCTGCGTCGGCAAGTCGGCGGCGAGCTTTCCGGCCTTCAACGAGACGAGCGCCTTCGCGGTCAATTTCCTGCATGAGGGCCAGGTTGACGTCTCGTCCGTGTTCGCGTCGAAGGCGGCGGACAAGTTCCAGTCGGTCAATCATGATCGCGCCCACACCGGCGCGCCTATCCTCACCGATAGCCTGACATGGTTCGACTGCAGCGTTCACAACCGTGTCGAGGCCGGCGATCACATCATCCTGGTCGGTCAGGTCCAGGCCTTTGGGACGAGCCCGTCGGCGCCGCTCGGATTTTGCCGCGGCCGCTACGCTACCGTGAAGGATCCGCTACCGGCCGGCTGGCTCGCCTCGCAGGATATGATCATCGGCTATCTCGTCGAGGCGGGGGACCGCATCCTCCTGCGCGCCGACGGCAAGGGCGGCTGGGTACTGCCGACGGCGCTGCGCCGCAAGGCGGACAGCAGACTGGTGCTCGATGGCGGCGAGCCGCTGAGCCTGGTCCCAGAAAATACGTTTCTCTATTCGGTGTTCGACGTCGCCGACAGCGACCCTGGTTATCTGGTCTATCGCGCCGAACTGAGCCGCCAGAGTGCTGAGGCCGCGCTCCCCGAGGGTCACGTCTTCTTCGCGGTCGACGCGCTGCCCTATGAGCGGATCGCCACGCATGAGTTACGCGCCATGTTGCGCCGATATGCCCGCGAGCGGCAGGTCAAGCGCTTCGGCATCTACATCGACACCGGTGACGGCGGTCGCGTCGCCATGATCGACGGCCAGTCCAAATCGTGGATGCAGGCTGCGTCCGAATGATGCACGCAGGACAGACAGCATGAAAACGACGGTCAGATCGCTCGCAGGCTCGCGCCAGAACCTGTTCATCAACGGTGCGTTCGTAGCGCCAAAGAGCGGGCAGTATATCGACAGCTTCGACCCGACCAGCGGCAAGCCCTGGTACCGGTTTGCCGAGGCCGGCGCCGAGGATGTCGGCGCGGCTGTCGAGGCTGCGCGCTCTGCTTTCGCCAATCCGACCTGGCGGCGTATGACCCAGACCGATCGCGGTAAGCTCGTGCGCCGGCTGGCGGAACTGGTGCTGGAGCACGCCGACGAACTGGCGCTGATCGAGACGCGTGACAACGGCAAGCTGCTCAAGGAAATGCGTGCGCAGATGCGCGCCATGCCCGACAGCTACACGTATTTCGCGGGCATGGCCGACAAGCTCCTCGGTGACACGATCCCCGTGAACAAGCTCGACATGCTCAACTTCAATCTGCGCGAGCCAATCGGCGTCGTCGGCATGGTCACGCCATGGAACTCGCCGCTGATGCTGCTCACCGGCACGCTGGCGCCATGTCTGGCACTTGGCAATACGGTGGTGGTCAAGCCGTCCGAGCACGCGTCCGCCTCGACGCTGGCCCTGGCCGAGTTGATCATGGAGGCCGGCTTCCCCGCCGGGGTCGTCAATGTCGTGACCGGCACTGGCGCTACGGCGGGCGAAGCGCTGACCCGCCATCCAGGCATCGCCAAAATCGTCTTTACCGGCTCGACCGCAACCGGACGCCGCATTGCCGCCAATGCCGCGCAGAACCTCATTCCCTGTTCGATGGAGCTTGGCGGTAAATCCCCTCACGTCGTTTTCGGCGACGTTGATATCGAGCATGCCGTGAATGGCGTCGTGTCAGGAGTCTTCGCGGCCGCGGGCCAGACCTGCGTCGCCGGCTCGCGCTGCTTCGTCGAGGCGAGCGCCTATGAGCCTTTCGTCGAGGCGCTGGTCGAGCGCACAAAGCGGGTGCGGGTCGGGGTGCCGATGCTGGAAGACACCGACGTCGGCCCGCTGGCGCTGTCGGCGCAACTGGCGAAGGTCGAAGGTTACGTCGCTTCCGGCGTGCGCCAGGGCGCGCGGATCGCGGCCGGCGGCAAGCGTCCGCAGGCGGACGAACTGGCCGGCGGCTGGTATTTCGAGCCGACCGTCATGACCAATGCCGAGAACGGCATGGAGTTTATGCAGGAGGAGCTGTTCGGTCCCGTCGTTGGCGTCATTCCGTTCACGTCGGAAGAGGAGATGATCCGGCTCGCCAACGACACGCGCTACGGGCTCGCTTCCGGCATATGGACGCGCGACATAAACCGCGCCCTGCGCTTTGCCCGCAACGTCGAGGCCGGCACGGTCTGGATCAACACCTATCGCGCCTCCTCCTTCATGTCAGCAAATGGCGGCTTCAAGGAGAGCGGCTACGGGCGGCGCGGCGGGTTCGACGCCATGGAGGAATTCTCGCGCCTAAAGAACGTCGTCATCGATTATTCGGGCGCCATGCAGGACCCGTTCGTAATCCGCCTTCGCTGACCAACGCCGACTCACCGACCGGGAGACCGAGATGAAATTCGCCGTATCTCTGACCATGGAGCGCTTCTCGCCCGACATCCCGATGGAAAGCGTGAAGAGCAATCTTTTGGAACTCGCGCGCATGGCCGACGAAAGCGGTTTCGAGACGCTGTGGACGGCGGAGCACCACACGATCGAATGCACGATCTCGCCCAATCCGCTGATGACGCTGACCTGGTTGGCCCAGCACACGAAGCAGATAAGGCTCGGCACCTCGACGCTGGTTGCGCCCTATTGGAGCCCCATCAGGCTTGCGGGAGAGGCGGCCCTTTGCGACCACCTAACCGGTGGCCGCCTGGAGTTCGGCATCGCGCGGGGTTCCTACCAGTATGAATTCGACCGCATGGCCGGCGGGATGCCGCAGCAGGAAGGCGTTGCCTATCTGAAGGAACTGGTCCCGGCGGTGAAGAAGTTATGGGCGCAGGACTATGCCCATGAAGGCCACTACTGGAATTTTCCCCTGGCAGCCGGCGTCCCGAAGCCGCTGCAGAGACCGCATCCGCCGATCTGGGTGGCCGCGCGGGATCCGGGCACATTCGACTGGGCGGTCGGCATCGGCGCTTCGATCCTTTCGACGCCCCTGTCGGCGCCACCTGGCGAGATCGCGGTACTCGGCGAGAAATTCCGCAAGGCCGTCGCCGATCATCCGGAAGTCCCACGGCCCCGGCTGATGATGCAACGGCGCACCTGCGTCTACGAAAGGGAGCAGGAATGGGAGGTAGCAGTAGGTCATGCCATTGACTACGGCCGGGCCTTCGAGAACCTGTTCCAGAACATCGGCACGGTGAAGAATGGCTTCCCCGAAGCGGTGCCCTATGACAGTGTCAAGGGTAAGGACAATTACAATCCCGAAAACATCCGTCGCAATCTCATGTTCGGCACGCCGGACGAGGTGATCGAGAAATTGCTCGATTATGAGGCGGCGGGGGTGGATCAATACTGCCTCGGCCTGACGTTCAACCTGCCGTTCGAACTGCAGAAGAAGACAATCAAACTTTGGGTCGATGAGGTGATGCCGGTCTTTGCCGCGCGCGAGCGTGACAAGGCGCGCCAGGCGGTGAGGGCGTGACCATGGCACACTCCGGCGAGCTCGATGTCAAAGGCGTGATGCTTAACTGGCGCGTGGATGGCGGCGGCGACGTGCCATTGGTCTGCATCCACGGTGTCGGCTCCTATCTGGAAGCCTGGAATGGCGTGGTCGAGCGGCTGAAGGATCGCTTCGCGGTCCTTACCTTCGACCTGCGCGGCCATGGCCGCTCCAGTCGCGTCAAAGGTCGCTACGAGATCGACGATTTCGTCAGGGAGACGCTGGCGCTGGCCGATCATGTCGGGTTTGCCACCTTCCATCTGGCCGGGTTTTCGCTGGGTGGCTTGATCGCGCAGCGCCTGGCGCTGACGCATGCCGAGCGTCTGCAAAAGCTGGTGCTGCTGTCGACGGTCGCCGGCCGCACGCCAGAAGAACGGCAATCGGTTCGCGGTCGGCTGTCGGCGCTAATGGCAAGCGACGCCTCAGCGCATCACGCCGCCTCGCTGTCGCGTTGGCTGACGGAGGATTTTCAAGACAGGAACCCTGAGGTCATCGCGGAACTGCGTAAGCGCGACGCTGAAACCGACCGTGACTGCTATGCCTCCGCCTACAGGGTTCTGGCCGAAACCGATTTCGGCGGCATTCTCGACCGCATCACCTGCCCGACGCTGATCGTGACCGGCGAGGAAGACCAGGGGTCCAGCCCGCGCATGGCACGGCTGATGCACGAACAGGTGCAACGGTCGCAAATCGCAATCTTGCCTGGGCTTCGCCATTCGATCCTGACGGAGGCTCCGGCTCGGGTCGCCGAGGTGATGGCCGATTTCCTGCTGGGGCAAGGCAGCAAAGTGGAGGCCGCCGTCCATGGATAGCAATTTCCGCGCGGCTGGAGAGCAACGCCGGACTGCGTACGACACTTCGCCGGCTCCAGGCGGGGGCCTTCCCGGTGTTCGAGGGAACGGCGGCAACGAAAATCCTCCGCGACATCGGAAGACCGGACCGGCCTCGGGGTCGCTAAATCCGCGGGCCGTTAAGAGGGGCCACCGGCCTGGCCGGCACGAAATTGCCACGTGACGATCGGCTGACAGATCGTCACCGCAAGAGGCTGAACAACAACAAGGGGAATACGCATATGACAATCTGGAACAGACGACAGCTGACGATAGCCGCGGTGGCGCTTGCGCTTGGTGCGTACCCCGCCCATGCAGGCGCGGTGCTGGACCGCGTGACGTCCGCGGGTACGCTTAAGGTGGCGACTGACGCCAACTGGGCGCCGCAGTCCTTTGTGAATGCCAACAACGAACTGGACGGCTTCGACGTCGACGTCGCCAAGGAGATCGGCAAGGATCTCGGCGTCAAGGTCGAGTTCATCACGCCCGGCTGGGATATTATCACCGCCGGCAACTGGGCGGGGCGCTGGGACATGCATGTCGGCTCGATGACTCCGACCAAGAAGCGCGCCGAGATCTTCGATTTCCCGGCGGTGTACTACTATACGCCGGCGGCGGTCGCCGTGCATAAGGACAGCAAGGCGAAGACCTTGGCCGATCTCGACGGCAAGGTGGTCGGCGCCACCAGCACCTCCACCTTCGAGGCCTATGCCAAGAAGGATCTGACGCTCGACGCCGCCGGCGCGCCGCCCTTCGAGTACAAGCTCAATCCGAAGGAGGTCCACTCCTACGAGAATTCGACGACCGCCTTTGACGACCTTCGCCTCGGCGACGGTGTGCGCCTCGACGCGGTTGTGTCGTCGTTGCCCTCGATCCTCGATGCGGTAAAGGCCGGCTATCCAATAAAGCAGGTCGGCGATCCAGTGTTCTACGAGCCGCTGGCAATTGCTATCGAACGCGGCGATCCCGAGCTGTCCGCCAAGATCGCGGACGCCGTGAAAGCGATGAAAGAGGATGGCACGCTGAGCAAGCTTTCCGAAAAATGGTACGGGCAGGATTATTCGAAGACCAACTAGCTCCCTTCAAAGGCGGCCTGCCTCGGGCAGGCCGCCGAACAGCCGGTGCTCAAAGATGCTCTATCCGGATACCGTCGAAGCCGAAGTCCTCGTCCACAAACCCTGGTTCGTGGCCTCGATGTTCGGCGTCGTTCTCCTTCTCTTCATGGCTTTCAACATGTCGGGCACCAGCTTCGCCGAACTGATGCGTCCGGTGATCGGCGAACCGTCGGTGAGTGGCTTCTACGGCCGCTTTGCCATTGCCTTCGCCATAGCGGTGATCTTCACCTTGAACGTCGTGCTGATCGGTTTCGCGCCGATTAAGTTCCAGATCGGCATCGTCTGGCTCGAACTGCTGCTGCTGTTCATTGCCTTCTTCGAGACGTTCCGCCTCAGCCTGCCCTTCATCAGGGAGAAGCTGCCGTTCCTGATCAGCCAGGGCGTTGTCACCACGCTCTATGTCTCGGCGATCTCGATCGTCATCGCTTCGGCCATCGCCGTCGCCGGCGCCGTCGCCAAGCTTTCCAACAACGCCTTCGCCTACGCCATCGCCAGCTTCTACACCTCCTTCTTCCGCGGTCTTCCGCTGCTCATGCAGGTCTACCTAATCTATCTCGGCCTGCCGCAACTCGGCTTCGTCATCAATGCGGTGCCTGCCGGCATCCTAGCGCTTTCGCTCTGCTACGGCGCCTACATGACCGAGATCTTCCGCTCCGGCATACAAAGCATCGATCGCGGCCAATGGGAAGCGTCGCGCTCCATGGGCTTCGGCTTCGCGTTGACCATGCGTCGCATCATCCTGCCGCAGGCACTGCCGGTAATCATCCCGCCCACCGGCAACCAGTTCATCTCGATGCTGAAGGATTCCTCGCTGGTCTCGGTTATCGGCGTTTGGGAGCTGATGTTCCTGGCGCGCACGCTCGGCCAGAAGACCTTCCAGCACATGGAGATGCTGATCTCGGCCGCCATGATTTACTGGATGCTGTCGATCTGCCTTGAACTCATCCAGTCCCGCATCGAACGGCACTACGCCAGGAGCAAAGTGCGATGAGCGCTGACGCCATCATTGAAGCCAGGGCCGTATCCAAATGGTACGGCCAGTTCCACGCGCTGAGGGACATCAACCTGACGGTCCACAAGGGCGAACGCATCGTCATTTGCGGCCCGTCCGGCTCGGGCAAATCGACATTGATCCGCTGCTTCAACCGCCTCGAGGCCCATCAGGAGGGCGATATCGTCGTCAACGGCGTTGCCCTGCACGGCAAGATGAACAACGTCGCCGCCGTGCGCTCCAACGTGGGCATGGTCTTCCAGCATTTCAACCTGTTTCCGCATATGACGGTGCTCATGAACTGCATGGCCGGCCCGATGTGGGTCAAAGGTGTTTCGGCCATGGAAGCGCGCAAGACCGCTCTCCAGTTCCTGGAACGGGTCCGCATTCCCGAGCAGGCCAACAAGTTCCCCGTCCAGCTTTCCGGCGGCCAGCAGCAGCGCGTGGCGATCGCCCGCAGCCTATGCATGAAGCCAGATGTCATGCTGTTCGACGAACCCACATCTGCTCTCGACCCGGAAATGGTTTCGGAGGTGCTGGAGACGATGACCGGGTTGGCCCGCGACGGCATGACCATGGTGTGCGTGACGCATGAGATGGGCTTTGCCCGGGCGGTCGCCGACCGCGTCATCTTCATGGACGCCGGTCAGATCGTCGAGGAGGGCACGCCCGACGCGTTTTTCGGCAACCCGCGCCATGATCGAACAAAGTTGTTCCTCAGCCAGATCTTGAAGCACTAGGCTTCTTGGAAAGGCCTGCTTTTTCAGTCGAATATCGGTAAGCGGAAAGGTGGCTCTCGGCCCTTAAGCGGCGAGTCCGCTGACTTGCAAAATTTCTCATTCGGCCAATCACGGCCGAGGAGAACTTCTATGGGTCATTCTTAATATGATGATGCTAGCCGCTAGCGCTCGCCTTGGAACGCCGACAAACAGTAGGTACGAAACGCCCGCCAACGCGAAAGGCCATTCGCTTCTACTTTGATCGCGAGGGACGTACTCGAGATCCAGCCCTGTTCGATCTGGCGATCGAAAGCAAGCTTCGCGGCTGCGACTTGGTCAAGATCAGGATTCGCGACGTGGTCGCCGGTCCCGAGATCAGGACCCGCGCGATCGTCGTGCAGCAGAAGACGGGGCGGCCGGTCCAGTTCGCGATTACCAGCGAAGTGCGAACGAGTCTGCTGGCCTGGCTGGGCGGGGAGGGGGCACCCTTGAGGACTATGCCTTTATGAGCCGGATCGATCACGCGCGGCACATGAGCACGAGGCAGTATGCTCGGTCAGTTGACGAGTGGGTGACCGCTATCGCCCTGCGCGACGAAAAGTGTAGCACTCAATCGCTCCGTCGCACGAAGGCGTCGATGGTCTACAGCGCGACCGGCAACATCCGCGCCATACAGACCTTGCTCGGTCGCTCTAAAGTCGAGACTACAGTACGATATCTTGGTGTGGATGTGGAGGACGCAATGCTGCTGGAGGAGCGGACCGAAATCTGACGTTGAGCGGCGTTTCGTAAGCGTGGATGGCCGCTTTTGACACGAGTAGTACCGCTTTGCTCCGACCATTGTGGGTGGTGAGCGGTCCGGCAGCTATCAGAAAAAGAGCTGTCGATGGCTGCCACCCACTGCGCCGGTTGCGATCGCAGATATGCCGGCGATCCGACCGCCGCTCTACGCTCTCCGGCGTATTTGGCTACTCGTCCGTCAAGCCACGTTCGCGCAGGACGTCGTACTTGAGAATCTTACCCCTAATGGTATCGCGCCATCGATCAACGAACGAGATCGTGTCGGGAGCATGGAGATGTGCAGTGAGTGCGGCCTGGTCTCTCCGCCGCTCGGCGATCACGAGGCGACCGGCGTACGGATCGTCCACAGCCGCGTCATAGGTAAGGTTTCCGTCCCGCTGCCGGATAGCTAAGGCGAGGGTCCGGAGAGCTATTACAACTCGGCGAGCAACGAGGGCTCGACGTACATATGGCCGGTAACAATCAGCATCATAAGTTACCCCGGTGGATTCCGCTCGACTATGGTGTGACCAGCCCGAAGGGGTCGTTCGCCCGGCCTGAAGCAGAGGTGCCGGCGTCGGGCCTTGATCTTGACCTGAGCCGCCAGCCCTGGACTTACAGGACGCAGGCAGCGCATGGGTTGATCCTCGCGGCGCGAGCACGAGGTACGCGGCATCGGCTCGCGGTTGCGATCACCGATGCCCATTTTCTGGAAGCAAAGAACATCTCAAACGCGAAGCGGAAGAGCCAGCGCCGCGTTTCGGTGCCTCGGTGACTCCCGCGCGACCTTGGCTCAGGTAAGGCCGATCCACGACTTGTTCGGAAAATTGACCTCCGCGAACACACTCAGTTGCCGCTGGAGTTCGTCGAGATCAAAGCCCTGTTGGAAGAGGCGAATTGTTCCGTCCGGGCCAACGAGCACGAAAGTCGGGTAAGCGGATTCGGGGATGTCGTTTGCGAGAGTGAACCTGTCAACAAGCCACCGCAAATCCGATTTCGCGTCGCCTCCGCAGTGAACGACCGCTTCCTTTTGATCGAAGTTGTACCGTGTCGCCCATTGCTTTGCCGTTGTTAGCGATGAGGGCCTATAGCTCCGATCATCGACCAGAACCGTAAAAGGCGTCAGCTTAAGCTTCGTCCCCTTGGTGTTGTTGATGCCTTCAATAAAATCGTGCATCCGGCTCGCTGCAAAATTGCATGGGCCACACCACTGCGCACAGATGTCGATCAGGATCCAATCCTGGCCTGTGCCGTACCTGCTCAGTTTTACATCATTGCCGGACTGATCGTTGCCGCTGATATCTGCAACCTTGTCTCCGACTCGATATCCGTTAAGGACGGGCAATGCGAAGAAGACGAGCACCCCGGTGCTCCAGCCTGAGCCGCCAGCGATCTGGGAGTTGTACATGACCCGCGATGAGTCAGCGTTCGCATGAACATAGATGGGGGTGGTGCCTCTTCTCGGCATCGTCGGTGGGTAGACGTAAAATGGATCTTCCCCGGCGCTCCAACTGTCGTGAGCGGCCGAAACGGTGTCTATCTGAAAGCGGTCGCCGGTCCCCGCTCTATGTCGGTAAAAAGCGATCGTTCCCTCTTGCGGGCTGGAATATGCATAGAAGGCGACTGTTTTGTCGTTTCCCCACCCGTTCTCCCCGGTGATTTGGCTGCCGTAGCGGAAATATGCATTGCCTTTTGACTGTACATAGATAGGGACTGCGCCTGTCATCTGAGCACCCCGCCGTTAATGATTGAGGATCTGTAATTGGAAATGGTCGTGCTGAAATATTAGCCTAAACTCAACATGCAAAATACATATTAGCAAGGTTATATATTTTAGCTCCGGGAGCGCAGGTTAAGGTTTGGTAAACGCGAAGTTAAGTTAATCTGCCCTCTATTCATCTCGCCAGATGACCCGCATCTCCCATCTGATCTGCAAGAGGCGCCGGAATCGGATCGTGTGCGTGTGCTCGCCGTTCGGGTGGAATAACTGCGCGCTCATCCACTCCCGGCCCTTGCATTGCTGACAGAGCACCTTGTCTCGCACTCGTCGATCGTGACGTTGCCGATCACCTCCCGCAACTCAGCCGGCTTGTAGTAGCGCGTGACGTTGCAGCGAGCGCAGCGAACGCCCGCCACTTGCCCCGCATCCTGGGCATGCACCAGGTCCAAGGGGCGCCTCTCGGGCTATCTTAAAGCCAGCCCGGAACCATCCGGCATGCCGTTACCTTGTCGAACGATTCCCCTCGACATGGTTGAAGATGTAGGCAGGCCCCCGCAACCGCAAGCAGCGCTGCCGTGCGCTGACTAGTGGCTGACACCGGCATCATGCCCAAGCTGCTGAGCTTGTCAGTATCCTCGGCCCGTATACTTGGTCGTCGCTTTTGCGCGAAACTGGATGCTACGGCCGCCTGATGGCTGAAAGTCCTAGGCGTCTTCGCTGGCATTCCGCAAAGGCCAGTGCCAAAGCCTCAATCTCAAATGATCGGGTGCGTTCTTGGTCTTCCTCGACCACGCGGACAGCCCTTCACCGCAGGTCCCGACCATTCACCGCAGGTCCCGACCATTTCAACGCGTTAAACGCCCGCATGAGTATCCACTAGACAATAGCGCTTTCGAGTGAAATCGGGCAGATAAGGCCCGATGCCCGCTTCCCGCCAAAAAATTGTCAGACTTACATCCGCTTCACTCTCCATCGGATTCCTGGCGCTGATGGCGATCGTCGCCACAAATTTCTGGTTGGGTCAGCGTGCGCAATACTACTTCGACAACGCGATCGAGGCGCGCGACACTCGTGTCGCGGCCGTCGAGTTGCGAAGCGCAATGCAGACCGCCGAGGCAAGCGAACGCGGCTTCGTCATAACCGGCAACGAAATCTATCTCGGGCCTTATCAAACGGCAAAGGCGCAGGCGCACCGGCATCTAACGGCTCTGCAGGTTTTGTTGACTTCCTACCCCAATTCGCAATCGACCCTACAGAGGCTGTCGGCGATCATCACCACCAAGTTCGATGAGTTCGACCAGACGATTGCGTTGAAACGGGAGCAACGCGACGCCGAGGTGCTGGCGATTTTTCGCACCAACAAGGGCAAGGCTCTAACGGATGAGGCGAATGTCTTCTTCGCCGGCATTATAGGGCAGGCAGATGACCGCCTGACCTCAGGCGTCGCCGAACAACGCGCCAACAGCGGATGGTTGCGGTTGGTTTCGGCGATCGGCGGGCTTGTGATCGTCGCGGTCGTTGGTGGCGCCGCTTACGGGGCGGCTCGCTACACCAGAGAGCTTCGCGACACGCGCGATGAAATCCGCGAACTGAACAGCGAACTCGAGGAACGCGTGGCCGCGCGCACAGCCGACTTGGCAACAGCGCGTGATCGGGCCGAGGTGCTGTTGGCTGAGGTCAATCACAGGGTCGCCAACAGCCTGGCACTTGTGTCCTCCATGGTGAACCTGCAGTCGAAAAGCTTGAGCGACAGCGCAGCAAAAGACGCGCTGGCGGAAACGCAGGATCGCATCTTTGCAGTTTCGCTCGTCCACAAGCGGCTCTACGGGTCGTCGGACGTTCGCGCGGTCGCCCTCGACGAATATCTTGGCGGTCTGCTCGACCATCTGCGCACATCGCTGCGGAGCCAGGTGCGCGGGGTAAGTCTGACTTACCACATCGATCGGATCGAGCTTGCAACCGATGTCAGCATCAACCTTGGCGTGGTGGTGACGGAGCTTGTCACGAATGCCTTCAAATATGCCTATCCCGATGGCGTCGGTGAAATCCGTGTCCGGCTTGCAGAGCTGCCGGGAGAGCAGGCGGAATTGATTGTCGAGGATGATGGCGTCGGAAGAGCCGACGGCGCGCCGGCAAAAGGCACTGGGATCGGCAGCAGGATCGTCAATGCCATGTGCGTCGGCCTTGGCGCCAAGGTCGACTATCAAAATCTCAAGCCCGGAACGGCTTCTTATTTGGTGTTTTCGACAAAGCCAAAGCGCGCTACCGCAGCTTAGTGGACTGCGCTGTCGCAAGGTGAAAAACTGACCGGGCCGGCACCCGGCAGGAGGAAAACGTGTTTGATTGGAAGACAATTGCCCGCCAACGTCACATCGGGCCAGCGACCTTTCTGCTCTTGGCTGCTGCGACGGCAGGGCTGAACTGCGCTCGCGCCGAGGAAAGTCCGCCGGGCATTACACAGCGAACGGTGTTTCCGGCTTTCAACCCACACGCGCCCGCATGCAATGCCCCGACCGGGCTGTCGAAGGTCCTTACCTATGTGCAGGAGAACCATCGCGACTTCTTGCAAGGCGTGGATCAGGGGCTTTCCATGGCAGCGAAAGATCGCGGATTGGAATATCGAAGGGTCCTGGTTGAAAATGATGTCGGCAAGGCGATAGCCGAGGTTCAATCGCTCGTCGCTGCGAAGGCTGGCGCGATGGTCGCGACATCTCCAGACCCAGCAGCTTTCAGTCCGGCTCTGCAGCGTGCCATCTGGTCGGGAGCTTTCGTCGGCACCATCGTTCCTCCGCCAGCGACGCTGATCCTCAATGCTCCACAATATAGAACCGGAAAGGTGCTGACCGACGCGGCCGTCGAGTACATCAACTCGAAGCTGGGCGGCAAGGCCAAGGTCGTCCTTCTGACGCAAGACACAATGGAGTTTCTCGCGCCCAGGTTCGCGGCAATGCGTGACGGTCTGAACTCGATGCCTGGCGTAACGATAGTAGCCGACATCGCGCCGAAACCCGTCACCAAGGAAGGCGGATTCGCCACAATGCAGACAATCCTCGCCGCAAATCCGGATGTGGACGTAGTGCTTGGCGCCGATGCGGTCGTACTCGGCGCGCTGGAGGCGTTGCGCGCTGCGGGGAAAGACCGGCCCGATCAGTTCCTTGGCGGCATTGACGGTGAACCGGAGGCAGTTGCCGAAATCAGGAAAGGCAACAGTCCTTACAAGGCGAGCATTTCTTTGGCATCGCCAGTCTTTGGCTATGCGATGGGCGAGTTTGCGGCTGACTGGCTTGAAGGCAAGAGCATCCCGCAAGCGATGGATATTCTGCCAATTGCCTTAACGAGCGCCAATCTGGCTCAGTACGGCGCCGATCTGCTGGATCCTGCGTCCGTCTTCGCCGACCCGATCCGAAGGGAGGCCTACCTCAAGATGTATGGCAACATTTGTTACGACACGCGGGACCGCTACGTGAATTTCCCTTGGTCGTCTGAGCATAAGTAGGGATCAGGGTTAACCAGGCCTCAACACGAGTGCTGCCTTGGCTGCTCTGGCACTTTGTTGAGCGACGCCGCCGACATGTACCGCGGATGTTTGAGCCTGCAAAGAATGCCTGATCCTTAGCAACAGGGGCTTGGTAGGCAAAGCCAGCGCCCATCTGGATTAATATCAGGCGCTAGCCGTCGGATTGTGTCAGTGACGTACGACGGCATAATTGCATAGTGCTTCTCGGCCACCCGAGCTATGGCGCGCACTAACGAAGCACATTTCCGAAATTTCAGACTGAGCCCACCAACAAAAAAGCTGCCAACGGTGCCGACGGCTGAAGCGCGCCCACAGAGACGAGGTGGTACTCTCAGAACTTGTAGCTCACGCCTACCTTGATAGCGTTCTCATTCAGCTTGACCCTGGTGGTGCCTACGAAAGCATTCGGCGTTGCAAAGTCTGTGCTGCCGTAGTCCGTGTAACGACATTCAATGTTGCCGATTTAGGTGGTCGTTGAAGGCAGCGGCTAGGCCCGCGCCGAGCGTCCACCCAACCTTGGTTTTGCTGAAGTCAGCCCCGGGGAGAATCGGACCGCCGAGAATGGGTTCTCCGCCACCCTTGTAGTCGAGGAACGCAACGCCGCCTGTCACGTACGGAAGGAAACGATCCCAGGCATAGCCGACCTGTCCACGAAGCGATCTCCAATAGTTGAGGGTGATTGAAGCAATAGTCGGCCGCGCGTTGGTGTACCATGCGGGTAGCCGAAGCGACTCGGGTGCCGCCGCGCGGTGCGATGTTGTTCCTCAGAGGCCGATCAAATAGCGTCCAAGCCATGATTTTTGCTTTGGAGAGTATAATTGGGAAACTGGGCTGAAGGGGTCGGCTACTTGGCTTCGTTCGCGATAATGGGCGGCCTCGTAGGAATACCATTGGCTGCCCTAGCTCGCTACGGACGGCGACACTTGCAAGTTGGCTGCAGTTACCTGGCGCATATTATCTTATTCGGGCTGATGGGTTGTGTTGTGTTAAGGGGCCAGCGCTTACTGCCGTCCCCATGGCGGCCAGCCTTTGCTTGGCCGTTCGATAAGCTCGTGATCTTGCATGATGGGCACCCCTCGCCGGAAGGTGTGCAGATAATGCATAAGTCGCGGCTTATCGGCAAGCGTCATGCTCGCAAGCGCCGTTTGACGTCGCGGGACAGAATGCCGATTTCAGCTTCGGTCAGCGTGATCTGATAGCGCTGCTTGGATTTGTTCGAGTAGATGTCGTCAGCAGTAATCGAGACGGTCACATCGCCGTTCTCGTCGATCTGCACATCGTCGATCTGGAGCGGCGCTGAGTATATGCATTTCGGTGATCGTGGCTTTCGCGCAGGCTGAGTAGACAATCGCATGTGAAAAAGATCCTTGCCGGCAATTCTGCCGACGCAAAATTGATGCCAGCAATTCGGTCCCGAGATGGGACGGAATGGAGACGGCGGCGTTGGGCTACTCCCACGTCGTCCTTATGGATATGTGCCTACTATTTCGGCAGAGGCGTATATTTGCGCGAGCCGAAGTCCCCCGGTTAGGCCCGGCGCTTGCTGGCCGACCCCCTCAGCGATGCCGGGCCGCTTCCGACCTCCGTCGCCGACTGCGGATGTACCAGCGGCGACGGAGGAGGCCCGGGGCCTTAGCGACAAGGCGTCAAACTCTTCCGCTGCTCCGGTTTCAGCGCATGATTGGTAAACTGCAGGTTCCGATCGTCTCGGCCGGCGGCGCGGCACTCGTGGCAATAGATGATCTGCAGATCCCAATGCAGACAGCGCTGATCTGGCCCGAACCGCTTCACAAGCTCAGCGACATCAAGGACCGCCTTGCACCGGCAAGTGAGGCAGTAGACCGATAGGCCGGTGCCCGCTGCCAGCTTCCCGCCAAGCGTGCTCTCTGAAAACGGGTATACCTTGCCCATGGCGATCCTCGTGAGCGGGTCGCCGCACCGGGCACGGAATATATTCCCAAACCTGGATCGCGCAAGGCATTACGTGATCACGCCATGTCCTTTTGAGGTAGATAAGCCGATTTGAATATGAGGCGGAGCTAACCCCTACCGCCAGGCCGGTGCCTTTCACGCAATTTCCCACCCCAACGGAAGGAAGGGTGCCGGCCGCCCCGCACCAATGGCGATCGTTCAACTTGAGTGTTTAGCGGAAACGCGTCTAACCGTTTCGTTTTCCGGTCTGCCCGGGCGAATGTTCAATCCAGTAGCGCCAGTGGGTGGGGTGAACAGTTAGCGGAGTTCCAGTGATGGCGTGCTTCCAACCATGCACCGTCCTTTCACACGGAAAAACGAGCGGATGCATGCCCTCGTCATCAAGAACTGCTACGTCCAGACGGCAGAAAAATGGCGCGCTGAGGATCGTCTCCCACATGTAGACAGCATGCGCCTCCTGCCCCATGCATGCTTTGATCTCAGACAAATATTAGCGCAAGCTTGACGACGACGCTGACCGCGCCAGAATCATCATGGCAATGGTCAAGGACAACAGCATCAAGGTCGGCGACGAGGTGGCGATCACGGCAACCGTGCGCAAGCGCGTGACCGAGGACAGGGTGAGCGTCCTGATCCCGTCATACGACCAGCCACATTCGATCGTGGACACGACGCCTCACATAAGCAGCGGACAGACGATCGAGCTGAGAGGCCTAGTCACGCGCGTCGACGATGAAACGGTGACCGTCGGCGGCAAGGATCTCGGGATCACGGTCAAGCGCAATGCCGTGCGGCTTGTCACGACCTAAGCGGACGAAAGGCCCGACACGTCCAGCAGGCGCCTCATAACAAAGCCGATTATCGGCAAGCTGTGTCATGCAAGGACGGCATGACTGGCATCGGCCTTGCAAGGCATGATCGCCGGGTTGATCTCCCGCAGCTCGTCGGGCTTGAGGTAGTTGTTGGGGGCCTCGCCCGGCAAGTTTCTGTCAAACCGGTGGAACGTAACCAACCGTGATATTAATGCAGCCTCACTAATGTAACCTTCGCTCCACCCGACTCTCCGTACCGAGTCGGTTAGGCCCGGCGGTTCAACCCTACGCCCCCCAACGCGGAAATGTCGGGCCGCCTACGGGCAAGGCGTCCAGCCGTTGCGCTTTTCAGGTCTACCCGGGCGAATGTTCAACCAGTAACGCCAGTGGGTGGGGTGAACAGTTAGCGGAGTTCCAGTGATGGCGTGCTTCCAGCCGTGCGCCGTTCTTTCACACGGAAAGATGAGCGGATGCATGCCATAGTCGTCCAGAACCGCTAGGTCCAGACGGCAGAAAAATGGCGCGCCGGGATGGTCTCCTATCTAGCCGAAACAGCGTTCGGACGCTATGCGCATATTGGGATGCTTACCGGGTCCAAGCTCCGGGACTTTTAAATCTCATTCAAATGCGGAGTCAGCCCGATCAGACGCGAGGATGAAATTGTATTCCACGTCCCAAAAGGGGCCGGCAAAGCCCAACCCCTCTGATGCGCTTGGGTCCGTCACCCATTTGAATTCCGCAAGCAGGCTTTCTTTAACGCCGAAGACCGCATCCGAATTGATGTAGGCGTCGTCCTTGTCGAAGATGTGGGTGGTCAGCGTGTTGAAACCGTCAGCTTTGAGAATGAAGTGAAGATGCGCCGGACGATGAGGATGTCGACCGAGCGTCTGCAACAGTGTCCCGACCGTGCCGTCATTCGGTATTGGGTAGAATCTGGGCTTCGCCGCGCGGAACCAGTAGTGGCCGTCCGCGCCGGTGCGAAACACGCCGCGGAGGTTGAAGTCGGGCTGAATGCCTTTTTGCTGTACGTCGTAGAAGCCTTCGTCATTGGCCTGCCAGACATCTAGCAACGCATTGGCCACTGGGCTGCCTTCGGTGTCGAGGATGCGACCATGGATCACCATGTCCTCGCCCTTGCCATCTAGGCAGATGTTGGCGCCCATCGGCAGCTCTGGCGCGTTCGCGACGTAAAAGGGACCGAGCACCGTGGATTGTGAGGCGCCAGTGGGTTTGCGGTTATTGATAGCATCGACCAGCATAGACACGCCGAGGACGTCCGACAGTAGGATGAATTCCTGACGCCACTCGTTGCAGAGTTGGCCTGTCCGGGTCAGGAAAGTGATTGCCTCCATCCATTCCTCCTGCGTCGGCTCGATCTCCTTCACGGCTTCGTGCAACTTGCGAGTAATCACTTCCATCACCTGCTTCAGGCGCTCGTGCTTTGCATTCTTGTTGCGGCCTGTCACGACCGCGACCGAATTCTCCTCGGTGAAAAAACCTAGTTCGTGTTCATCCATCGTTCGCCTCCCGGTAGGGCTTTTCTTCGCGATATCGGCTGCCTGATCGAGGTCGCTCTCCGTCAACTCCACGCCCCAGTCGTTGGCCAACCGGCCAAGCTGACAAAATCGTAGAGTGCCTGACCTGGCGACCCGCCAAAGACAGCGGTTACCGACTGCGTCAGATTGGTTACCGCAACCGTGTTGAGCCAATCGTATACGGGAGCATGGCCGCGTGCGGCTCGGCATGCAGCGTGTCGAAGCAACTCCCGAGCGTCTCGCAGATCTTGTGATCAGCGCCATACCCTAACCTCTGCCTTAGCCTGCGGCAGCTATGTTACAGGGTAGGTCGATCCGGCAGCTCTTACCAATCGAGCGCTCCAGACAAGCCATCTTATAAGTGCCACAGGCCAGCCGCGTTGACCGATCCAAGATTTGAGGCGAATATCTGATGCCAGCTCTTTCTTGGAGCTGTCGTCTCAGCGAGGCACTGGAGGGCATGATCACGAACATCGCCGACGGACTATGTGCTCGGATCGTCGCTATCCTGCGACGACCAGCCAGCAACATGTGGTTGGTGCTTTTTCTTTTCGTTGTAGTTTTTTATATTGTCGTCAACGTCTATTTGATACTCTGACGGACAGTAAAAGCGCAAATGCAAATAGATGGCAGCATGCCGGTCGACCGCCTTTGGCAACCGTCTGCAGCAAGCGAGAACTTCCTCTGCGCTGGATAGCCTACCGGCGTTCGGCGTTCGGCCACAAGGCTTCGATGAGGAGTTCAACGTTCTCAGGCTTCGCTTCAAGTCTACCTTGCTCGATTTCGATGGCGAGTTCCACAACACGTCTGTTGACCGGAGCATCCTGTCCGTGAAGCCTGAGCGTCTCCACAACCCAGCCATTCACCTCTTGGACTTCGGCGCGGCGACCTTTTCGCCAATCCTGTAAGGAGGTGGTCAGCGTGTCCGGCTTGGAGAAGGTGGTGAGGACCTCTTCGAAGATTCGGTCTACATAGCGTTCAGGATGGTTTGTCGTCACGGGCGGCATCCCAATGATCGGGACGATCCGGGCGCCATCGGCCAGCGCGGCATTCATCGCCTCGTAGCCCGCCGCCCGCATGACTTCGAGCATACCCGGCGCCCTGGCCGCGTCTGCGAGTGGCAGATTGAGGATCGCCGACGGCAGCAGCTCGGCTGCATTCACCACCAGTTTCATCCATTTGGCGGAACGAATATCGTCGGTGATCTCGACCCTTCCAGCATTTCGCAGCAACTCGGCAACGGCCTCCACCCGAGGTTGAGTGACTGGATCGAGGGCGCCGAGGGCGAACCAGGAAGTGGTGCGGTCATTCTGCCGGTTGGTGACGCCGGGTGTAAACATGTTGGAGGCGATTTCGATGACCGCTCCCACGGTGCGTTCTCGACCGACGACTTCGGCGATGTCTTCGTGCGTCATGCCGTTCTGAAGCCCAACGACAAGTCCGTCGGGGGCAAGGCAGGACGAGATCAACTGCGTGGCCCACTTGGTGTCGTAAGCCTTGACCACGAGGAAGACGAGATCGAACGCTTCCTTGACCTCGGCAACCTGACATAGATGTAACGCCGGAACCCTGGCATTGATTGTTTGGGCAGGCAGGTTGACCGTAATGCCGTGCGCACGGATTGCCTCGACATGCGCAGGCCATTGCTCGATAAATGTGACATCGAGGCCGGCAAGCGCGAAATCGGCTCCGATGGAAGCACCCTGGGCGCCCGTTCCCAGGAAGGCGATGCGCGGTCCACGACCCTCAACCCGGCTCATGATTGGCTCCTCCGTGGCACAACGATCTCCTCTTGTCGCGGGGATCTTGAGAGCAGGCTCTGCCGACTGACGCGCGGATGCTCGATAGAAGATTCTCAAACTGAGAAAATTGCATCGCAATAGCTCCGGTTTTGTCTGGCAGATTCCTATCCTGACAAGATCACGCCGAGCACAGGCGCGGGAGGAATCGAGTTAGATCATGGCAGCTTCAAGAGCGGGCGCGCGACAGCGCAACGCCCTGTCGAACGACGATATCGGCATCGACAAACGACTTGAGATGTTCCGGCTCCAGGTCGAGATCAGGGATTGCGAGAAGAGGGCCTACGATCTCTTCCTTCAAAATCTCATCAAGGGCACGAGCCATCTTTCGCTAGGCCAGGAAGCGATAGCGGCGGCGTTCGGAGCCGCAATGCAGCCGGGCGATAAATCCTTTTGCACGTATCGCGGCCATGCCCACACGCTGGCGCGTGGCGTGGGTATGGAAAAAATGCTCGGAGAGTTGATGCTGCGCGACATCGGACTGATGCGTGGCAAGGGCGGATCCATGCATCTGACTTCAGTCGAGCATGGCGTAATGGGTTCTTATGCCATCATCGGCGGCCATCTGCCGATCGCATGCGGCTCGGCCTGGAGGGCGCAGTATCTCGGTGATCCGGATGTTGCCGTCTGCTTCTTCGGCGACGGGACCACCAATATTGGCGCTTTCCACGAGGCCCTCAATTTCGCCGTCGTGTGGAAGCTGCCCGTCGTGTTCGTCTGCGAGAACAATCTTTACATGGAATACACACCGATCGGCGATGTCACCGCAGTTCCGCATCCCGCGGGCGATCGCGCGAGCGCATATGGGCTCGAGCGGATTGTCATCGACGGCAATGACGCCGACATAGTCTACCGCAGCGCGCGGACAGCACTGGAACGGGCCCGTGGCGGCAAGGGGCCGTCACTGATCGAATGCCTTACCTATCGCCACTCAGGCCATTCGCGGGCAGATCCCGCCAAATACCGGCCCGATGGCGAACTCGACCGTTGGCTGGAGCGCGATCCCCTCAAGATCTATCGGCAGCGCCTCATCGATTTCGGTATCCCTGCGAACGAGATTTCCCGCATTGAAGAGCGAAGCCGGGAAAAGGTCGAGGAAGCCACGGCCGCGTGCAAGGCTTCTCCGCCTGCGCCCGAAACGCTCCTCACCGCTGATGTTTATGACGATGGAGGCTGGGCGTGGCGGAACTGACATACCGCGACGCAGTCGCGCGCGCCATCGCGCAGGAAATGCGCCGAGACGAGCGGGTCGTGTTTCTTGGCGAGGACGTCGCCAAGGCCGGCGGGGTTTTCAAGGCCACCGTCGGACTTCTGGAGGAATTCGGCCCGCGCCGGGTGCGCGACACGCCGATATCGGAGCAGGCGATTCTCGGCGCGGCAATGGGCGCGGCAATGACGGGCCTGCGTCCGATCGCCGAGATCATGTTCTCGGATTTCATGGCAGTGTGCTTCGACTATGTGGCCAATGAATTTCCCAAAACGCGTTACATGACGAACGGCCAATTGTCGGTGCCGCTGGTGGTCCGCACCGGCAATGGCGGCGGCGTTCGCTTCGGCGCGCAGCATTCGCAATCGATCGAGAACTGGTCGATGATGATCCCGGGTCTTAAGGTAGTGGCCCCATCCTCGCCGGTCGACGTCGTCGGCCTGATGGCGGCGGCGGTGCGCGACAACAATCCCGTGATCTTTCACGAGCACAAGGCGCTCTATTCTATAAAGGGCGAGGTGCCGGACGGTGAGATTGTCGACACGCTCGGCACCGCCAAGGTCCTGCGCTCGGGCAGGGATTGTACGATCATCGCCCTTGCCATGATGGTGCCCAGGGCGATGGAAGCGGCGAAGCGTCTTTCGGCGGAACACGGTATCGACGCCGAGGTGATCGACGTGCGCTGCCTGGTGCCGCTCGATACGCAGACCATACTGGGGTCGGTCGTGAAGACCGGAAGGCTGTTCACGGTCGAGGAAAATCCGCGTCTGTGCGGCTGGGGCGCCGAGATCGTCTCGATCGTGGCGGACGAAGCGTTCTGGGATCTCGACGGTCCTTGCGTGCGGATCACCACGCCGCACATCCCGCTGCCCGCCGCCGACCATCTTGAGGACATTGCCCTTCCTACGGCCGACCGGATCGTCGAACGCGTCAGCCGCGTCATGAACGGGGACTGAGATGGGCGCCAATGTCGTCATGCCACAACTCGGCGAGACCGTTGCCGAAGGCAGGATCGTTAGCTGGTTCAAGAAAGTGGGCGACACCGTCACAGCCGGCGAACGCCTCTTCGAGGTCGAGACAGACAAGGTAACTATCGATGTCGAGGCCATTGAGGCAGGCACGATCACCGAAATCCGCGTCGGCGATGGCGCAACGGCGCCTGTGGGCGCGGTTGTCGCCATCTTGGGTGGCGCATCGGCCAACGAGCCAATCCCCACTCCCAAGGCTGAGAAGCCGACCGGCGACAAGGCCAGGGACGTAGCGAAGGCCGCACCGTCGCTCATCGCCTTTGAAGAGGTCCGCACCTCGCGAGGCCTGTTCGGCAAGGCGCTGCAGGATGGCATACGCGTTACTCCTTTAGCGCGTCGACTGATTGCCGAACAGGGCGTCGACTTGAAGGGCCTTCTGGCCGACCGAAGTAACAAGGGACTCGACCGCATCGCAATCAAGGATGTGCAGGCTTATCTGTCCGAGCGTGGCACGTTCCGATCGATGGCGCCGCACGCGGCGACGGCCGCCTCTGCGTCCCTCTTGCCGCCAAGCCTCCCCGTCGGCCCGCGGGACCAAGTCGTAGCTTTTTCGAACATAAGGCAACGGACAGCCGATCGCCTGGCGGAGAGCTGGCGGACGATCCCGCACGTGTTTCAGGCCTTGGAGGTGGATTTCACCGCTGTTGATACCGTGCGCAAGCTGCAAAAGGATGCCTTCAAGGCAGAGCATGGCCTCGCGTTGACATTCCTACCCTTCATCACAAAGGCGGCATGCATCGTGCTGCGCGAATATCCCGAAATAAATGCCCGGACGGACGGCGCTCGCCTCATTCGCTGCGGAGACATCAACATCGGCATTGCGGTCGATCTCTCCCATAAGGGTCTCGTTGTGCCAGTGCTTCACAACGCGGACGAACTGACGGTTCCTGGCATCGCCAAGCGTCTTGGCAGGCTGGTGGAGAAGGCGCGCACCGGCAAGCTCGGCGCCGACGATATGGCTGGCGGCACTTACTCGATCACCAATAACGGTGCGTTTGGTACCCAGTTCACCGCGCCGATCATCAACGCGCCGCAGGTCGCCATCCTGTCGAGCGACGCGATCCGGCTGCGCCCCGCGGTGGTTTCGACGTCGGCGGGGGACTTCATCGCTCCCCGAATGCTTGGAATGGTTGGACAGAGTTTCGACCATCGTGCCTTCGACGGCGCATATTCCGCGGCCTTTCTGTCCCGGCTGAAGTCGGTGCTCGAAACACGAAAGTGGGACCAGGAATTCGGCTGACGCGACACGGCATACTGTGACCCGTTCGCGCTCGCCCTTTGCAAGGACAATCGGAGGAAATCGCCTTGAAATACAACAGTCCACATTCCACCGCCGCCTATGGCGCCCAGGCAAAGGACTGGGAGCAAGGCATCGACTATCATCGGCTTTCCAAGGAGCGTCTGAGGCGGGCGCAGGAAGCGATCAAGTTCGCCGGGCTCGGCGGAGTGCTCTGCTTCCATTTTGACAACATCCGCTATGTGACCGCGACACATATTGGCGAGTGGGCCAGGGACAAGTTTTTCCGCTACGCGCTGTGCCCTGCCGAAGGTTCCCCTTTCCTGTGGGATCCAGCACCTCCGGCAAAACGCATCTCATCACCGTGGATCGCCGACAACGTCGCGGCGCCGATCACCACCATGCAGGGCGCAATTCCACCGGGCATGAATGTCGCACGCGACTTCGCCCGTCAGATCAAGAAGGCGCTGGTGCATTACGGCATCGACAAGGAACCGCTTGGTATCGATATTATGGAAATCGGCATGATCCGAGCGCTCGAGGCCGAGGGTATCGAGATCGTCGATGGCCAGCAGGCGCTTCTTGACGCGCGCGAGATCAAAACCGGTGACGAGGTAGAACTATTGAAGATGGCTGCCGCCATGGTCGACGCCACCTATGTCGACATTGCGCGCGCTATCCGGCCGGGCACCAAGGAAAACGAGCTTGTCGCCATTGCCAACGACCGTCTGTTCCGGATGGGATCGGAGCGCGTCGAATGCGTCAACTCGGTGTCGGGCCGACGCGGGCGGCCGCACTCCCATACCTTCTCGGATCGGATGATCCAGCCCGGTGACATGATATTCCTCGACATCATGCATTCGTTCAACGGCTATCGCACCTGCTACTACCGCACCTTCATCTGCGGTGAGCCGAACAAGCATCAGATCGATGCTTACGAGACTGCCTCGAAATGGATCAGCGCCTCGATCGATTTGATCAAGCCGGGCATCACGCCCGACGAGGTTGCCGCGGTCTGGCCCGACGCACATGAATTCGGCTATCGCGATGAGGAAGAGGCATTCCTGCTGCAATACGGCCACGGCGTGGGCTTGTCGCTATGGGAAAGGCCAATCTTTTCCAAGCGCTTCCGCGGCCAGAACACGGCACTCCAGGAAGGCATGGTCTTTGCTCTCGAAACCTGGAAGGGTGCCGAGGACGGCTCGGGTGCCGCTCGCATTGAAGAAGAGGTGGTCGTCACCAAGGACGGATGCGAGATCATCACGAATTTCCCCTCGGATCGGTTGATCTCTTGCGGCCTGCCGGGCTGCGAGGTGTTTTGATGCTCCCCAAGTGGAGGTCCTGAGATGCGAAATGTCGGAGGCCGGATCCAAGCGCGGTTGCCGGTGACGCTTGTCACCGGCTTTCTTGGCAGCGGCAAGACGACAATGATCAATGCCGCTCTGAAGGCTCCGGGATTGCGCAACACGGTTGTCGTGGTCAACGAGTTCGGCGAGGTCAGCCTCGACCATTCACTGGTCGCCAATTCGAGCGACGCCGTGGTGGTGCTCGAAAACGGATGTCTCTGCTGCACCGTGCGCGGCGACCTCGTGTCGACACTCAATGAGCTCTACCAGGCCCGCATGGCGGGACGCATGCCGCCCTTCGACAATGTGGTCATCGAAACCTCGGGGCTGGCGGAGCCCGGACCGGTGGTGCAGGCCTTCCTATCAGAACCGACGCTAGACGGCCTATATCGCGTGGCAAGCATCGTTACCCTGGTGGATGCGGTCAACTGGGAAGAGACGCGCCAAAATCACGACGAAGCGGTGCGGCAGGTCGCTCTTGCCGATCAGATCCGCATCACCAAGGTCGATCTTGCCGGGTCAGGTACCAAGGAGCAGTTGCTCAACGCGCTCGCGCGTCTCAATCCGGCTGCCAAGATCGGACCGATGACTTGGGAGACTGCGGATATCGCGGCGCTTTTGACGACAAAGGGATTCGACGCAGCCGATCCAGGCGCCGATCCTCGGCCGTGGCTTTCACTGTCCCGCTACCAGGCAACCGAAGCCGCCCACTTGTCACAAGACAATTGCGCCCACGAGCACGAGCACGATCACGCTCATCTTGCTGCCAAGGATATCCAATCGTTTGTGCTGTTGAGGGACGAACCGGTATCGCGCGCTGAATTGCAGTTTCTGCTTGACGGGATCTCGCAGAACCTGGGGCCAAGCATGCTGCGCGTCAAGGGTCTAGTCAATGTTGCGGAGGAGCCGGGCCGCCCAGCGGTCATCCAAGGCGCTCAGCACCTGCTTCATACCATGACCTGGCTCGACAAGTGGCCCGACAAGGACGAGCGCACCCGCGTCGTCTTCATCACCCAAGGCATTCCACATAACAGTCTTCGCGAGGTCATCGAATTGCTGGACCGCATGAGCGCGAGGACATTCAAGGCGCGCGAAAAGGCGAGGGCTATGCGGCAATCTCCTGGCCGTTAGTAGTAGCCTGCCTCTCGCATGATCTTGTCGATGCGATCTTGCGCCCGATCCAGTGCTTCCTGGTCGGAAATCTCGCCGGTAAGGGCCGCATAGATTTCGCAGCCGATGATTTCCTCGACGAGGTGATATTCGGGGATGGGCGGGCGCTGCCAGTTCTGCAGTTTGTTCTTCTTCGCGAGCCGATCGACGAAGCGGACGATCGGTGTCGAGGCGGCGGCCTCCGGGTCCGCGCTGACAGAGAATCGTGGCGCCACCGGAAAGCCATTCTTCACATGCTCCTTCATCGCCGCCGGCGAGGCCATCCAGGAGATCGCCTCGAAGGCCAGTTTGGCTCGCTCGGGCGGCAGCGATTGCGGGATCATCAGCAGGAAACCGCCGATCGGGCTGACGCTCGTCCCGCCCGGTCCGTGCGGGTGGGCCAGATATTCGACCTTGCGCTTCACCGCCGAGCGGATGTCGTATTCGAAGCGTGCGGCGCGCATGGTCCACGTATAGGCCATGGCCGAATGGCCCGTCATGAAATATTCGAGCCCCCGGTTCCAGTCGATATCGAGGATGTCCGGCGGCGAGATCGACAGCAACCTGTGCATGAAATCCAGCGTCTTTCGGCCGGCTTCGGTGGCAAGGCGAGGCCGCATCTGCTCGCCCGAGAGCTGCGAATAGTCCATGTAGAGCCGCGCGGTGGGAAGATTGATGACGGCACTGCCGCAGCAGCCCATGAAGAACATGAAGGAATGGGCGATGGGCATGCCGCGCGCGGCGTTCCAGACCACGCCATTGAGCCCGCGATGCGGCTGGTGCAACTGCCTGCCGACTTCGATCACGCGGTCGAAGCTGGTCGGAGCCTGCAGCTTGTAGGCCTCCAACAGATCCTTTCGGATGGCGAGCGTTTCGATTGTGCAATAGATCGGCACGCCATACTGAATCTTGTTCCACGACCCGGTGGCCCAGATGTTGGGATGGAAATCGAGAGGATTGATCTCGCTTTTCTCCAGAAACTCAGTCAGTGGCCGACAGACATCGCGTGTGACCGCCTCGCCGAGCCACGGCATGTTGACGGCGATGACATCGTACTTGCTGCGTTTCCTGCGCGCGTTCTCGAACACTTCCGCCTGAAGCCGGGGAAGCGGTACAAGCGTGAAGTTCTTCCTTGATGAAAGTTTTGCCCGGAAGTCCGACCACATGTCCCGCATCGAGGCGAAGTAGTTATCGTCATGGAGCAGGAATTTGAGGTCCTCGCCGGAGTCTTGGCTGCTCGCCATGATCTCGAGGGGCGGAATGATCTGGCCCGCAAGGTATGAACCGCCGAAATAGTAGTCTTCCTCGTCTCCGTTTCCGGATTTCAGTCCGAACGTCTCGGCCAGCAGCGCTTTGACCTTGCGAGCGTACTCCGTGAAATTCTCGATCAGCCGGGCGCTGGGAACCAGGTAAAACGTCCTCGATCCCGGCGTCTTCTCCTGCTTCTCGACCTCGCCCAGCTCAATAAGTCGGTGGACACGCCGCATGGCGCTTGCGAAGGGAACCTCGGCCGACTGGGCGAGCGACGACATGCTCACCGTCTGGCCGCGAAGATAGCTCCGCATGAGGAATATAACCATGTTCCAGTTCTGGTCCGGCTCGGCGACCGGCAGGAGCTGGTCATAGGGTTTACGCATCCGTTCCAGAAAGCTGATTATCCGCAAAAGCTCGTATTCGGTCATGTGTTCCGGGCCTCCGAACCGCCTGTCATTTTGTTATCGACATGATGGCAATCAAGGCTCGCGTGCCTCTGCCCTCCCTGACGGTTGCGTTCGGGGTGTGGACTGAGCGTTTCCTGTGGACGGTCCGCTGACGGAGGCACCATCGCGCGATGCGTCCGCAACCAGATCGAAGAACTGGATGTCGATGTCCGCCTGAAGGTAGTCGCTTCGGTTTTGCCAGAACCACTGCGATTGAGGGAGGGCCCCGTTTACATCGAAATCGGTCTTGCTCACCCATTGCTCGTAGATCATCAATCGACAAGCATCCCTGGGGTCGGCATGAAGGTTGATGGCTAAGCAGCCCGGGCTTTCGAGACTCGGGACGATTACGTTTTGCAGTGCATCGATCGTCTGCGCGAGTCGATCCGGCTGAGACCGAAGGAACGTGAGTACCCCGATCATCAAAGCCTCCCTTCCTTGATATTGGCATCCTAGGATCGCTGCCGTCTATCGCCGCGCAAATGATTCTCAAAATGAGAATTAAACACGACGTTTCGTAAGCCTTCCGGTTTACCACGAGGATTAAACCGGGAGGAGATGGATCATGGCGACGGGAATATTCCGAGCCGTGGGCTGGATAGGTCTTGGGAAGATGGGCCTGCCCATCTGCGGGCGATTGAAGGCTGCAGGTTTGCCGGTGACGGTGCTGGCGCGCAATCAAGACGGCGCGGCGAAGGCCGAGAAGGAGGGGTTTCCAACCTGCGGAAGCCTTGACAAGCTTGCGACGTCCGAGGTCATCTTTTCCGCAGTTCCCGATGATGCGGCACTGCTCGGCCTGATGACCGACGGGTTTCTTGCCGCACTCCGGCCGGCCCATGTCTTCATCGACATTTCCACGGTGTCGCCGGAGGCTTCGGCCAAAGTTGCCCGCAAATTGGCGCCGACCGGGGCAGCCTACTTGCGTGTTCCGGTGTCCGGATCAACGACTCATGCGGCCGCAGGTCAGCTGACAGCCATGGCCTCTGGACCGAGGTCCGCATTCGATGATGTACAACCGGTCCTGACCGCCTTCTGCGCCAGACAGTTCTATCTGGGGGCAGACGATCAGGCCCGTTATCTAAAGCTTGCGATTAATTCGATCCTTGCGGCCAATTCCGCCCTAATCGCGGAAGCGCTCGCGATTGGCGAAGCGGGCGGATTGCACCGATCCGACATGCTTGAAGTGATGACGCAGAGCGCGATCGCCACGCCGCTGCTCGGCTACAAGAAAAACAGCCTGATCAAGGGCGAGTATCCCGCGGCGTTTTCGGTAAGCCAGATTATGAAGGACCTCGATCTCGTACTTGAGGTAGCCCGCGCCGATCACATTTCCATCCCGGTGAATGCGATCGTCCGGCAACGTTTCGAGCAGGCTTATGTCGAAGGGCTCGGTGACGATGACTTCTTCTGTCTGTCCGGAGCGCCAAAGATCTAAAGTATTTCACGCTTTGATGGAACGTATCTAGCGTTAGCGAACTACTTGCCGCATTCGGCGGGCTCGATTGTTTCGACGTGGCGGCCGATGTGTCGTCAATTCTCCTCGACGGTGCGTTTCTGGGCCTGGCGCATCCAGTGTTTGATCTTGGCGAAGCCCTGCTCGATCGGATTGAGTTCCGGCGAGTAGGGCGGCAGATACCAGAGCCTCGCGCCCACGGCCCTGATCATTTGCCTGATGGCCGCCCTGCTCGACATAGGCGCGGAAGCATTGGCCATTGATTGGCCGTCGAAGACGCCAACGATGGCGATCCTGGCAGGGCGGCCTAGATCCGCAGGTGTCTGGTCTTCATCGACGAGACCTTGATCAAGACCAACATGGCTCCGCTACGCGGTTGGGGGCCGAAGGGCAAGCGGCTACGCGGCCTGGGTCCGCACGGTCACTGGCGCACAATCTTTCTCGGCGCGCTGCGCTGGGATCGGCTCGCCGCACCTTGCGCAAACTCTTCAGCAAACTACAGTCCCGACAGGATGGAGGCTGGCCGTTCGGCCGTTTTTGAACGCCTTACATCCTCGCCTCGTCGTACCTGGTTAAGCGTGCGCACCCTTGGGCATCGCACGCCACAGACGGTGAGGCGATGTGTTCTCGTAGCCAAGTTTGTCGAAGCTTGCGATCTCTAGGATTTGCCCCCAGGGTGCACGGAAATAGATCCAGTGGAAACCGGCGAGCGGACCGTCTTCGACCAAGTTGGGTCCGTCCAACATTTCGACACCCTGCGAGCGAAGCCGTTCGGCCGACTCGAAGACGTCGTCAACTTCGAAGCACATGTGCATCCCGCCAATCTCCGATGGGCGCCTCGGCACTACGCCCTTGTCCTCGCCTTCATACTCGAAGAGCTCCACGCTTGTTCCCTCACCGCAACGCAGGAATACCAAGTCCCTGATTCGCGAGTGCGCCGATGCGCCCAGCTTGTTCTTCATGAAATTCTCGTCGACATCAAAAGCGCCCGTCCGGAACACCTCGACAGCGCCGAAGACGGCCTTGAAGAATGCGATGCCTTCCTCGATGTCCGGTACCGTGATGCCGATATGGTGCATACCGTATACTTTTTCGGCCATGTTTCTCCTCCTGGTCGTCCGCGATTTCGAGTATGAAAGCATCGCACCGTCACGCATGTCGGCGGCTTGCGTTCCTCAGAGCGTTGCCCGTCGCTGCACAGCCGAATAGATCAGGGCAGCGATGACGATAAGGATGCCCTGGAACAGATATTGGTATGTCTGCGTCAGGCCGAGAAAGGTTGCGGCATTGAGAACCTCGGTGAGCAGAACGGCGCCCAGCACCGTACCTATGAAGGTACCGCGTCCTCCCGTCAGGCTCGTTCCTCCGAGAACCACTGCCGTGATGCTTGAAAGCGTGTAGTTCACGCCCTGGCGTGGGTCGCCGACACCAATCTGGGTCATCAGCATGATCGCTCCGAGCGCGGTCATAAGCGAGCAAGCGATGTATCCGCCGATGAAAATGAGGTCGACGCGCGAGCCCATCCTGCGAGCTGACTCTTCGTCGGAACCGACCGCCCTCAGGCGCCATCCGGCTTTGGTCCGCCGTAGAACCTGCTCGGCGCAGATGGCGATAGCCACGAGCACGAGGAACGCTACGGGGAATGGTCCCCACTGCCAGTTGATCCAATCCGTGGCCGTACTACTGATGTAGCCATCGGGATTGTCGCGCAGCAGAAAGCTGAAGCCTTGTATCGCGATGTACATGGCCAGCGTCGCCGCGATCGGCGTGAAGTTCGCGTAGCGTATCAGAATCCCGTTCACGGCACCTGTGATCAAAGCGCCGATGAACATCAGCGCGAAGCCCGCGATCATCACGAACGTCGACTTGTCGTCGTTGATGAAAAAGGAAGCCACGACCACAAGGAAGCCTGCGAGTGGCCCGACCGACAGGTCGATGCCGCCCATCAGCAGGGCGATAGTCTGCCCCAACGCGATGAATCCGAGCGCCGTTGCCAAGAGGAAGATGTTGTAGACATTGTAGGCAGACAGAAAATTCTCATTCTGACTGTAGACATACAGCCCGAGCAGAATGGTGACGAAAGCCAATGGCACAGCCGGGGCGTTGTCAGTCTGCAGAAGGTGGCGAAAGGCGCCGCGCCTTGATGCATGCGCATTCGAAATACTTTCGCCGCCATGCGTTTCCGCCCTGACGGCCGCGGCGACGATCCGCTCCTCGGTTACATCGTCGCCCGTCAAGGTTTCGACGATATGCCCGCGCGACATCACGACCACCTTGTCGCAGAGGCCTTCCAGTTCGACCGCATCCGAAGAATTGACGACGACCGGGGTTCCCGCTTCCGAAACGCTACGCAGGATGCGGTAAATCTCGAAGCGCGCACCGACATCGACACCCTGCGTAGGTTCGTCGGCAATGATGATGCCGGGATCTGACAGCAGCGCGCGCGACATCACCACCTTCTGCTGGTTGCCGCCGGAAAGCGACAGGATAGGCGCTTCCATGCTCGGCGTCTTGACGGCCAGCTCGCCGAAGATAGACCGGACCCGACTGAGTTCTTCCCTGGAGCTGACGATGCCGGCGACCGCGAATTTCTCCAGCGCCGAGAAAGTCGCGTTCTCCCTGACGGTCAGTCCGCTCGCCACGCCTTCGACATGTCTATCGGATGGCATGAAGGCCGCATGGCGAAGCAAGTCGGCTTGAGTGGTCGCCTTGCCACGAAGCGCTATCGTACCACCGCCCGCCTCGAGGCCCGCAAGCACGCGCATGAGCTCCGACTGGCCGTTGCCAGCGACGCCGGCGATTCCAATTATCTGACCGCGCGGCACGTCGAAACTGATATTATGAAGACCCCTTCCGCTCACGCCAGACACTGAAAACGCCGTGTTCTGGCCAGACCCGTGCGATTTCGGCGGGAAGGCGGATTCGAGCGTGCGTCCGACGATGAGACGCACCAGATCCATGTCGCTTATATCGTCAACTCGCGCGGCGCCGCGGACGCGACCGTCTCGCAAGACTGTCACGCGGTGGGCAATCTGGCGCAACTCAGCCAATCGATGTGTGATGTAGATGACAGAGGTGCCGGTCTTGACGACTTCACGGATGCGGTCGAACAACATATCCGTCGCTTCCTGATCGAGAGACGCGGTGGGCTCGTCGAGAATCAGTACCTTCGGTTTGAGCGCAAGCGCCTTGGCAATTTCGAGCAGATGCTTCTGGGCGACTGTGAGACCCTCGGCCCGCATGCGCAGCGGCAGTTCCAAGCCAACGCTTGCCAGCATGCTCTGTGCCGCTGCCTGCGGCTGCGGGCCGGGAAAAAGCGACGCAGGCAGCGCCATCCGCAGATTTTCCATAACCGACAGATCCTCGATTATGGCGGGATGTTGGAAGCAAGTGGCAATGCCGAGTGAGGCGGCCATTTCTGGCGTCATTTGTTGGATCGGCCGACCCTCGAAGCTGATCTCCCCCTCGCTTCGAGCAAGAGTGCCCGAAATAATGTTCATCAGGGTCGATTTGCCCGCGCCGTTCTCGCCCAGAATGGCATGTACCTCGCCAGTATAGAATTCGACATTGACATCTCGAAGCGCCGGGACGCCCGAGAAGTACTTGTATATGCCTTCCAGACGGATCGTCACGTCGCCGTGGGTCACCGTCTCAGGCTTGGACGCCTTGATGCTAAGTGCCGCCATACCGCTGATCCGACCTTGCGTAAGTTTGCCCGGAGGTTGCCCTCCGGGCGTTTGCCAATGTCTGTCGTTATTTGCCGACGGCCTTGGCCTGGTCTTCGGCCGGGAGTTCCGAAGACAGATAAATGGCTCCCGGCAGGTCCTTGCGGCATTGCACGGCATTCGGCTTGCCGGTCACGGAGTCCTCGAAAGCCGGGGCCTTGAAGATTTGATCAGCTGGCGGCTTGCCGCCGGTAGCGAGCGCCACGGCCCACTGCACGGCAAGCCGGACGTTGTCGTTGCCGGTTGCGACGGTGAAAAGTTTGAAATCCGGATTCTTGGCCTGGTTGTCCTGCCAGAAGCACCCAAGCGAATTGCCGTCCGAAGTCGCCAAAGCCGGGATCGATTTGTTCTGCTTGTTGAACAGCGGCAAAGCGCCCACCAGCGAAGGTCCGAAGTCGGAGACAATAACGTCGATCTTGGCGTCCTTCGAGATCTCTGCCGTGAGCACCTTTTGGGTAAGAGCCGGATCCCAGTTGGTCACCGCGAAAGGCTCCGGGTTGACGAATTTATATTCCGGACCAAGAACTTTCTTCATCCCCTTCAATTCGTCCAGCCCCTGGCTGTTGCCTGCCGGGCCTGAGAGGAACAACAGGTTCCCGCCCTTGGGCAGGATGCTCTTGATCCACTTGCCCCAGGTTTCACCGTCATCGACAAAGGAAGAGCCGATGAACTTCGAGTAATTCTGGCCTTCCTTGCCACCAACATTCACGCGATAGGGCACGATGACTTTGCCGGCTTTGAAGACGCTCGTAATGGCAGGAAGGACGGCGGGACCGGCGTCACCGAACACGACGAGGGCATCGATACCTTTCGCCGCCATGCTCTTGATGTCCGAAATCGACTTCTGTGTATCGCCTTGTCCGTCGGCGTATTCGTATTTCGTGATGCTGGGGCAGAGTTCGACGGTCTGCTTGCCGGAAGCCGTCGTCACCTGACGCCAGCTGTTGCCGCCATAGCCGTCAAGCAGTGCAAGCGTGGCCTTCTTGGGGCCGCACCAGGAAGGCACTTCGGCGCGCGCGATGTTGGTGGATCCGAGCGCCATGACCGTGGCAGCCACCGAGAATGCCAAGCTCTTCGCAAGAACAGAGTATTTCATTATTTTTCCTCCACATTTTTTGACCCAGTCGATTTCCTCACGTTTACCCTCCAGCGGATCGAGTAAACACCTATGCCAAAACCCAAAGCCAAGGCCTGGATGATGGTCTGAGCCGAAAACGGCACACCGACTGCCAGTGCGAATTGGCTCAATTGGTTTAGAAAAAAGGCGGATATCACCGTGGATATCGGATAGCCGCGCCCGCCCAAAAGGGAGGTGCCCCCGAGCACGACCACCGCAACGGACGGCAGCAACAGACTGTCGCCCTGGAAGGCGGTCGGCTCGCGCGTAATTCCGGCAATCAGCACACCGGCCATGCAGTAGAGAAGCTGCGCATAGACATAGGCCATCATCCTGTGAATACGCACGTTGAGGCCTGCGGCGCGACCCGCAAGCGGATTGGCGCCGATTGCTTCGAACCTTCGTCCGACAACTGTTTTCTTCAGGACAAAGGATACGAGGGCGAGCGCGGCGAGCGCGAAGAAGATCGAGTTCGGAAAGCCAAATGTTTCGCCGCCAGCGATCTCCGCCAGCAGATTTGTGGTGATCGACGGGACTCCGCCGGAGACCGCGAAGACGGCGCCGTAAAGCAATGCATTGGTGCCGATAGTGGCGATTATGGCATTGAGCCGGAAAATGCTGACAAGCACGCCGTTGAGGAAACCGGCAGCCAGCGCAAAGGCCATGGCCAGCAGGACCGCCCGGTAAAGCATGGCGTCATTCTGCTGCGGATAGTGCGTCGCAACCACAACCGAGAGCGAAACTGCGCCCGGTAGCGACAGATCGAATCCGCCCTGTTGAACCACCAACAACTGACCGAGTCCGACAATGGCGATGATTGCCGCGAATGGCAGGCTTCCCGAGAAGGCGCCCAAGGAAATGCTCGAAGGTGCAAAAATCATGCACACGACGAGTAGCAAGAGCGTCGAGAGGATGACCGTCACGAAGCTCCTGGCCAGCGGCATTGCGCTCACGATCGGTTGGGGAAGAGCATCTGGTATAGTCGGGGTCGCGTTCATTTCAGTGCGCTCTCCCAAGCGCTAGGGCAGCACTTTGGCCGCGCGGAACTTGTCGAAGGCGTCGGTGAAGGACCGCAAGGAGTTCTGGTAGGCCGTGAAGCCCATGTCGCGGCTCTTGGTCATGTCGGTGAAGTTCTCAATGACCCGGCCTAGATCGGCGTCGCTGTGCCACCAGGACGCGACCTTGTTGAGCGGGTTACGCTGAAGTCCATACTTCGCGACGATCTTGTCCCAGACCGGCTCCATGCCCGCCATCTGCTCTTCCAGCGGCTGGGCGTGGCCGGGATATTCAGCCGCGGCGACGCCGAGATGCCCAGCCAGCTTCGGCCATAGCCAATTCCAGCGGAAGACCTCGCCATTGACGATGTTGAAGGCATTGTTGCGTGCCGCGGGCTCAGTTGCCGCCCATAGGAGGTGTTTGGCGATGATCCTGCCGTCTGTGACGTCGACTACGGCCTCATATTGCTGTTGGGAACCAGGAAAAACGAAGGGCCGCCCGGTCTCTTTGCAGATCGCTGCATAGGCGCCAAGCGTCGCCGCCATGTTCATCTGATTTCCGACCGCATATCCGATCAATGTGTGAGGGCGATGCACCGACCAGCCAAAACCCTGGCGCTCGGCCGCAGCGAAAACCTCGTCCTCCTGATCGTAGTAAAAGTTCTGATAGGCCAGCCGCGGCTGTTCCTCCCGAAAGGGCGTTACTGGCCTGGCCTTCGCATAGGCTTCGAAAGGTCCCATGTAGTGCTTCAATCCAGTCACTAGCGCGACGTGTCGCAAAGGCTTGCCATCCATGGCCTGCAGCAGGTTGCGGACCATGCCGGCATTCACCTGGCAGTTTTCCGCCTCGGTGGGCTGGCGTAGCCAGGTTGTGATGAAGACGTCGGTTGGGTCGACGTCGGCTAGTGCCTGGTTGACAGCACCCTTGTCGGTGAGGTCCACGGCAATGTGCGCGACGCCGCTGGGCAGGTCGTGCTTGTGGCGGGAGAGGCCGGTCACTATCCAGTCTTCCGCCGTCAGGCGCTCTGCCAAATGTCGGCCGATGATCCCGGAAACGCCGGCGATCAATGCATGGCGAGCCATCAGTTCAGTCCTTCCGTGCTGAGCGTTACCTTGATGCAGGCTTGCGGATTCTGACCGAGATCGAAGGCTTCGACCGCATCGGTAAGGTTGAAGTGGTGGGTCTGGATGGGCGACAGGTCGATGGCGGTCCTTTCCAGAAAGCGGATTGCTGCTGGCCAGACACCGGGCGAGCCGATGCAGCCACGCACAGTGAGGTTCTTCATCTGGATGAGCCCGAGATTGGCGGGGATTTTCTGGCCTATGTTGATGCCGACCATCGACATGCGCCCCTCCTGCGCGGCGTATTCGAACGCCGCCGCGAGCGAAGCGCTGTGGCCAGCGGCTTCAATCACAAGATCGGCGCCACGACCATGCGTGATGTCCTTGATCCGCTCTGCCGCTGTCGACGGGTCGATCGCTTCCGATGCGCCGAGCTTCAGCGCGACGTCGCGGCGGGTCTGGATCGGATCGACAACGACAACATTGGCGCCCATCCCAATCGCCGCAGCTGCTGACACCAGGCCGATCGTGCCGCCGCCCGAGACCACCACCGTCTCGCTGGCGTTGGTTCCGCCGGAGCGTAGCACGGCGTAGAAGCCGCAGGTGAAGGGCTCGATCAGGGCGCCACGATTGTCGTCGACGCTGTCCGGCAGTTTGTGCAGCCAATCGGGGTTTACGTTGAAATACTGCCGATCGGCGCCATCCATGGAGAAGCCGAAGTGGTGCAGGCGCTCTGGCGTGCGAACCACGCACTCGCCTACAACGCGGTCCCCCACGCGGAAGTTCTTGACGGCCTTCCCGACTTCCACGATCTCGCCGCACCATTCATGCCCAGGCGTCACAGGATAGGAGATGGGAATGATGTACCGCCCAGCCAGGAGCTCATAGTCCGAATGGCAGATGCCAACAGTGCGCGTGCGCACCATAACCTCGGTGTCATCAATGACGGGCATCGGAACATCAACGACGACCGGTTGATCTGGCTTTTCAAAAACAAGCGCCTTCATGGTCTCCTCCTAGACTGCTACGACCGCCCCATCCTGCTCTGCGGAGGCAATGATGGCTTCGAGGATCGCGATGTTGTTGACGAGTTCTTCTCCGGTAACCGGATACGGCGCCTCGCCGCGCACGGCACGGGCAAACGCCACGAGATTGTCGCGAACAGGCTCAGCTGGGGCTACTTCCTCCACCGTGATTGGCGAGCCCGTTTCGGCTGATGTCACGACCCAACCCGCGGGGGACTCGACGTGCGCCTTGTCGCGGATGTCGATCCACCCCTTGGTTCCAAACACGGCGAAGCGCGAGACGAACGGCGTCACGAGCGTCGCCGAAATATAGGCCGTGCCGCCTGACTTGAAGCGGATGTGGGCGCTCATCGTGTCACCTTGCGGAAAATCAGAACCAAGGTTCTCGCAGGAGACGCGGACGTCGCGCGCCGGACCGAAAAGTGCTGTCGAGAGGTCGGTAAGATGAATGCCTGTCGCGGTCATGCCGGCCACGGGTGCTTCCGCGGCATTGAGTCGCCAGTTGTCGGCATTGAGGGTCAGGAACTTGTCGTGACTGAAATTGGCCTCAACCTGCAGGAGGCGACCGAGCTTACCGGATCGGGCAGCTTGAAGCATTTCCGCAACCGGCGGCTCCCAGCGGCGCTCGTGGCCCATGCCGAGCACGAGATTTCTTGCGCGGCAGGCTTTGACCGCAGCCTCTGCACCTATTCGGGTGTGGCTCAGGGGCTTCTCGCAGAAGACATGCTTGCCGGCAGAGACCGCGCGCTCGATCTGCTCGGAGTGCAGCGAATGCGGCGTTGCGAGAATAACTGCCTCGACGCCCGGATGGGCCAGCGCTCCTCTGTCGTCCGGATAGCAATTTAATCCGTTCGCGGCTGCGAATTCTGCTCCCGCTTGGCTGGGCTCGGCGGCGCAAACGATCTCTATCTCGTCGGGAGCCTTCTGAAGGACAGCGGTCATCTTCTTGCCCCACCAGCCGAGGCCAATCATCGCGACTTTTACAGGCGGTTTCTTGCTGCTCATTTCTAGCTCAAACCGTGACGAGAATTTTCATGTGGTTGACGGACTTGTCGAGAAGGGCTTCGAAACCCTTGGCGACGACATCGTCGGCCGAAATCTGCGCGGTGCAGATCTTTTCGACCGGCAGCAGTCCTGCCTCGACCATGCGGATGATCCGTGGCCAGGACTGCACGGGATAGCACCAAGTGGCCTCCACGGTGATATCCTTCAGTGCCCAAAGCATCGCGTCGATGGACGCAGGCTTCATGTGAAGGCCGGTCTGCACCACCTTGCCCTGACGACGGATTGAGGCAGCGCAAGCGTTGAGGCTGGATTCGAGGCCGACGCATTCGAGGGCAACATCGACGCCGACGCCTTCTTCCGTATGGTCGCGGATGAAGGTAGGTACGTCGTCCCTTGTCGGATCGAGACAGATCGCGTCGGGAACCAACTGCTTGGCGAGGCCACGTCGATAGGCATTTGGCTCGCTCACGAAGATGACGGCCGCGCCAGCCGCTCGGGCGGCAAGCAGAGTCAGTGCGCCGATGGGGCCCAGGCCGGAAATCAGCACAGTAGAACCCGAGGTCACCTCGCCACGGTCGACGGCATACACTGCAACGGCTGCCGGCTCGATCATCGCAGCCTGTACGTCGCTGACGCCTTTCGGCACTACGGCAATATTGTAGTCGTTCACGACAGCGTATTCCGCCATCCCGCCCCAGGCCCAACTCAGCCCAACGCAGCCCATCTTCTCGCTGAGGTGATAGAGGCCCCTGCGGCCGTAGTAGTCGTTGCGGGGCGAGATCAGCGGCTGGATCGACACCCGATCTCCGACCTTTACGTTGGCGGCTGCCGACCCCTTGTCGGCCACAATGGCGCTGAACTCGTGGCCGAGAATTTGCGGGTTGGTCGCGCCGGTATATGGGTGGGGTGTTTGCGGGGTGACGATCGGTCCGGCAATGTATTCATGAAGGTCGGTGCCGCAGATGCCGGTCACCAGCGGCTTGACGAGCACGTCGTTTGGGCCAAGCACTTGTGAAGGCCCGGCCACATCCTCGACACGTATATCCCTGGCTGCGTGAAACCTTACTGCTTTCATCAAATGCGCTCCTGAGACAAGTTCATGTCAACACCATTCCACCATCGACCATGAAGGTCTGCCCGGTCACATAATCCGACCCTGTCGACGCAAGGAATGTGGTGACGCCGGTGATATCTTCCGGCTGCGAATAGCGGCCGACCAGGATCGATTGGCTGAATTCGTTGATCGCTTGATCTGGCTTGTCCGTCAGGCCGAGCGTCATGAACTCGCGGTCTAGTTGTTCCCATAGCTCGGTGCGCACTACGCCGGGTGCAAACGCGTTGACGGTAATTCGGTCTGCGGCCAACGCGCGCGCCGCGGCTTGGGTCAACGCCACGACGGCGAATTTCGAGGCGCAGTAGTGAGCGAACAAGGGATAACCCTGTTTGCCGGCAATCGAGGCTGTGTTGATGATCTTGCCGCCGGCGCCCTGAGCCTTCATTTGCCGGGCGGCTTCCTGCGCCCCCATAAGTACGCTAAGAGCGTTCACGTCCATAACGCGGTGCCAGTCGTCCTCGGTCACATCCATGAAGGCACAAGTCTGGCTGATGCCTGCATTGTTGAACATCACATCGAGCCGCCCGAAGGACGTCACCGTTGCGCCGATCAGTTCCCGAATGCTTGCCCTGTTGGCTACATCGACGCGGACAGCGATTGCCGAGCCGCCAATGCCTTCTGCAACTTGACTGGCAGCATCTAGGTTGATGTCTGCGACACAGACCCTCGCGCCATTGCGGGCGAGGTCGCGTGCTATCTCGGCGCCTATGCCTCGGCCTGCGCCGGTGACGATAATCGATTTGTCGGCGACAGAGCCTGACACCGTGTCCTCCCTGATCACGGTCAACCCAATTTTCGTTCTCTGCTGTGTGGCGGCATTGTTCGCTTTGCAGCAAGAACCGCGGAACATGCTCTCTCCAAGCCCGCACTAATGATGGTAGCCAGATGGGGTTAGACAGCCTGCGCTATTTTTCTCAATTTGAGAATTCCGATTGGCCTCATGGCCCGTTCGGCGATGTTGGCGATTCGCTTATTTCTGCCAGCTCAAGCGGCCCGAGGTCTCACATGGCGGTGTCAGGACTTGCGGGGAGGGGATCGCTGCAGGCTACCGGCTTGACCGACCCGTCCACTATAGCGATACCGTTTACTTGATCGGGCAATTTGCGCTCGGCTCCCGTCGTTGATCTCTTGAGTTACGTTCTGACCATGCTCGGCAAACGTTGTGTGCTGGTGGATCCCAGTGGCGGGCTCGCCACTACATGGCGCGCACAATTACACAGCGGGACGTTCTGTTCGCGGTTTCCTTCCACTTTTACGCGACGGAAGTCGCCTGCGCTAACCATTGCTACGTTTGCGCGCCCTTTTGCTCTTCACGCCGGTCCGCATCGAACGCCTGCTCTCCTTTCCCGGCCCACAGGCCTCGCGCATGGTCGCCTTCATCGCTCTGCAACTTGGCGGCGATCCAAAGCAGCGCGCCGTAGATGGTGGCGCGATCGTCGTTGGTGAGCTCGACAATGCCTGCCTTGACGACGAGACCGCCGAGTTCAATCAGATGCCGGGTGCGCTTGCGGCGCTCGACCTGCCAGCTGCGCATGTCATGCCGAGCCAGAGCCGCTTGCCGGCGGTTGTGCGCTGCCTTGTTGCGCTGCAATGCTGCGTCGGTTGCGCTGAGATGCCGAAGCAGCTCGCCGGGAGCCGCTTTCGAAAAACATCACCCCACGCTTAGCCCATGCCTCACGCTTTGCGGCGTCTTTCGTCTCGGCGATTGCGACCAATGCGCCGGCCAGTTCCTCGGTGCTGAGTTGGTCGGCGCCGGTGGCGATCACCAGCTGGCCAAGTTGCTGCACCCTTCGCGTTTTGAGCTCTCGCGCTTTGTCCTCCAGCGCCTTCAGTTCGGCGTCGAAATCGCGTGGTTTGCGCATAGCTATCTCCATCGGTTGTCGATCGGAGGATGATAGGGGAGCGCCTGCCGGAAGGCTTCAGGGTTGCCGAGACAGCCCGGGACGGGCTGGTCCATCCCGAGATTTTTTCGAGGGAGGGCGCGCTTATACGTCGTGCCGACGTGCGGTTTGACGTGCAAATGATCTGGTCGCGATGGCGATCTATCATCTTCACGTCAAGGTCATTGGCCGCAAGGCAGGTTCAAGCGCAGTCGCGTCGGCCACCTACCGCTCGGCTTCGCGGCTACGCGATGAACGCATCGACCGCAGCCACGACTTCTCCGCCAAGCGCGGAGTCGTCCATTCCGAGGTGATGCTGCCTGCGAATGCACCGGAGGCCTGGAGCGACCGCGAACGGCTGTGGAACGATGTCGAAGCGTTCGAGGTACGCAAGGATGCACAGCTTGCGCGCGAGGTCGAGTTTGCGCTCCCGCGTGAACTAAACCAGGCGCAAGGCATCGAACTGGCGCGCGACTTTGTTCAGGCCGAGTTTGTCAGCCGAGGGATGGTCGCCGATCTCAACGTGCATTGGGACAGGGCGGAGGATGGCAGTCCCAAGCCGCATGCTCATGTCATGCTGACCATGCGGTCCGTCGACGAGAATGGTTTTGGGTCAAAGGTGCGCGACTGGAACGCTACCCATATGGTCGAACGCTGGCGCGAGCGATGGGCCGAGCTTGCCAATGAGCGCCTCGCCGAACTCGATATCGACGCCCGCATCGATCATCGCAGCCTGGAAGCGCAGAGCATTGCCCTGGAGCCGCAGACGCAGATTGGGGCTCCGGCGCAACGCATCGAAGGCGGTGACATTGACGCTTCGGGCATTGAAGCAGATCGCGCCGAGCTGCATCGCGAGATTGCGCGCAACAATGGTACGCGCATCATTGCCGATCCATCCGTGGCGCTCGATGCCATCACGCATCAGCAATCGACCTTTACACGAAAGGACATCGCGAAATTCGCGCATCGGCACAGCGACGGGGTGGATCAGTTCAGCGCGGTCATGTCAGCCATCAGCAATGCACCCGACCTGATTGAACTCGGCAAGGACGGACGCGGCGAAGACCGCTTCACCACCCGGCAGATGATCGAGACCGAACAGCGCCTGTATCGCGCGACGGAACGCATGGCCAGAGGTGAGCGTCACGCAGTTAGTGGAGCACATCGCGAGGCAGCGTTGGAGAAGGCGAAACAGGGCAGTCTTGTCCTGTCAGGCGAGCAAGCGGATGCGCTGAATCGCATTACCGACGGCCGCGGTCTTGGCGTCGTGGTTGGTTTTGCCGGAACGGGCAAGAGTGCCATGCTGGGCGTTGCGCGCCAGGCATGGGCAGCGGCGGGCTACGAGGTTCGAGGCGCCGCACTCTCCGGCATTGCGGCCGAGAATCTGGAAGGCGGTTCGGGCATCTCGTCTCGCACCATCGCCAGCCTGGAGCACAGCTGGGGACAGGGCAGGGATCTGCTCACCGCGGGCGATGTCCTGGTGATCGACGAGGCCGGCATGGTCGGCACGCGCCAGTTGGAGCGCGTGCTCTCCCATGCCGCGGACGCTGGCGCGAAAGTCGTCCTCGTCGGCGATCCGCAGCAGTTGCAGGCGATCGAAGCGGGTGCTGCATTCCGTTCGATCCACGAACGCCACGGCGGCGTCGAAATCGGCCAGGTGCGCCGGCAGCGCGAGGACTGGCAGCGTGACGCCACGCGCGATCTGGCAACCGGCAGGATTGGCGCCGCGATTAGCGCCTATGACGCGCAAGGCATGGTGCATCAGGCTGCAACGCGCAATGAGGCGCGAGGTGAACTCGTCGCGCGCTGGGATCGCGACAGGCAGGCGCATCCAGAGGCAAGCCGGATCATCCTCACCCACACAAACGACGAGGTGCGCGCACTGAACCAGGCCGCACGCGAGCGCATGCGGGCTGCCGGCGATCTCGGCGACGATGTTCACGTGACTGTCGAACGCGGCCCAAGAAACTTCGCCAGCGGCGACCGCGTCATGTTCCTGCGCAACGAGCGTGGGCTTGGCGTCAAGAACGGCACGCTGGGTATAGTGGAGGACGTCAGCTCACAGAGCATGACCGTGCGCACCGATGACGGCAGATCGGTGCGCTTTGACCTGAAGGACTATGCCCATATCGACCACGGCTATGCCGCGACCATTCACAAGGCCCAGGGCATAACCGTCGACCGGACCCATGTGCTCGCGACGCCGGGCATGGATGCGCATGGCAGCTATGTGGCTCTGTCGCGCCATCGAGACGGAATGGACCTGCATTACGGCAAAGACGACTTCGCGACACGCGACCGGCTCGTCCGCACGCTGTCGCGCGACCGCGCCAAGGACATGGCGTCAGATTATGAGCAGATCGACCCAGCGCAGAGCTATGCCGAGCGGCGCGGTATCACCTTCCGCGAGCGTGTGGTCGACATCGTGCGCCGGATCATTCCAGAGAAGCTGCGCGACAGGATCGGCGGGCTGGTCGACGGGTTGCGCTCGCCTGCAGACGCCGAGCCCATGCAGGAACGTGGACCTGGACCGGGAAGGGAAGATGTTGGGGCGCAAATCGGAGATGCAGGCCCGCCGCCCGGCAGAGAAAATCTTGCCACCGGAGTGCCGCCCGACACGACTGCGCCATTGGATGCGGAAGCGGCTTTGCGCAGCGCTCGAACAAAGGCGCTTGTGCGTCACGCGCGCGCTCTCGAAGCGATGTCGCACAATGCAAATGCGGACGGGCAGGGCAGTCCCGAGCAGATGCGCGAGTTGACGGATGCCCGTAGCGCCTTCGAGAAGGTGTGGCCGTATGGCTGGCGCGATGCCGAAGCGGCTTATGTGAAAAATCCCGAGCTTGTCCGTGAGGCGGGGGCCGGCCGGGTCAATCCCGTCGTGCTGGCTCTTCAGCTCGAAACGGAAATCCGCACCGGGCCGGACGACGATCCGAGCCGCCGCGCCGACCGGTTCGTGGAACGCTGGCAAAAACTCGATCGCTCGAGCCAGCGGCAATACCAGGCCGGCGACATGTCCGGCTACAAGTCAACACGCTCGGCCATGTCCGACATGGCCAAGAGCCTTGAACGCGATCCGCAGCTGGAATCCCTGCTCGCCAACCGCAAACGCCAGCTTGGCATCAACGTGGATTCGGGTCGCCGCTTGGGCGCGGAACTGGCCCTCAGCCATGGCATCGGAAAGGGGCGAGGCATTGGGATCTAAGGAATGCCGATTTGCCGCCGTTTCCACTCCGCAGGCGGTTGAGGCGACAAACCTGATTGCGCTTAGGATCGGTTCGTCCTGTCTGTCCCAGCAGACATCAGCAAGAACCAGTGAGGTGCAGGCAAGCCATGCCCGAGCCGGATCGCATCATACGCCTCAAAACCGTACTTGACCGGACCGGCCTGTCCCGTTCAACCATCTATCGCAAAATCGCCGAAGGCACGTTCCCGGCTCAGATCAAGATCAGTGTCAACGGGGCGGGCTGGCGGGAATCCGATGTTAATCGGTGGATCGCCGATCCTGATGCATGGCACACCAGCGCATCACGAAGAAACAGCGACTAGTGGCGGTGGAGTGGCACGTTGCAGTCAACGTTGAACAGTCCTCTCTGACGTAAATTCCACGACTGGGAAGGGGCCGGAAGCGGGAGGTCAGTTTAGAGTATTAGGTCTTCGATAGCGGACTTGCAGATCACTTCGAGCACCGTCGTGGACCACCTAGAATGGCTAGCGTCCAATGGCGGGCCGTCGGTCAAGCTGAGATATATTAGCTAAAAATAATATTTGCGTTGAATCAACGCTAGGACGTAAACTACGTGGGATACGCGTGCTCAGGAACGTGTTCAGTCGGGCGTGCAAAGGGAGGGATGGGAGCGAATGGCTCAATATGCCAATTCGGTCCATGAGGGGTCCGAGGCGGCGACGCTGCCAGGCGAGGGCGAAGTCCGTGCCCAACTCGACCGGATTAGTTCAAGTCCCGACTTCGAAGTGCCCGACCGGGCGCGGAAGTTTCTGTCCTACATCGTCGAAGAAACACTGACGGGGCGCGCTAGCCGTATCAAAGCCTACTCGATCGCGACCGAGGTCTTTGGCCGGGACGCGTCTTTCGATGCCCAAAATGACCCTGTTGTCCGGATAGAGGCGGGCAGGATCCGTCGCGCGCTCGAACGATATTACCTGACAGCAGGCCGCGACGACCCCCTCGGCATCGAGATGCCCAAAGGCGGCTACGTTCCGATTTTCGCGCGCCGGGTTCGCGAACAATCGCTGAAGGAGGCGCCTGGCCCGGCAGCTGCAGCCGCTGGCGTTGGCGCTGGCACCAGCGCCAGGCCTGAGATGGCGCGGGGTGTGTGGCTCAATGCGATTGCGCTTCTGCTCGCCGCCCTTTTTGCCGCCTATCGCTATTTCCCTTCCTCCGTCACGCAGGATGGATCCCGCTCGATGGCACCGGTCGCAGGCAAGCCGGAAACGCCGACGCTGATTGTCAGGCAGTTCGAGGACCTGACCGGCACCAACAGCTCGGCGATCGTAGCAAGGGGGCTGACGGAGGAGGTCATTGGCCAACTCGCCAGGTTCAAGGAACTCCAGGTCATTGCAGATCGGCCACGAACCGCCGCCGACCCTACATTGGACGCGACCGCCAGGCTCGGGCGCTTCTCTTTGGAAGGAAGCGTACGCATTGAGGGAAACAGACTCCGGGTGACAACGCACCTGATCAACCGATCCGATGGCTCAGTCGTGTGGAGCAACATATACGACGAAGACCTGCAGGTCCGTGAGCTGCTCGACCTCGAAGCTGAAATGGCAGGCGGAGTAGCGACCGCGCTGGCGCAGCCGTCGGGAGTGATCTTCACGGCCGATGCAGCGGTCGCCCGACAGTCGCCGCCTGATGACTGGCAGGCCTACGAATGCACGCTCGCCTATTACAGCTACCGGGCCAATCTCAACCAGCAAACGCATGCATCGGTGCAGGACTGCCTAAAACGGGCCACGCAACGATTCCCCAACTATGCAACCGCGTGGGCGCTGCTGTCCCTAACCTATGTCGACGAATTGAGGTTCAGACAGCAACTTGGACCTCAGTCGGAGACCTCGCTGGATAGCGCGGCCAATGCAGCGGGGCGAGCTGTTGCTCTCGAGCCGGAGAACGTGCGCGGTCTTGAGGCGGAAATGCTGGCCTACTTCTTCCGGGGCGAAACGGCGACGGCACTCCAGATTGGCGGGCGTGCGCTGAAAATCAATCCAAACGATACCGAGCTGAGCGCCGAATACGGCTTCCGCCTGGCCGTGTCGGGGAACTGGTCCGAAGGCTCTCAGCTCATAGCCAACGCCCTGGTGCGCAATCCCGGGCCGCAAGGGTACTATGAAATGATCCTCGCATTCTGCAAGTACATGCAAAACGACTATGTCGCGGCCGACAGGTGGATCAAGACGGCCGAGATGCAGGAGTATTCGAACTTCCATTATCACTTCGTGGCGGCCGCGATCGCGGGACAGCTCGGCAACAAAGACGAGGCCGCCAGGCATAGAAAGTGGATCGAGGCCAACGCGGCCGGATTCCTGCAGAACATCCGACACGAAATGGCGCTTCGCATTATCCGGCCCGAGGATCGGGCCCATCTGATGGAAGGCCTGGTCAAGGCGGGCATAACGATTCCCCACCAGTAGAAGTCCGCGGTTGATCCGCATCTGGCTGTCAGGAGAATCCAGAGTCCGAACCTGTCTGAGATGATGATCGCACTCGGATTCGCCACCTGCGGCCCATCTGCACTCGCCCGAGTTTACGTGATGCTACAGGCATTCCCGAAACAATCCGCCTAGCTTTCGTGCCGACCGGCGGCGTTGCGGCCGGGTTGCAGCAGGCGAATGGCACGCAATGTCCGAAGGCATGAACCCAGTAGCACCACACCATCTGCCGGTTTTCATCACGGCTCCTGGCGAGAGCGACCTCTTCTTCATTGGCACGGTCATCTTTCTGATCGTCGCTATTATGGCAATCGGCAACATCTATTTCCGCTTGCATGCGCTGCCGGAACGCATCGCGCACGGGACCACCAGGCTGCAGTTCCAGCTCGTATCGGTTCTGACGCTACTGGCGCTGGTCACCCACAACGGCGTCTACTGGGTGGCGGCGCTAATTCTGGCGCTTGTGCCGATCCCCGACTTCTGGACCCCGATGGCCAGTATGGCCGGCTCGCTCGCCATGATGGCAGATTCCCGCGTGTGGCTTGCCGTGGCAAGGGCCACAAGGTCGAGCGACGATGCCTTGGTCAATGGCCGGGAGGTCGAAGTCTCACAAGGCAGGCCGTCGGCGACGATCACGGAGCTCAGCCCACTCAAGGGAGCTCCCGCCCGCGCTACCGGGCTGGCGAGCGGGTACGACACCGGCCACGGCACCACCAACGGCGAAGGGGCATGAGCCATGCTGGAGATTCTGCTTTGCTCGGTGTTCACGATTCTACCCGACTTTCTCGTCCGTCGATTTGTGCAAGGCAAGAGGATCGGGCGCGAGATCACGATCTACTCGGTCTGGTATGAGCTGCGCTATGGAATCACGGCCTGCTTCGCGCTCACCGTGGCGCTGCTGACGCTCATCCTCTACTATCACCCCTCCACATCGAACGCAGTGTCCTTCTATCGAACGGTGCCGATCCTTCCGGAGACGGCAGGACGCGTCGAAGAGGTCTATCTCAGCAACCGCGACAAGGTTCGGGCCGGCCAGCCGATCATCCAATTGGACAGCTCGTCGCAAGAAGCGGCACTGGAGACCGCACGGCGCCGTGTGGCGGAAGTGGATGCAGCGACCGCACAGGCGAAGACGGACCTAGCGGCAGCCGATGCCCGCATCCAGGAAGCCCAGAGCGAATATCAACGGGCCATGGACGACCTGGAGACCAAGACCGAGCTGCAGCGGCGAAATGCCGCCTCGGTCGCCCAGCGCGACATCGAGAAGCTGCAGAACACGGTCCAGTCGAAGCAGGCGACAGTGTCGGTGGCCCTTGCCAACAAGCAGTCCGCGGAAGTCCAGGTCACGTCCGTTCTGCCGGCGCAAAAGGCCAGTGCCGAAGCCGCGCGTGCACAGGCGCAGGTCGAGCTCGACAAGACCACGGTCCGCGCCGCCTTCGACGGCATAGTCGAGCAGTTCGGAGTCCGAAAGGGCGATGTCGTCAACCCGATGCTGCGGCCAGCCGGTGTTCTGATCCCGGTCGAAGCCGGCCGCTGGGGTCTCGTCGCTGGGTTCAGCCAGATCGAGGCCCAGGTGATCAAATCAGGCATGGTCGCGGAAGCGGCCTGCATCTCGAATCCGATGACGATCATTCCGATGGTGGTAACGAACGTCCAGGGCTTGCTCGCGACTGGACAGGTGCAAGCCTCGGACCAGTTGATCGATGCGCAGAAGTCCGGCGCGAAGCCCGGAACGATCACCGTTTATCTGGAGCCACTGTTCGCAGGCGGGTTCGATGATGTTCCTCCCGGCAGCAGCTGCATCGTGAACACCTACACCGATAATCACGATCTTCTCGCGTCCGGCGAATTGAGCACATCGAAGTCGTTTTTCCTGCATGTCATCGACACGGTCGGCATTGTGCACGCCATCCTCCTGAGGTTCCAGGCGCTCCTGCTGCCGGTACAGAGCCTCGTCCTGTCGGGACACTAGGCGAGCGAGAAGTTCGCGGCTGTGAACAAGAAACGACCAAATCTCAGGGGGAACAGAATGCCAGTGTCTCGTAGTGCCATGACCGCCAGCCTAATCCTGCTGGGCTGCGGCCAGGTTCTTGGCGCCGACTTGCCAGCACCAAACGCGCATACCGTTGAGCAGGCGAGCCTGCCCGGCCAGCCTTACTGGTCCTTCACCGCCGGCACCTATCTCTGGGCAGCTTCGATGAGCGGAAACGTTGGCCAGTTCGGCTTGCAGCCGGTCTCAGTCGAAGCCTCGTTCTCTGACACATTGAAGCACCTGGATTTCGGCGCGACGCTCGTCGCCGAGCTCCGATACGGCGACTTCGGCCTGTTCAACGACTTCATGTATGTGAAGCTCTCCGGGGAAAGTGCAACGCCGCGAGGCGTCGTCGCCAACAGCGTGAGCCTTGACTCCAGAAACATCATCTACACGGCAGCCGGCGAATACCGACTGGTCGATGATGCAAAAGGGAGCTTGGATCTCCTGGCGGGCGTCCGGGTTTGGTCGGTCGACACCGATATCTCCTTTCACGGCGGCATTCTCGACGGGCAGACTTTCAACGAAGGCGACACCTGGGTCGATGCGCTCGCCGGGATCAAGGGGCGCCTAAACCTGACGCCGGAATTTTATCTGAGCGGATGGGCTATGGCCGGCGGCGGTTCTTCGGACTTCATGTGGGACCTCTGGGGTGGTCTTGGTTACCAGTTCAGCGACAAGTTCTCCGCCCTCGTCGGTTACCGCGCCTCGGGCGTGAATTACGACAACGGCAAGGGTTTTGTGTTCGACGTCGTCCAGCAGGGACCGATGATCGGTGCTGCCTACCGCTTCTGAGAAGCAACCAGCCTTCAACGACTTTATCGGCAAAGGGGAATGATCATGAATATGCTTACGAAAGGTCTGCTTCTGCTCGCCGCTACGGCCCTGCTCATGGACGTGGATCCGGCGGCGCTCATGCTTCGGGGATCGCCGACTTCAGAGGCTATGGCCAAGGTCGGGCGCCCGTTGTCGCCTGGCAGCGTCGCTGGTGTGGCGCGGCGCACGAGCCGGCGCACGACGCGCCGCGTGTGGCGGCGAACGACGCACTACGTCTCGGTGCTGCCAGCGGGATGCAGCCACGTGACGCTCTATGGCGTCGCTGTCTGGAATTGCGGCGGTGCCTACTACCAGCACCAGGGCACCCGCTACGTCGTTGTCGTGGCCGACTGAGCATTGCACGTCGCGGATGCCGGCCACCAGACTATCGCAGCCGTTCTGAAGGTGAACCTTGGAAGCCAACATAAATCATTCGTCGATCGGCTTCGGGCAACGGACCCGGGCCGCTTCTTCAAAAACAGCCATTGTTTCGTTGGTCTGTCTCGCGCTCGCCGGCTGCATCGGCGGCGCCGATATCCGGGACGCGGTACCAGAGGCGCAGGTCAACAATGCCCAAGTTGTCGGCTACGGGCCGATCCGCATGTGGGGCGACGACGCCAGCAGCATCACCGAGGACGAAATCATCGCGGTGCGCAAGCAGCGCGAGCAGGCTGCCAAGTCTGATCCCCGGATGCACCCTGGGGAAGTCGATGCGCTGACGATCTCGGGAGGTGGCAGCAGCGGCGCCTTCGGGGCGGGAATACTGACGGGCTGGTCGCACGCCGGCACCAGGCCACAGTTCGACATCGTCACCGGCATCAGCACCGGCTCTTTGATCGCACCCTTCGCCTTCCTGGGGAGCGACTATGACGGTCAACTGACCGAAGCCTTCACGGCTGTGAGCGGCAAGAATATCTACGATCGCAACAGTTTCCTGACCGCAATCTCGACTGGCGCGCTCACCGATAACGCCCCGTTGCGCCGCCTGGTCGAAAAGTACGTCAACGATGACATGGTCGCCGCGATCGCCCGCGAGCATGCCAAAGGCCGGCGGCTGCTGATCGGCACGACCAATCTGGATGCCGAGCGCCCGGTAATCTGGAACATAGGCGCCATCGCCGCGAGCGATGCGCCCGGCAAGAAGAAGCTCATCCAGGACGTGCTGGTCGCCTCGACATCGATCCCAGGCATGTTTCCTCCTGTCGACATCCGAACGCGCGCGAACGGCAAGAATTATGACGAAATGCACGTCGATGGAGGCACCAGCAACCAGGTCTTCCTGATGCCTCCCGGCCTGTCACTGAAGGCTATTGACAGAAGGTTAGGTGCTAAGATCAAGCGCCGACTTTTCATCATCCGCAACGGCCGCACTTCACCAGAGTTCAGTGTCGTCAAGCGCCGCCTGCTGCCGATCGCTGGCAAGTCGATTTCTTCGCTGATCAAAGCCGAAGGGGTCGGCGACCTCTATCGGATGTATGCAGCCGCCAAGCGCGACGACGTCGATTACAACCTCGTCGACATGCCGGAGGCCTTCAAGGTCTCCGAAGAGACGCCCTTCGACCCCAAGTACATGAATGCGCTCTATCGTACTGGCTACGAGATGGCGCGCAGCGGTGTGCCTTGGGAGAAGGTGCCACCAGGGTTCGGGAAATAGCCGATGCAGGCCGCAAGGAAGAACTCGCAAAAAAAATTCAGGGAGCAAAGAAACATGAAACGAACCAAACTCGTCACACTCACGACCTTCGCTGCACTGGCGCTGATTTGGTCCGCAGCCGCGAAGGACGTTTTGCCGCGGCCTGAGCAAGCGTTCCAGGGCAAGATCGGCCAGACGGCCAAGGATTCCGTCCCCGACTTCCCGAAGGGAGTCGAGGCTCCCAGAGGCGCTCCGAACGTGCTGCTCATCCTGACCGACGACGTCGGCTTCGGAGCCTCCAGCACTTTCGGCGGCCCGATCCCGACTCCAACTTTCGACAGGCTGGCAGCCGACGGGCTGCGCTACAATGATTTCAACACGACGGCGCTTTGCTCGCCTAGCCGTGCGGCACTCATCACCGGCCGCAACCATCACAGCTGTGCCACCGGCATCGTGATGGAGATGGCAACCGGCTATCCCGGTTACAATTCGCTCATGCCCAAGAGCTGCGCCACCATTGCACGCGTGTTGGAGGGAAACGGCTACAGCACGGCATGGTTCGGTAAGAACCATAACGTGCCCGATTGGCAGACCAGTCAGGCGGGGCCATTCGATCTTTGGCCAACGGGACTGGGTTTCCAGTATTTCTACGGATTCCTCGGCGGCGACACTGACCAATGGCATCCGGCACTTTTCGAGAACACAAGGCCGGTTCTCGATCCCGAACACGGCGACCACAATTACATCCTCGATCACGACCTCGCTGACCACACCATCAACTGGATGCGCGAGCAGAAGGCGGTGGCGCCGCAGAAGCCGTTCTTTGTCTACTATGCGCCGGGAAGCGCCCATGCGCCGCACCAGGCGCCCAAGGACTGGATCGCCAAGTTCAAGGGCAAGTTCGACCAGGGCTGGGACAAACAGCGCGAGGAGACGCTGGAGCGGCAGAAGAAACTGGGCGTCGTTCCGGCCGACACCAAGCTGACCCCGCGCCCGAGCGAAATCCCTGCGTGGGACTCGCTGTCATCTGACCAGAAGCGGCTCTACGCGCACATGATGGAGGTCTATGCGGCGGCGTTGGCCTATTGCGATAATCAGATCGGCCGAGTGCTCGACGCCGTCGACGAGCTGGGCGAACGTGACAATACGCTGGTCATCTTCGTACAGGGGGACAATGGTGCAAGCGCCGAGGGTAGCCTGCAGGGCACGACGAATGAGATTTCCAGAATGCTCAACGGTGTGACCGAGGACATGCCCTACCTCATGTCCATGATGGATAAGCTTGGCGGACCGGAGACATTCAATCATTACCCGGTTGGCTGGGCACATGCCATGGACACGCCATTCCAGTGGACCAAGCAGGTGGCTTCCCATTTCGGCGGCGTCCGCAACGGGATGGTCATCTCCTGGCCGAAGCAAATCAAGCACAAGGGCGAGGTTCGCACCCAATTCACCCACTTGATCGACGTTATGCCGACCATCCTGGAGGCGGCCGGCGTTCAACTGCCCGACGAAATCGACGGCGCCAAACAGAAGCCGATCGAGGGCACGAGCATGGTCTATACCTTCGATGATGCCCAGGCTAAGGAGCGGCACACGACGCAGTACTTCGAGCTGGTCGGCAATCGCGGCATTTACAGCGATGGCTGGATGGCTTCGACGACGCCGCTGCGCTTGCCCTGGATTACGGCCGCAGGCGTGGCGCCCAGCCCTGACGATTTCAAATGGGAACTTTATCATGTCGCTGAGGACTTCTCGGAGGCCAACGACCTTGCCGCGAAGAACCCGGAAAAGTTGAAGCAGCTCCAGGCCGCTTTCGATCGCGAAGCTAAGAAGTACAATGTGTATCCGCTCGACTCGAGTTTTGCTTCCCGGGCCGATCCCAGCATTCGGCCCAGCCTCACACGCGGACGCACCGAGTTTACCTATTATCCGGGAATGGTGCGCATCCCCGAGGCGACCGCACCGGACATCAAGAACAAGTCCTACAGCATCACCGCCGACGTAGAGATCCCCAGCGAGGGCGCCAGCGGCGTTCTCGTGACACAAGCAGGTCGGTTTGCCGGTTGGGGCCTGTTGGTGCTCGACGGCAAGCCGGTCTTCGTGCATGCCCTTTCCAACCAGGCGCAGCATAAGTATCGCGTCGCGTCCGACCAAAAGCTCTCGCCAGGCAAGCACAGCATAACGTTCGACTTCAAATATGACGGTGGCGGTATTGGCAAAGGCGGGACCGGCATTCTCAGCGTGGACGGGGCAAGTGTGGCAAAAGGGCGGATCGACAGAACGGTCGGCGTTCGCTTCTCCGCCGATGAGACCTTCGACATCGGCATGGATACCGGAACGCCCGTGATCGAAGACTATGCCGACAAGATGCCGTTCAAATTCACAGGCACGATTGAAAAGGTGTCTGTTCGACTTGGAGACGATAAACTGACCGCCGAAGCTTTGAAAGAAATAGACGAAAATCTCGCTGGCTATGGCGTGGAGGAATGAGGCGTCTAAGGCGTTGAACCTGTGTTGGCCGCAAATGGCGGCCAACACAGCGTCATCTCGGAGGAAAGATCCCGTTGGGACCAAACGAAACTGAGCAAGTTATGATCGAACCGGATTCCGCGCCCGGCGCAGACATGGTCCAGATCGCCGGCGGCGAATTTCTGATGGGCTCTGACCGGCACTATGCCGAGGAGGCGCCGGCGCATCGAGTGCGCGTGAACGGTTTCTGGATGGATCGTTTTGCCGTCACGAACCGCGCGTTCGAGCGGTTCGTGGCGGAGACCGGCTATGTGACGCTTGCAGAGCAGCCTGCGTGCCTCAAGGACTATCCGGGGGCCGAGGCGGAGAGACTCGCTCCGGCTTCAGCTGTTTTCACGCCGCCACACACGCGCGTTAGTCTGAGCGACCCCTACCAGTGGTGGTCATATGTACCAGGGGCTAACTGGCGCCGCCCTCGTGGGCGGGCGAGTTCAATTGCAAAGCTGAAGGATCATCCGGTTGTCCACGTGGCTTTCGAGGACGCGCAAGCCTATGCCCACTGGGCGGGCAAGGAGTTGCCGAGCGAGGCGGAGTGGGAATTCGCCGCGCGCGGCGGACTGCAGGGAGCCGAATTCGTCTGGGGAGACGAACTGGTGCCAAGCGGTAAGCATATGGCCAACACTTGGCAAGGGGAGTTCCCCCACCACAATTCGTATGAGGACGGTTATGGAGGGACTGCTCCCGTGGGTTCCTTTCCAGCAAATGGTTACGGGCTCTACGATATGGCCGGCAATGTCTGGCAGTGGACGGCCGACTGGTATCAGGACCACGCCAAGACTGAAAGCCCATGCTGCACAGTGACCAATCCGCGCGGCGCGGATCGTGAGACAAGCTATGATCCCGGCACACGCATACCGAGAAAAGTCACCAAGGGCGGCTCGTTCCTGTGCGCACCCAATTACTGCCGGCGTTACCGTCCAGCCGCACGGATGGCGCAGCCGGTCGACACCTCCACCTGTCATCTCGGCTTTCGCTGCATCGTCCGCATGACCTAATTGTCAGGCCTAACGGCGGTCAGCCGTTTTTGCGCGCCGACCACGACTTCCAACGCGATGGCTGACGATGTCTGCATTCAGGCGATCGCGAGGCTTACCTCAACGACCGATATTGGGCGCAAAGCTGCCGTTACCGGCGCGCGATGACAGCGACTCCGGGCTGCAACAGCTGACCAGGGTAGAGGCCGGAAGGCCCGCGGAAGCATAGCGCGGATGGTGCCGTGCCGCTCGACGGGGCCGGGCAACTTCGCCGCTCAGGCAGATTTCAGCCGAATTTCATCCGGTTGTCACGACGGCCAACCGGGCCTCCGGCAATGTGGCCAAAAGGATGAAAGGATTCATCATGACCGACATGCGAGGCGCAAGGCATTGGGATGAGAACAATTCCCGAAACTTTCTCGATTACGGGCGCTATTTCGTCCCCGAACGGGAACGCCAGATCGGCATCATCGCCGATCTAATTCCTCCCGTGCAGGGCGGCCTGCTGGTCGAGCTCTGTTCCGGCGAGGGCCTGCTCAGTCGCGCCTTGCTGCAGCGATTTCCGGACTGCAGGGTATTGGCGCTCGACGGCTCGGCGCGGATGCTCGAGCAGACGCGCGAGACTTGTCGCGACTACGCTGACCGCCTGGCCACTGCCGCGTTCGAGCTGGAACATCGTGACTGGCGGAGCTTTCCCGAGCCGCCGCATGCGATCGTCTCGTCGCTCGCCATCCACCACCTCGATGAGCGGCAGAAGCGGATGCTTTTTGCCGACCTTGGGACGGCGCTCAGCCCCGGCGGCGTCCTCGTGGTGGCCGACATCGTGCGCCCGCCGGGCGCGGCCGCTCTCGCCATCGCGGCGCGGCAGTGGGACGAGGC
>Ga0315336_1001087_pt1 | contig 58786 bp, 53 predicted proteins | sample ASW5metaG_FD_204512 | JGI IMG/M metagenome (GOLD analysis project Ga0315336, IMG submission 204512) | Ammonia-oxidizing marine archaeal communities from Monterey Bay, California, United States - ASW #5 | ecosystem: Environmental > Aquatic > Marine > Intertidal zone | place: USA: California...
TACTGGATGGCGACCGGCTACAATTCGATCGGCATCGTTTCCTCCGGCGGCGCAGGCATGGCGCTGGCGCAATGGATCAACGACGGCGAGGCACCCTTCGATCTCTGGGAGGTCGACATCCGCCGCGCCCAGCCTTTCCAGAAGAACCGCCGCTACCTCAAGGAGCGCGTCTCGGAAACGCTCGGCCTGCTCTATGCCGACCATTTCCCCTATCGCCAGATGGCGACGTCGCGCGGTGTGCGCCGTTCGCCCTTGCACGAGCACCTGAAGGCGCGTGGCGCGGTGTTCGGCGAAGTGGCGGGCTGGGAGCGCGCCAACTGGTTCGCCCGCGAGGGCCAGGAGCGCGAATACCGATATTCATGGAAACGGCAGAACTGGTTCGACAACCAGCGCGACGAGCATCTGGCGGTGCGCAACGGTATCGGCCTGTTCGACATGACTTCCTTCGGCAAGATCCGCGTCGAGGGCCGCGATGCCTGCACCTTCCTTCAGCGTCTCTGCGCCAACGATATGGACGTCATGCCGGGCAGGATCGTCTACACGCAGATGCTCAACCAGCGCGGCGGCATCGAGAGCGACCTCACGGTTACCCGGCTTTCGGAGACGGCCTATTTCCTCGTCGTGCCCGGCGCCACCTTGCAGCGCGACCTTGCCTGGCTGCGCAAGCATGTCGCCGACGAGTTTGTCGTCATCACCGACGTGACCGCCGCCGAAGCTGTCATCTGCCTGATGGGGCCTGACTCGCGAAAACTGATCCAGAAGGTCAGCCCAAACGACTTCTCCAACGAAGCCAACCCGTTCGGCACTTTTCAAGAGATCGAGATCGGTATGGGCCTCGCCCGCGCTCACCGCGTCACCTATGTGGGGGAGCTCGGGTGGGAGCTTTATGTCTCGACCGAGCAGGCCGCCCATGTCTTCGAGGCGATCACTGAAGCCGGCGACGATGTCGGGCTGAAGCTTTGTGGCCTGCATACGCTGGATTCCTGCCGCATCGAAAAGGCATTCCGCCATTTCGGCCACGACATCACCGACGAGGACAATGTGCTGGAAGCTGGTCTGGGCTTCGCGGTGAAGACGAGCAAAACCGACTTCATCGGTCGCGACGCAGTGCTTAGGAAGAAAGAGGCGGGTCTCAGTCGGCGGCTAGTGCAGTTTCGCCTGAAGGACCCCGAACCCCTGCTCTTCCACAACGAGGCAATCCTGCGCGACGGCAGGATCGTCGGCCCGATCACTTCCGGCAATTACGGCCACCATCTCGGCGGAGCGATCGGCTTAGGCTACGTGCCCTGCCAGGGCGAGAGCGAGGCGGATGTGGTGGGCTCGTCCTACGAGGTGGAGATCGCCGGCGAGCGTTTCGCCGCGGAAGCTTCGCTGAAGCCGATGTATGATCCCAGGGCGGAACGGGTGAGGATGTAGCGCCAGCCCCCTTCTCCCCTGTTGTGGGAAAAGAGGAAGTCCAGCCCTCAAAACCTTTCCAGCCTCGTCCTTACCTTCGCCAGGAAAGCTGCCCGGCTCTTGGGCGTGGAGGTATCCATCAGGTAGTGCGCCAGGAAAAACGTCTTGCAGCGCGTTGCGCAGATCGCACGCATCCCGCGCAAGATGGTCTTGCGGCCGGGCTGGCCGACGACAACGCTCCACCATGTCGGCGCGCCGCAGGTGGTGATGACGCCGACCTTGGTGACATGTGTCATCAGTGACTTTATGCGGCCCTTTCCCGCCGGCAGCTTGAACGCGATGTCGGTGGCCCATACGCGGTCGAACCAGCCTTTCAGCATTGCCGGAAGGCCATACCACCAGGTCGGATAGATGAAGAGGATCGCCTGCGCCCACTCCAGATGCTCGAAATGCGGCTTGAGCCTGGGATCCTGCGGCGCTCGATCGTTATAGAAGCGCCGCTCCTCGCAGCTCATCACCGGATCGAAATTCTCGGCGTAAAGATCGAGCAGCCGCACATCCCAACCGCGCCTGTTCAGCACCTCGATCGCCAAATCGCGGATAGCCGCGCAAAAGCTCTCCGGCACCGGATGGCAGTAGACCACCAGCACGCGCATCAGAAGTCGTCCATTGCCGCCGCGACCCTCGCCATGAAGGCGCTGCGAGTCTGGTCGGTGGAAAGATTCATCGAATAATGCGCGAGATAGGACACGGGGGCGCCAGGTTTTATGGTAGCCCGCAGCATGCGCTTGACGATCTTGCGCGGCGGATCACCCATCAGTATGGCGCGAAAACGGCTGCCGCCATAGGTGGTGACGGCCGCCATTTTGCGAATGTTGTGCAGCGTCGGCCGCACCTTGCCGTCGACCAGCTTGAACGACACGCCGGGCAGGAAGACGCGGTCGAAGAAGCCTTTCAGGATCGCCGGGTAGCCGTAATTCCAGACCGGGAACGACAGCACGAGCGCTTCGGCTCTTTGAAGCCTTTCCACGTAGCCAGCGACCGCGTCGTTCGGTCCGCGCGGGTCGTGGTAGCCGAGCCGTTCCGCGCGCGTCAGCCGCGGATCGAAATCCTCGGCATAGAGATCGCAATCATCGACCGAGTGTCCAGCCGCGCTCAGCCGCTCGACGATCGTCCGGTGCAGGCCGGCGTTGAAGCTGGTCTCCACCGGATGAGCGTAGAGGACGAGGATGTTCATCAGCCCGCCTTTTGCAGGCCCTTGAACAGGAAGGGCTTGCCGGAGCGGTAGTCGTAGCCCGGATTCTCCCAGGCAATCATCTTGCCGGGATTGAGCAGGCCTTGCGGGTCGGTCTCGCGCTTGAAGGCAAGCTGCACCTCGTCGGTCCGCTTCATGCCGCCTTCTTCAAGCGTGTAGCGGTGCGGGTTGAAGATCCAGCAGCCATTGTCCTCATGGATGCGGATGATCTCGTCGAGCCGCTGTTCCGTGGAGTAGCGCACCAGCGGCAGGCCGGCCGCGCCGATCGCCCCATCGAAGCGGATGAATTCGAGATGCGCCGGCACCTCGTCGCCGAAGCGGTCGACCATCGCCTTGACATGGGCGAGATGATCCGGCGACGGATAGCGCGCCTGCAGATAGGTGATTGTCGGGTCGACCCGGATGGCACGCAATGTCGTGTGGTTCCATGTCAGTTCATAGGCGGGCGGGAGACCCTTGAGATCGGCCTCCCGGTCGGCCCGGAAAACGATCTCGCCATTTGTGCTGCGCACGAAAGCGACAAAGGCATCCATGGCATGGGGCGCTATCATGCACACCACGATGCTCTGGTCGCGCCGGAAGAATTTCTGGTGCCGCTTGAAATAGTCGTAAGGGATGGGCGCGGCGATCGGCGTGATCAGTTTCGCCAAAATGCCGTCCTGGACGGCGAGGTCGTTGCCGAAGCCGGCCGCGCCCATGAAATCGTCGAATCCGACGATAACGTCGATCCAGTCGTAGGACGCCGTCAACGGCATTTCGACCTCGGTTATTATGCCGTTGGTGCCGTAGGCATGCATGACCTTGAGCACCTCCTCGCCCGTCAAATCCATGACGCGGGGCTCGGCTTCCATCGTCACGGTCCTGAGCCGTATGACATTGCCCAGGTCGCGCAACCCGCCCCAGCGGATCGAGCCGACGCCGCCCGAGCCGCCTGCGATAAAGCCACCGATCGAGGCCGTGTTGTAGGTCGAAGGCGAGAGTCTCAGCTCCTGCCCGGAATGCGCGCGTGTCGCCTTGTCGATGTCGGCCAGCACCGCTCCCGGTCCGGTCACCACCCGTCCGGACGCGATCGCCTTCACCTCGTTCATCTCGGCAAGGTTGAGCACCACGCCGCCCGACAGCGGCATGGCCTGCCCATAATTGCCGGTGCCGCTGCCGCGCGGCGTGACCGGGACACCGTGCCGGTGGCAGGCCGCAAGCACGCGGATCACTTCGTCCTCATTCTTCGGCGTGACGATGAGATCGCCCTTGACGTGGTCGAGCTGCGCCTTCAGCACCGGGCTGTACCAGTAGAAGTCGCGGCTCTTCTGCTGGACGATGGCCGGGTGGTCGTCGATCTTGATCCCGTCGAGATTGCGCTTCAGCGCTGCGATATCCATCATCCCACCATCAATTCGTCGAGTTCGCCATAGTCGGGCAGTCGGCGCTCGATCGCCCTGCCCTCGCGCACCACGATGCGATCCGATTCGGGCCGCGACAGCAATTCCGTCCAGCTCCGTCCCTTGAAGACGATGAAGTCGGCGCTGCCGCCGGCGGCCAGCGTGCCGGCGCCGTCGAGCCGCATCACCTCGGCTGGCGTTGCCGCCACGGCCTTTGGCCAGTCGCCGACCGGATGGTCGAAATGCAGGATGCGCGTCGCCATGCGGTAGACTTCCAGCATGTCGAGATCGCCATAGGCATAGAAAGGATCGCGCGTGTTGTCGGATGCGACCGCCACCTTGATGCCGCGAGCCCTCATCTCATGCAACAGCGTCACGCCTCGCCAGCGCGGTGTCGTGCCGTTGTTGCGGCGGTCCTGCAGATAGAGGTTGCACATCGGCAGCGACACCACGGCGAGCCGCGCCTTCGCCACCTTGTCCAGCGTATCGAGCACCTCGAGGTCAGGCTGGCGCGCCAGCGAGCAGCAATGGCCGACCAGTATGTTGCCCTCGAAACCATTCCAAAGCGAAGCCTCGGCGATCTTCTTCAACGAGATGGCAGCGACATCGTCGGTCTCGTCGGCATGGAAGTCGAGATCGAGCCCGTGCTTGATCGCCTGCGCGAAAACCTGGTCAAGCAGTTCCTCAAGATCGGGCACCATATAGGTCACGACGCCGAGCACGCCCTTGGCCGCGGCCACGCGTTTGGCCAGCCGCTCGAACCAGGCCTTGTCGCGCACGCCTTCGATGCCGAGCAGGCAGGCAGCCTGTAGGTCGATCCTGCCGCGCCATCTCTCGCGCATCGTCTCGAACACCGGCCAGGAGATCTCCTCCTGCGGTGCGACGCTGTCGAGATGCGTGCGCAAGGCCTTCGTTCCGTGCGCGTAGGCCGAGCGCAGGGAGAAATCCATGCGCCGCGCGACATCCTCGGCGGTCCAGCGCGCGGCGCGGTCAGCGCCGGTGGCACCGAGCGCGCCCATGAAGGTGCCATCCGGATTGGGTTTTCGCGGCCAGATATGGCCCTTGTCGATGTGGGTATGGCAGTCGACGAAGCATGGCAGCACAATGCGGCCGCCGAGGTCGACCGCGCCGTCCGGAGCCTTCGATTTGCCACGCGCCACGATGCTGGAGATCCTGCCGTCGGCGACGGATATGTCCATAGGCGCGAAGCCGTCGCTGTCGAAGGCGGCGGCGAGGCCCGGCGTCAGCGACGCATGCAGCCGGACATTGGCCAGGTGATATGAGGCTGCGTCCGGAATCAACTGCTGCTCCTCTGGGTGAGACGGACCACCCTAGCGCTCCTGCTTCAACGCGCTCTCGTGCCAGCGGCGCAGGATCAGATGCGACACCAGCGACAGCACCAGGAAGATCATGATGCCGGTGAGCGAGATCAGGATCAGCGCCGCGAACAGGCGCGGCGCGTTGAGCCGGTAGCCGGCCTCGATGATGCGGGACGCAAGCCCCGACGACTGCCCCTGCGCGCCGGCGACGAATTCGGCCACCACGGCGCCGATCAGCGACAGGCCGCCTGCGATCTTCAGCCCGCCGAGGAAATAGGGCATCGCCGCCGGCAGGCGCAGGTAGCGCAATTGCTGCCAGCGCGTCGCGCCGTTGAGCTTGAACAGGTCGCGCAGGTTTCGGTCGACGGAGTTCAGCCCGAGCGTGGTGTTGGACAGGATCGGAAAGAAGGCGACGATCCACGCACAGAGCAGAAGCTTGGTCGTCTGGTTATTGATGTAGATGTTGATCAACGGAAAGATGGCGACGATCGGCGTTACCTGCAGCACGATAGCGAAGGGGAAGAACGACATCTCCACCCATTTCGACTGCGCGAACAGCACCGCCAGCCCGACGCCGCCTATAACGGCAAGCAGCAGGCTGAGGAAGGTGATTCGCAGCGTCACCAGAAGCGACGAGAACAACAGGCCCGCATCGTTGTGCAGCGTCTGCAGCACCACGCCCGGCCGCGGCAGTATATATTGCGGGATCTCGTTCCAGACGCAGATGCGGTCCCACAGCCAGATCGCCAGCACCATGATCGCCAGGGGCAGCACCCATTTGCCGATGCGCTCCAGCCGCTCCTGGCGGACCCGGCGCGCCTCCTCCGGATCGAGCTTCAGGGTGATGTCGTCAATGGCCGTCATGATTGGATCCGGCGGTTGAGTTGATGGCGTTGACCAGCACGTCCGATGCCTGCCGGCAAAGCGCGGCATAGTCGGGCGAGGTCCGGAAAACCTCATCGCGTGGATAGGGCGCATCCACGGCCAGTTCGTCGAAGACACGGCCCGGTCTTGCAGCCATCACCACCACGCGATTGGAGAGAAACACGCTTTCGAAGACGCTGTGGGTGACGAAGACTACGGTGAAGCGCTCGTCCTGCCACAGCTCCAGAAGGTCGTTGTTGAGCTTGAAGCGGGTGATCTCGTCCAGCGCCGCGAACGGTTCGTCCATCAGCAGGATGCGCGGCCTGGTCACCATGGCGCGAGCGATGGAGACGCGCATCTTCATGCCGCCGGAGAGCTCGCGCGGCACCGCATTCTCGAAGCCGTTGAGGTGAACGCGCGCCAGCATCTCCATCACCGCCGGCTCCGCCTTGGCGCGCGAAACGCCTTTCAGCCTGAGCGGCAGCCAGACATTATCGAAGACGCTCGCCCATGGCAGTAGCGTCGGCTCCTGGAAGACGAAGCCCCTGTTGGAGCGGTCGATCGGGCCGCGCCAGTCGAGCTGGCCCGAGGTGGGCGTAGACAGGCCGGCGATCAGCCGGAGCGCCGTCGACTTGCCGCAGCCGGACGGGCCGAGAAGGGAGATGAAATCGCCCTCGCGGATCGCCAGGTCGACCTTGCTCAGCGCCGTCACGCCGTTGGAAAAGACCTTGCCGACATTACGCAGCGAAAGCAGCATCGGGCGCTCGCCCGATGCCGCCGGCGCCTCAGCCACTTTCTCCAAGTTCATCAGGCGGGCCGCCTATTTCTTCAGCTCCAGCCCGACACCCTTGTTTATGAAGGCCAGCGTATAGGCCTTTTTGATGTCGATGCCCGGCTGCGCGACCTTGGCCTTGACCATCTTGTCGTAGAAGCTCTGGATGCGCGCGTCGGTCATCGCGCCGATACCGAGCTTCTCCGAATCGCCGGAATCGACCACGCCGAACTTCTTCAACTGCTCGATCGAGAAGGCGATCTGTTCATCCGTCATGTCCGGATTGTCCTTCTTGATCATGTCATTGGCGGCTTTGTTGTCGCCATAGAGGTACTTGTACCAGCCCTTGGCCGAGCCATCGACGAAGCACTGCACCACCTCCGGCCGCTTGTCGATCGTGTCCTGCATGACCTCGACGGTCGTCGCATAAGTGTCCCAGCCATAGTCGGCGAGCAGGAACTGGTTCGGCACGAAGCCGCCCTGTTTCTGGACCGCGAAGGGCTCGGACGTCACATAGCCCTGCTGGATCGACTTCTTGTTGGCGATGAAGGGCGCCGGATTGAAGGTGTAGGGCACGCGCTTTGCCGCATCGAAACCGAGTTCGGTGACCATCCACTGGAAGAAGGTCTGCGCGCCCTCGTCGCCGAGGATGTACTGGTCGGCGTTCTTCAGGTCCTCCCACTTGTCGAGCCCCTGCCCCGGCTGGGACATGATCACCTGCGGGTCCTTCTGGAAATCGGCGGCGACGACACGCATCGGGATGCCCTGCTGGACGGCGTCGAAAGCCGACAGCAGATTGCCGCCCATGTAGAAATCGATCTTGCCGGCAAGCAACATCGGCCGGCCGCTGACCTGCGGACCGCCCTGCATGATGGTGACGTCGAGGCCGCAGGCGGCATAGGTGCCGTCGGCAACGGCCTGGTAGTAGCCGCCATGTTCCGGTTCGGCCAGCCAGTTGGTGCCGAAGGTGACTTTCTCGTTGGCGGCCGCGCCAAGCGTACCCGCTGCCAGCAGGGCGACGGCGCCTACCAGTATCTTCTCTTTTCCGTGCATAACATCACCCTCTGTTGGCTCCGGCGCGCCATGCGTCGGGCTCGACACCATTGGTTCAAGAAGCAAGACACATGCCAGCGCCCGGCCTGCCTGCTTGTGCAAGGCTCGACGCGAAGACCGGACGGGTCATGCTGAGCAAAAGGCATCGTGCCTATTTTTTGAACGGCTGTCCATAATCGCCCGGCCCGGCATGCCCGGCATCTTGAATGTTTCATGAATCCGCCACTAGGCTGGCCGCGTACAGGAGAATGCCATGCTCAACTACCTCGCCCCAAAGTCGATCAAGCCACCTTTCGCCCGCTACAGCCACGGGGTCGAAATACCCGCCGGAAAACGCCTGGTGCTCTGCTCGGGCCAGTTGGGCATCGGCCCTGACGACGCAGTGCCGGAGGATGCCGCGGCGCAGGCGGAGCTTTGCTTCAAGAACATCGCCGCGATCCTGAACGAAGCCGGGTTGACCTTGAACGACATCGTGCGCATCAACGCCTTCGTCACGGACCGCGCCCACCTGCAGGCCTATATGGACGTTCGCAACCGACTGTTTTCCGATCCCGCGCCGGCCTCGACGCTGATGATCGTCTCCGGCTTCGCCCGCCCGGAATTCAAGGTCGAGGTGGAAGTGCTTGCCGCAGCCTGACGGTTGCCCGCGACCGCCGGGCGCTTTAGACCATCGCAATTGGACAGCAATGCCAGCCGGGAGAAGAACGTGACGACAAGACGTGTGTGGTGGGGCGACTATCGGACGACCGAATATGCCTCGATCGATGCCGAAGCGACCATCGCCGTGCTGCCGGTGGCGGCGATCGAGCAGCATGGCCCGCATCTGCCGGTCTCGACCGACACGTCGATCATGATGGGCATGCTGGAGACGGTGATCGCGCGCCTGCCCGACGATCTCGACATACGTATCCTGCCGGTGCAGGCGGTCGGCAAGTCGAACGAGCACTTGCATGCGCCTGGAACGCTCACCCTGCCGGCCACCACTCTCGTTGACGCCTGGACCGAGCTCGGCCTGTCGGTCGCCCGCGCCGGGGTCAGGAAGCTGATCGTCGTCAATTCGCATGGCGGCAATGAAGAGATCATGGGCATCATCTCGCGCGAACTGCGCGTGCGAGCAAAGATGCTGTCGGTAAAGACGAGCTGGCAGCGTTTCGGCCGCCCGGCCGGCATGTACACCGAACTCGAGGACCGTCACGGCATCCATGGCGGCGATGTCGAGACCTCGCTGATGCTGCACTTCCGGCCCGATCTCGTCGATATGGGCAAGGCAGAGAATTTCGTCTCCAATGTCGCCCGCGCCGAAAAGGAATTTGCCCTGCTGCGCCACACTGGCACGAATGCCTTCGCCTGGATCGCCAGCGACCTCAACCCGAACGGCGTGGTCGGCGATGCGTCAATTGCCACCGCCGAAAAAGGCCGGCTCACCGCCGAGCACCAGGCAGACGGATTCATCAATCTGTTGAAAGACATCCGTAAGGCGAACCTTTCCGAATGGCTGCTATGACGGAGCGCTCTTCTACCCTTCGATAGCGAGCTCGAAAGGCGTGCCTTCGAACGCGTCGGCGCCGCGTCCAATCGCTTCGATCGCCGCGATCATGCGGCCGTCGCGCTGAAGCAGCATGTCAGCGACGGCGATCAGCCGAGGATTTGGAGTGGCCGTCGGCGAGAGAAGACGCAGCGTCCGGGCGAGCTCCATCTCGTCACGCCTGGGCGCCAGCGCCGCGGCAATGATATAGGCCGACGCGGTCGAGCGACTGACGCCCGCATAGCAGTGTACGACCAATGGCTTTGCCCGGTCCCAGCGATAAGCGAAATCGAGCAAGGCGCGGACATGCTCCTCGCCCGGCATCGTCATGCCCTCCTGCGCCGCGGCAATGTCGTGCATGACAAGATGGAGGTGGTTTTCCGCCAGGATCGAGGCCGGGCGGATCACCTCAGTGCCCGCGGCAAGCAGTGATAGCAGGCGCTGCGCGCCGGTCCTTGCCACGGTTTCGTCGACCTTCGACAGCGAACAGACATGGATCATAGTCCGATCTCCTTCGGCGCATCCTCGCGCCTAGAGCATGCTGCCGCTAAATATGATGCGGTTTTCGGACGACATCATGCTCTTTTTTCCTGATTTGAAGCCCACGCGGCAAGAGCGCTCTCAAGGCGCTGCCATTCGGCCTCGCCCCCCGGCAGGCCGACTCGCAAGACCTGCGGCCGCCCGACGAAATGCCGGACCAGCACGCCGCTCGAGCCAAGCGCCGAAAACAGGCCCGGCGCCTCCGGAAAAGACAGATAACGGAACAGGCTGGTACCGCCGGCGACCGGAACATGGAGCCGGTCGAGCAGAGCGTCGAGTCGTCCGGCATCCTGCGCCAGGCGTTGCCGCATGGCGGCCTGCCAGCCCGCATCCGACAGAGCGCGGATGCCATATTCAAGCGCTGGGCCGGCCACCGCCCAGGGCCCCAACTGCGCATCCAGCCGCTCGGCCGTCAGTTGATCCGCCAATGCGAAGCCGAGCCTTACACCGGCAAGGCCGAAGAACTTGCCGAACGAACGCAGCACGACGATGCCACCCACCCCGACATCGCCGGCCAGGCTTTGCTCGATCGGGCCGACATCCATGAATGCCTCGTCGACGACGAGCAGCCCGCCCTTGGCGCGAAGCCGCGCGGCAAGGTCGAGCAGGCGAGCCTTCTCGATCACCCGACCGTCCGGATTGTTGGGATTGACCAGCACAGCAAGGTCCGCGTCGACCAGCGCGTCGAAATCCCCCACCTCCGCCACGGCATGGCCGACTATTGCGGCGGCTCGGGCGTGTTCGGCATAGGTTGGGCCCAGCACCAGCGCCTTGCCGGGCCGCAGCAGCGAAGCCACGCGCGGCAGGAGAATCTGCGTGCCGGGCGCCGCCGCGACATGCGCCGCCGACGGAGCGCCATAGGCCGAGGCCGCAATTTCGGCCAATTCGCGCAGTCGTTGCGATTCCGGCAAGCGTGACAGGGCGGTGGCGGGCAGGTCGAAAAGCGGATAGGAGTGCGGATTGATACCTGTCGAAAGGTCGACGAAAGGCCGTGGCGCGTGAGGGAAGAGCGCACTCGCCCGGTTAAGGGATCCACCGTGATCCACCGCAGCAATAGCTCCATCAAGAAGCTTCATGTCGATCCTGATCGCTTTCCTGTCACTCGCCGTTGAACGGGTCCTGGGCTATCCGGATTGGCTGTTCAACACCATCGGCCACCCGGTTACCTGGATAGGCAGGCTGATATCCTTTCTCGATCGCCGGCTCAACCGCGCGACGGATTCCGACGCATTGCGTCGCCGCCGCGGCGTCCAGGCCCTGCTGGTCATTCTGCTGGTGCCGGGACTCATCGGTCTGGCCCTGCATATCCTGCTCTGGATGATGTTCCCAACGGGTCTCGTCATTGCCGCGATCCTCGGCTCCTCGTTGCTGTCGCAGAAGAGCCTCGCCGAGCATGTCGAGGACGTAGCCGACGCGCTGGAGACCGGCGGCCTGACGCTCGGCCGCATCGCCGTGTCGCGTATCGTCGGCCGCGACCCCGAAAAGCTCGACAAGGCCGGAGTTGCCCGCGCCGCGATCGAAAGCCTGGCCGAGAATTTCTCGGACGGCATCGTCGCACCCGCCTTCTGGACCGGCATCGGCGGACTGGCGGGAGGGGCGACCTACAAGGCCGCCAATACCGCCGATTCGATGATAGGCCACCGGACGCCGCAATACGAGGCCTTCGGCCGTGCGGCCGCGCGTTTCGACGACCTGATCAACCTGCCGGCATCGAGGCTCACCGGCCTGCTCATCGTGCTGGCGGCCTTATTTGTCCCGGGCGCCGATCCCCGCGCCGCCTGGCAGGTTATGCGGCGCGACGCGAGGAAGCACCGCTCGCCCAATGCCGGCTGGCCGGAGGCCGCGATGGCCGGCGCACTGGGACTGTCTCTCGCCGGCCCGCGCAGCTATGGCGGCGAGGTCGTCGAGGACGCCTTCATGGGCGAAGGCGGCCGCCGCGAGGCCGAAAGCACTGACATCCGTCAGGCCCTGAAGCTCTACCGCACGGCGGACTGGCTGCTGCTCGGCCTGTTCGCAGTCCTGTCGGCGATCGTGATCCACCTGACGATTTTGGTCAGCGGCTAAAATTCAATTCCCTGCTGTGCCTTAACCCCCGCCGAGAAATGGTGCTTGGTCAGCCCCATTTCGGTGACGAGATCGGCTGCCTCGACGAGCAGCGGCTTGGCGTTGCGGCCGGTGACGATCACATGCAGATCGTCGCGGCGCGCCTTGAGCGCCGCGACCACTTTTTCCAGATCGAGATAGTCGTAGCGCAGGGCGATGTTGAGCTCGTCGAGCACCACGAGGCTGATCGACGGATCGGCCATCAGCTCCAACGCCTTGGCCCAGGCGGCCTCGGCGGCGGCGATGTCGCGCTTGAGATCCTGCGTCTCCCAGGTGAAGCCCTCTCCCATTGCGTGCCAGACGACCCGGTCGCCGAAAGCGGCAAAAGCGTCCTTCTCGCCGGTATGCCACTTGCCCTTTATGAACTGGACGACGCCGATGCGCTTGCCGTAGCCCAGCATCCTGAGCGCCAGGCCGAAGGCCGCCGTGGTCTTGCCCTTGCCGGGACCGGTGTTGACGATCAGCAGACCTTTCTCGATCGTCTTGCCCGCCACCTCGGCATCCTGCACCGCCTTGCGCTTGGCCATCTTGGCGCGATGGCGCTCGGCGTCCTTCTCCTCGATTTCAGCCATGTCATTTCACCTTGATTGGTAGCCCCGCCACCATCATCAGAACGCTGTCGGCAGCGGTCGCCACTTGCTGATTGAGCCGGCCCGCCGCGTCGCGGAACCGGCGCGCCAGCGCATTATCCGGCACGATGCCGAGCCCGACTTCGTTTGAGACCACGAACCACGGCCCGCGCGGTCGCGACAGCACATCCGCCAACCGCCGGCATTCGGCCTCGATATCGTGCTCCGCCAGCATATGGTTGGTGAGCCAGAGCGTCAGGCAATCGATCAGCACAGGCTGATGGTCCGACAAGGCTTCGATTGCGTCAACCAAGTCGAGCGGCGCATCGACCGTCACCCAGCCTTCGCCGCGCCGCGAGCGATGCAGCGCGATGCGCTCGCGCATCTCGTCGTCATAGGCTTGCGCCGTGGCGATATAAGCCCAGGGCGATGCATAGTCGGTCACCAGGGTCTCGGCATGCGTACTCTTGCCCGAGCGCGCGCCGCCCAGGATGAAAGTCAGCTTCCGATCGGAAGTCTTGTCGCCGTTCGCCGCTGTCGCGCCGGTCACTGCCTGCCTTCATCTTTGGATGAATATCGTCGTGCCCATCGGCGCAACGGCGCGACTTTAGGCAGAAGCCCTCCGGCCGGCAAACCAATTTCCGCCCTGTCCCGGCTCGATTGCGGCAGGTTGTCGACACTAAGAAGCGGCGATTCGCGCCGCGACGAGTTGTTGCAACCGCCACAGATGCGCATCGTGGATGCCGCGTTGCTCGAGATTCTTCACCGTGTTGTAGAGATAATCGGCGCCCGAGCCCCAATGGCCACAGGAGGTCGCCAGCCTTTCGACGACCGCTTCCTCGCTTAACGGGCCGGCATAGGTCGTCCCCCGACGGTTGATGACGAAAGCCAGCGCCCGCAGCGGGCCGCCATCGCTCGTTATGTTGAGCAGACGCGGATGGTAGCTGGTCGGCTTCAGCGTCACCTCGCGCCGCAGGATCTTGTCTAGCTGCTCGCGCCTGTTGCCATCGCCAAGCCGAAAGGCGACGCCCTTGCACTGGCCGCCACGATCCAGCGCCATCATCAGGCCCGGACTTTCCTTGGTGCCGCGCCAACGCGTCATGTTCATGCAGAAGGATCTGTGCCAGCCGCGCAGCAGGGCCACACGCTCCTCGACATGCTCGATCTCGGGCTTCCAGATCAGGGAGCCGTAGCCAAACAGCCAGAGCGTTTCGTTGGCGGGGAGTTGGGCTTCCAGCATGCTCGCCGTCGCGTCATAGTCGGCATCATCCAGATGCGCGGCATCGGGATCCGGCCCGGCATCCTCGACCCTGCGAAAACAGCGGGCGACCAGTTCCTCGGTGAGCGACATGGTTCTTGGCAGCATGCGCGTGATCTTAAGGTCCTGGCGCGGTCGCCACAATGCACGGCGGCCCGCAATTGACAACAGCTTTGCCTGGGTGTCGGCTGGCGCCAGCAAGGGAGAAGCCGATGCAGCCCAATCCAAGCGGTCGCGATCCTTACAACGGTCTGACCAGCCTGCAACCGACCTTGCCGTCGACAGCCTATTGGGACGCCGACGCCTATCGGCGCGACCTGGAGGCTATCTGGTACCGAAGTTGGCTGATGGTCTGCCGTGAGGCCGATCTCTCGGAGCCCCTCGCCTTCCGAACGTTCCGCATCGGCAGCCAGGAAGTCGTCTTGTTGCGTGACGAGACCGGGAGCTTGCGCGCCTTCCACAACACCTGCCGGCATCGCGGATCGCAGCTTTGCCAGGAAAGCGCCGGGCGGCTGAAGGCCAGGCTGCTGACTTGCCCCTACCATGCTTGGTCCTATTCACTGCGTGGCGACCTGGTGCGCGTGCCCTCGAAATCGCTGCCCGACGGCTTCGACAGGGCCGATTATCCTCTATACCGCGTGGCGCTCTCCGTCTGGCGCGGCCTTGTCTTCATAAACCTCTCCGAGGACCCCGATGGCTCAACGGAGACCTCCTTCGATCCCGACTCCGGCGACCTTTCCAACTGGCCGCTGGAGACGCTCGTCACCGGCTACCGGCTCACCAAGATGATGAATTGCAACTGGAAGATCTTCTGGGAGAACTTCAACGAATGCCTGCACTGCCCGGGCGTGCACAAGGACCTGTCGCGGCTGGTGCCGATCTATGGCCGCGGCCTGATGGCAAGGCATGACGATCCCGAATGGGCGCGCCACGCCGACAATGACGATCCGGAATTCTCCGGCGGCCTGCGCGCCGGCGCCGAAACCTGGTCTCGGGATGGCCACGTCCACGGCCCGGTCTTTTCCGGTCTGACCCCGGCCGAGCGCGCCGCCGGCCAGACCTACGCCACGTCGCTGCCCTCGATGTTCATCGTGGGTCATGTCGATTACATGCGCACGGTGCGGTTGATCCCGCTCGGCCCCGAGCAGACCGAGCTCACCGCCGAATGGCTGTTCGCTCCGGACGCGCTGGCAGAGACAGACATCGACAACATCGTCGCCTTCGGCACCCAGGTGCTGGAAGAGGACGCCGCGATCTGCGAGGTCAACCAGAAGGGCTTGCGCTCGATGCGCCACGAGGCCGGCGTTCTGATGCCGGAAGAATACAGCCTGCACCGCTTTCACGATTGGGTGCGCGGATGTCACGCGGCGTTCCTGCCCTCATCAAAATGACTTCGGCAGATAGCGCCAGGTGACGAAGCCGCAGAAGGCGGCCAGGATGCCGAGGGTGACGAACACCGATCCCAGGCCGAAAAAGGTGAGCACCACCGAATAGACAAGCGGCGGCGTCAGCTCGGAAAAATCGAGATAGGTGCGGTAGACCGCTGCCATCTGGGCTTTCTCGTAGGAGCGCACCGAGCGCATGAAGACCGTCGAGCCCAGCGCGTCGAGCGCGATGGTGAACAAGGCGCCGAAGAGCAGCAGCGCACCGGTGAGCAAAGGCGCGGCCTCGCCGACGCCGCCCGCAGCAAACAGCATTGCAGCCATTGTAAAATAGGCGAAGGTCATGACCCGGCGGCCGCCGAAACGACTGCCCGCCCTGCCCCAGAAGATCGCCATGAACAAAAGCGCATTGCCGGCGGAAACCAGCAGGCCACCGGCAAGTTTACCCTCGCCGGTGATGACCATGAACAATGGGCCGTAGACGAAGAACGTCGTCCAGAAGCAGGAGCGGCCGAAGGCGATCAGCCACGCAAGCCTCAGCCTCGGTTGCTTCACGAAGCGGCCGATATTGGCAAGCGGATTGGCCGGGCGCGACTTACCCGGCCGGATCGACTGGTTGTCGGTCAGCCGGTAGAACCAGAACAGGCAAAGCAGCGCGAACGAAAACACCACGACCGCGCCATGCGCGGCATAGATGCCGAAATGGGTGTAAAGGAAGATGCCAAGCGTCGGCCCGCCCGTCCAGGCGAACATCGACCACGCCATGCGCAGGGATTCCGCCTGCATGAAGTCGGTCTTGCGGATGTGGTCCATGATATAGAGGTTGAGCGTGATCGACAGCGCGCTCGCCCCCATGACGCGGCAGAGCATGCCGGCGATCTGTCCGGGCAGCGTGTGGGTGACGAAGAAGGCCGAGCCGATCGCCAGCAACACGCAGCCGGCCGTGTAGACCCAGCGTCGCGCGAAGCGGCGGATGAGCATCGGCATGAACAGCGTCACCGAAAGGCCCATCAGCGACACGATGGTGTAGAGGATCGAAACGATCCGCTCATTGTGCAGGATCTCGTAGGCCTGGATCGGGATCACGCTGGAGATGGTGGCGCGCGCGAAGGATTCAACCGCGTAGAGCGAGGCGAATGTGCGCGCATCCGCCGGCCGCAGGGCCGGAAGCCAGATCGGATGGCGCACATGGGTGGACATCGCCCCTCCGAGGCGTGAATCACGCATCCAAATCTGGCCGGGCCAGCTGCCGGCCAGTAGCAGGAAACCGACCCCCAGAGGCCGAAAAGCGAAGCCTGCCAAAGGCTTCCCGCGTCTGGCCTAAAGCCGAATTTCAGGGCTGCCATGAAATGGATTGATGCCGCCTGCTTCTGGAGTCCACTTGAACCGTGATAGTCGTTGGGCACGACTGAATCGGATTGCGTGACGATGAGCCTGCAAACGACGAGCGACCCTGTTCAGGAAGCGCCCAAGCCCGGCCGCATCGCCGCCTTCGACATCCTGCGCGGCGTCGCGCTGATCGCGATGGCGAGCTATCACTTCACCTGGGACCTCGAAAACTTCGGCTACACCACGCCTGCCCTCACCGCCTTCGGCTGGTGGAAATTCTACGCGCGCTGCATTGCCTCCACCTTCCTGTTCCTGGTCGGCGTCAGCCTCTTCCTCGCCCATGGCCGCCAGATCCGCTGGCCGGGCTTCTGGAAGCGTTTTGCCATGGTGGCCGCGGCGGCGGTCGCCATTTCCGCGGTGACTTATTTCGTCACCCCGGACGGGTTCATCTTCTTCGGCATCCTGCATGAGATCGCGCTGGCCAGCCTGCTCGGCCTCGCCTTTCTCAGGCTGCCATGGCTGCTGACGGCAATCATTGCCGCCGCCGTCATTGCAGCGCCCTACTATCTGCGCTCGGAGCTCTTTGACCATCCGGCGTTGTGGTGGGTGGGCCTTTCCGCCACCAACCCGCGTTCCAACGACTATGTGCCGCTCTTCCCGTGGTTTGGCGCGGTGCTTGCGGGCATCGCCGCGGTCAAGCTTGCTTCCGCATCGGGCTTGCTCGCCCGCTTGGGAACATGGGTGCCCGGCCGCTGGTCGAAACCGCTGACCTTCATCGGCCGGCACAGCCTCGCCTTCTACCTGATCCACCAGCCGCTTCTGTTCGGATCGGTGTGGCTCTTCTCGCAGATCGTGCCCGCCGCTCCTCAGGACAAGGAAGCCGGCTTCCTGCCGGCTTGCCAGGCGCAGTGCGAACAACAGCGGGACAGCAAGTTTTGTTCCAGCTATTGTGGCTGCATGCTGGATACGCTGAAGGGCGAAGGGACTCTCGCAAAGCTCTCCGGCAACGACCAGTCCAGCGTCTGGAAATCGCATCTGGCCGACCTGGCGGAAACCTGCACCGCCGCGACCGAGAATCAGATGGAGGGAGGGCAGCAATGACGGATATCGTGAAGCCCCGACACGGGATCATTCCCTGGCCGCCGGTGATCTATGTCGTGGCGATCGCGGCGAGCGTCGCCCTCGGACTGCTTTATCCGCTGCCCTGGATCGGCGACATATTCGGCGATCTCCTGTTCGGCGTCGGCTGGGTGGCGCTGTTCGGTGTCGCCATGCTCTGGATCACGGCCATCCGCGCCATGTTCCGGGCGAGGACGACGCTCGATCCCAACGCCGAGCCCGATCATCTGGTGACGTCTGGCCCCTTCGGCATCACCCGCAACCCGATGTATCTCGCCAACACTCTGCTACTGATCGGCGTCGCCTTCATCACAGGCATCGCCTGGTTCCTGCTCTTTGCCTTCCTCGCCGCCTTCGCGACGCAGAAGCTGGCGATCGAGAAGGAGGAAAAGATCCTGGCGGCGAAGTTCGGCAAGAAATACCGCGATTACGCCAAGAGGGTGCGGCGCTGGATTTGAGACCGTCTGCTGAGCGGCCTGGCGATTAGCCTAAACGTTCGAGACATCGTCATCCTCAGCTTGACCCGAGGTTCCCTAGGTGTTGACGCCCAGCTCGGCCAGCCGCTCCACACAGGACTCCTCGGCCTGGTCGAGCTCTGCCAGCGTTTCCTCGAGGTCGCGCCGCTTCTGGCGCAGATCCTCGCGCTTTTCCTCGATACGCTTGATCATCAGCTTGAGCTGGCCGACCTCACCGGGCGGCTCCTTGTACATCTGGATGATCTCGCGGATCTCGTTGATCGAGAAGCCGAGCCTTTTCCCCCGCATGATCTGGCGAATGAGATGCCTGTCCGACGGCCGAAAAAGCCGCGTGCGGCCGCGCCTTACGGGCTGCACCAGCCCTTCGTCCTCGTAAAAACGCAGCGTCCGCGTCGACACGTCGAATTCGCGTGTCAGCTCGGTGATCGTATAATATTCCCGCATTCCCGCTCCCAAGCCCGGGCATCGCCGCCTGAAGCGTCGCCCTTACTCCGACCATACCCATCCAGCGCCGGAATCGGCGCGTGACCCCGCGGCAACCTCGCACGGCATTTACGTAAAAGTCAATTAATAGAGGCTTGTCGGTCTAGGGCACTCTGAACCACCAAGTCGCCAACCCAAGAAAAGCGAAGAACCCAACACAGTCGGTAACCGTGGTGACGAACACGGCCGAGGCCACTGCCGGATCGATCTTGAGACGGTCGAGCACCAGGGGAATGAGGATCCCGGCCAGCGCGGCGGCAAACATGTTGATGATCATCGCCGCCGCGATGATGCCGCCCAGATTGGGATCTCGGAACCAGGAACCGGCAACAATGCCGATCAGCACGGCAAAGACGATCCCGTTGATGAGACCGACGCCGAGTTCGCGGCGGATGATGCGGGCGGCATTGTAGATATCGAGATCCTTGGTCGCCAGCGCACGCACGGTGACGGTCATCGTCTGCGAGCCGGCGTTGCCACCCATGCCGGCGACGATCGGCATCAGCACGGCAAGCGCCACTATATGCTCGATCGTGTTGTCGAACAGGCCGATCACCGACGCGGCGAGAAAGGCAGTCAAAAGGTTGACCAGCAGCCACGGCACGCGCGATCGCGATGTGGCGAGCACCGTGTCGGACAGTTCTTCGTCGCCGACACCGCCCATGCGCAGAAGATCCTCCTCCGCCTCTTCCTGGATGACGTCGACAACGTCATCGATGGTCAGCACGCCGACCAGCCGACCGTTCTCGTCGACCACTGCCGCGGAGAGCAGGTTGTACTGCTCGAACTCGCGCGCCGCCTCTTCCTGGTCCATAGTGACTGGGATCGCGTGCAGGGTATCATGCATGACGTCCTCGACCTTCACCGCGCGCTCGGTGCGCAGGATCTGGTCGAGGTCGATGGCGCCAACCAGCTTGAAGCTCGGGTCGATGACGAAAATCTGGCTGAAGCGCTCGGGCAGGTTCTCGTCCTGGCGAAGGTAGTCGGTGGTCTGGCCGATGGTCCAGAACGGCGGCACAGCGACAAACTCGGTCTGCATGCGCCGGCCGGCGGTTTCTTCCGGGTAGTCGAGGGCGCGACGCAGCCTGATGCGCTCGGTGAAGGGCAGTTGAGATAGGATCTCGTCCTGGTCCTCCTTCTCGAGGTCCTCCAGAATGTAGACGGCATCGTCGGAATCGAGTTCCTGCACCGCCTGCGCGATCTGCTCGTTGGGCAGGTTATCGACGATGTCGAGCCTAATCGCCTCGTCGACCTCGGTCAGCGCGGAGAAGTCGAAGTCGGCGCCGAGCAATTCGACCAGAGCGCGGCGCTGTTCGGGATGGAGTGCCTCGAGCACGTCGCCGAGTTCCGACTGGTGTAGGCCGCCGACTTCCCGCTTGAGGGTGATCGTGTCGCGGTCTGCGATAGCAGCGCCGATCTGGGCAAGGAAAGAGGAGCGGACAGCGCCGTCCTCGCCATAGATCTCGGCGTGGTGTTCCTCGGCGGGCGCGGCGCCTGTCGTCTCTTTGTCCTGGTCTTCCACCAGCGCCTCCCGCAACGAGGAATCCCGAAATGAGGTCTAGTGCATGATCACCAAAAGTGGAAACCGCATTTCGGGAAATCCAAACCCTAGGCGGTAGATAGCGCGGCGAAAGGACTCGTCATGGAAAGATGTCGTTCTAGCGTACGGAATAACCGAGGAAATATTGCGGTTGTGTTCGCCCCCAGCGGCCCAAGAGCAGCGAACGGCGCTTGCATGGCGGCTGCGACGATCGCTTCAGCCGGCGCGACAACGCATGTCGCTGGGGAAAGAGCACCACTTCACCGTTGAGGCAGAATTGTCGGGGTGCGCGATCGGCTGGATCGGCGCATCGCTGAACGGTCCGAGGACAAACGCTGCCCTTGAACATCAAGTCTGGAAAGACGAACGGGGAAAATGCCGAACGGCGCGTTCGCGTGGTCGTTGCCGAGCGCAATCCATTCGTCGTTTCAGCGCTCCGTGAAATGCTGGAATGCGACGGCCGTTTCGATTTGCTCGGCGCCGTATACAGCGGCGCGCAATTCCTGGACCTTGCCGCCACCACGAAATTCGATGTCGCCATCATCGGCTGGAAGCTTGCCGACATGGATAGCGCCGACGTCCTGACGGAAGTTCAGAATCGCCAGCTTGGCGTGCGCATCACCGTCTTCTCCAACGACCATGACATCGGCATCCTGAAGCAATGCGTGCGCCTCGGGGCGCAGGGCTACTGTTTCCAGTTCGATGATCCGCCGGTTATCTTCGAAACGATCCTGGCGGTCGCGCATGGCCGCATCTGCATTCCCTATATAGACATCAACAAGGTCAACGACACGCCTTTGTCCCGGCTCACCGTGCGCGAACGCGAGTTGCTTGCGGTGCTTTCCGACGGCTGGACCAACCTGCAGATCGCGACGCGGACGGGGATTTCGGAGAATACGGTGAAGTATCACCTGAAGAATCTCTACGACAAGCTGGACGTGCGCAACCGTGCCATGGCCGTCGCGCTCTATTCCAGCGAGAAGCAACGCACGCCCAAATCGCCTATCGGGTAGGCCAACCGGGTAGGACCGTCCCACCCGCCGGGGCCAACAACTTACCCGGCAAGGTGTTGTTGGCGAGCCCCGCCAGGACGAGACTTCCTCCACCATCCCAAACGACCGGAGGAGTTCGCGCATGGCTGGCTACACGCATCTTTTCATCCCGGGGCCTACCAACATTCCCGAACAAGTCCGGCAGGCCATGAACCTGCCGATGGAGGACATGCGCGCCGCCTCCTTCCCCGACCTGACGCTGCCGCTGTTCGAGGACATCAAGAAGGTCTTCAAGAACGAAACCGGCCGCGTTTTCATCTACCCTTCCTCCGGCACCGGCGCCTGGGAAGCGGCGATGACCAATGTGCTCAGCCCCGGCGACCGGGTGCTGATGTCCCGCTTCGGCCAGTTCTCGCATCTGTGGGTCGACATGGCCGAGCGTCTCGGCTTCGAGGTCGAAATCATCGACTGCGAATGGGGAACCGGCGTGCCACTCGACATCTACGCGGAGCGGCTGAAAGCCGACAGGGCGCACCGCATCAAGGCGGTCTTCTGCACCCAGAACGAGACGGCGACCGGCGTGACCAGCGACGTCGCCGGCTGCCGCGACGCGCTCGATGCGGCGAACCATCCGGCGCTTCTCTTCGTCGACGGCGTCTCGTCGATCGGCTCGATCGACTTCCGCCAGGAGGAGTGGGGCGTCGACTGCGCGGTCAGCGGCTCGCAGAAAGGCTTCATGCTGCCCGCCGGCCTCGGTTTCCTGTCGGTCAGCAAGAAGGCGCTGGCCGCTTCACGCGTTTCGACGCACCGCCGCTGCTTCTTCTCCTTCGAGGACATGATCCGCGCCAACGATGCCGGCTATTTCCCCTACACGCCGGCCACCCAGTTGCTGCGCGGCCTGCGCGCCTCGCTCGACCTGATCGAGCAGGAAGGGCTGGACAACATCTTCGCCCGCCACCATCGCCTTGCCGAAGGCGTGCGCAGGGCAGTCGACGCCTGGGGCCTCAAGCTCTGCGCCAAGGCGCCGAAATGGCATTCCGACACGGTCAGCGCCATTCTCGTGCCGGAAGGCGTCGACAGCGGCGAAGTCGTCAAGCGCGCCTATCAGGCCTACCAGACGTCGCTCGGGGGCGGCCTCAACAAGGTATTCGGAAAAGTCTTCCGTATCGGCCATCTCGGCTGGCTGAACGAAGTGATGGTCTGCGCCTCGTTGTCGGCGGCCGAAATGGCGCTGCTGGATTGCGGCGTGCGCCTGGCGCCCGGCTCGGGCGTGGCCGCTGCGATCGAGCATTTCCGCCGCACGGCCGATGTACCGGTCGCCAAGGCGGCGTGAGGGGCGGACCATGAGCCACACCATCAACCACCTGAAGAAACTGCGGCTCCAGCGCAGCGAGCTTGCCGTTCCTGGTTCGAGCCCGGAAATGATCGACAAGGCGGCAAACAGCACCGCCGACTTCGTCTTCCTCGACATCGAGGACGCGGTTGCGCCGCCCGACAAGGAACGCGCCCGTAAGAACATCATCCAGGCGCTCAACGACATCGACTGGCGTGCCAAGGGCAAGACCGTCTCGGTGCGCATCAACGGCCTCGACACCCACTATATGTACCGCGACGTCGTCGAAGTCATGGAGCAGGCCGGAGACAGGCTGGACACGATCCTGGTGCCTAAGGTCGGCGTGCCGGCCGACCTCTACATGGTCGAGGCCATGGTCAATCAGATCGAGATGGCCAAGGGTTTCAAGACCCGCGTCGGCCTCGAGGCGCTGATCGAGACGGCGCTCGGCATGGCCAATGTCGAGGCGATCGCCGCCACGCCCGGCCGGCTGGAAGCCATGCATTTCGGCGTCGCCGACTATGCCGCCAGCAACAAGGCGCGCACCGTCAACATCGGCGGGCTCAATCCCGACTATCCCGGTGACCAGTGGCATTTCGCCTTGTCGCGCATGACGGTCGCCTGCCGGGCCTATGGCCTGCGCGCCATCGACGGACCGTTCGGCGATTTTTCCGACCCGGAAGGCTACAAGGCTGCCGCAAGGCGTGCGGCAGCACTCGGCGTCGAAGGCAAATGGGCGATCCATCCCTCGCAGATCACCTTGGCCAACGACGTGTTCTCGCCGCCGGAAAAGGAAGTCACACGTGCCCGCCGCATCATCGAGGTGCTGAAGGAAGCCGAGGCACTCGGCAAGGGCGCTGCTGCCCTCGACGGCAAGATGATCGATGCGGCGTCCGAGCGCATGGCACGCAACGTGCTGGTGGTGAACGAGGCGATCGAGCGCGCAGGCCAGGCACACGCCGCCGCGCAGTAGAAATTACCCGGGAGGACAGAATGGACATCCACGAATACCAGGCCAAGGAACTGCTCGCCCGCCACGGCGTGCACGTGCCGCGCGGCGGCCTTGCCTACAGCCCCGAGCAGGCGACCTATAGGGCACGCGAGATCGGCGGCTCGAAATGGGTGCTGAAGGCGCAGGTTCACTCCGGCGCGCGCGGCAAGGCCGGCGGCATAAAACTCTGTTCCAACGACGAGGAGATCTCCAACGCGGCGGAAGCCATGCTCGGGCGCAAGCTGGTGACCCAGCAGACCGGTCCGCGCGGCAAGCTGATCTCGCGCCTCTATCTCGAGGAAGCCGTCGACATCGCGCAGGAGCTCTATCTCGGCTTCGTGCTCGACAGGAAGGAAGAGCGCGTGATGATCGTGGCCTCGGCTGCCGGCGGCATGGAGATCGAGGACATATCTGAAAAGCAGCCGGATTCCATTATCCGCGCCACTGTCGATCCCGGCGTCGGCATGCAGGGCTTCCAGGCACGCGAGATCGCCTTCGGCCTCGGGCTCGAGAGCAACCTGATCGGGAAGGCGACCGAGACCATCCTCGGCTGCTACCAGGTGTTCCGCGATTACGATGCCTCGATGCTGGAGATCAATCCGCTGGTGGTGACGCGCGACGGTAGCCTCGTCGCGCTCGACGCCAAGATGTCGTTCGATGAGAATGCGCTGTTCCGTCGGCCGGAGATCTCAGAGCTGCGCGACAAGAGCCAGGAAGACCCGCGCGAGACATTCGCCAGCGACCGCGGCCTCTCCTATGTCGGCCTCGACGGCAATATAGGCTGCATCATCAACGGCGCCGGGCTGGCCATGGCGACGATGGACATGATCAAGATCGCCGGCGGCGAGCCGGCCAACTTCCTCGACATAGGCGGCGGCGCTTCGCCCGAGCGGGTGGCGAAATCCTTCCGGGCCGTGCTTGGCGACAGACAGGTCCAGACCATTCTGGTCAACATCTTCGCCGGCATCAACCGCTGCGACTGGGTTGCCGAGGGCGTGATCAAGGCGATCCGCGAGGTCGGCGTCGACGTGCCGCTGGTGGTGCGGCTGTCCGGCACCAAGGTCAAGGAAGGCCGCAAGATCCTGGCCGATTCGGGCGAGAAGGTGATCGTCGCCGACACGCTTGCTGAGGCCGCCGAAAAGGCCGTCGCCGCCTGGCGCGCGGCGGCCAAGAACAAGAAAGCAGCCTGAGGGAGGTCGACAAATGGCAATCCTGCTCAACCGCAGCACGCGCGTGATCGTGCAAGGGTTCACCGGCAAGATCGGCAGCTTCCACGCCGACGACATGAAGCGCTACGGCACCAAGCTGGTCGGCGGCGTCACCCCCGGCAAGGGCGGCCAGACGCATCTCGGCCTGCCGGTATTCAACACCGTCAAGGGCGCGGTGCGCGAGACCCGCGCCGAGGCCAGCATCGTCTTCGTGCCGCCGCCCTTCGCCGCCGATTCGATCATGGAAGCAGCGGACGCCGGCATCAAGCTTTGCGTCTGCATCACCGACGGCATCCCTTCGCAGGACATGATGCAGGTCAAGCGCTACATGCGCCGCTACCGGTTCGAGGACCGCATGCGCCTCGTCGGCCCCAACTGCGCCGGCGTCATCACGCCCGGACAGGCGCTGATGGGCATCATGCCCGGCAGCATCTATCTGCCTGGACGCGTCGGCATCGTCGGCCGCTCGGGTACGCTTGGCTATGAGGCCGCCTCGCAGATGAAGGCGCTGGGCATCGGCGTGTCGACCAGCGTCGGCATCGGCGGCGATCCGATCAACGGTTCGTCCTTCAAGGACATCCTGCAGCTTTTCGAGCGGGACGACGACACCGACGCCGTTGTGATGATCGGCGAGATTGGCGGCCCGCAGGAAGCCGAAGCCGCGATCTGGGCGCGCGACAATATGCGCAAGCCGCTGATCGCCTACATCGCCGGCCTGTCCGCCCCGAAAGGTCGCCGCATGGGCCACGCGGGCGCCATCATCTCCGCCTTTGGCGAGTCGGCGCAGGAGAAGGTCGAGATCCTGAAGGAAGCCGGCGTCGTCATCGTGCCGACTCCCGCCTCTTTCGGCGAAGTCGTGGCCGACACGCTGGCACGTACCAAGAAGGCGGCCTGAGCGACTTAGCCCGAGGGCTTTTGCTCCACTTGAGCTTTTAGCGCGGCGGCGGAGCCTCACGGTCCGTCGCCGCAGTCTTTTTGGCCACGACAACTGCCGACGGTGACGACGACCATCACCTGCCGGCGCCAAATCGCAAGGCATTCAGGGAGAGCCTGGTGCGGTCGAGAAGACTCGAACTTCCACGGGTTGCCCCACAGCGACCTCAACGCTGCGCGTCTACCAATTCCGCCACGACCGCACGTGGTAGGAGCCGGAACCGTCCGGCCCGGGGCCTGTAGCAAATCGTTTCCGGCGAAACAAGTGCGCCGTGAGGAATTATCGCTGATGCATGTCGCCCAAAGGCGCGCGGCGGTTTTGGGAGAACGCCATGCCTCGGGCAAAGCTGCCGGCACAATGCCTCGCAAGCGCGCATTGAGCTCATCGAACTGGACGTTTCGGCCGTTTGCCGCCATATGAAGGGCAAATGCATGTTCGCCCAAAAGTGCAGGACATTTTTTGGGGGGGACGACATGCATAAGCTGGAAACGATCATGCCATGACAGACCGCAGCCAGATCGCCACGTCGTTCCTGCCGCTCCCCGGTTCGGCGCCGGTGGAATGGGTGATCGAGCCTGGCCTCACCGCCTATCCGGACGCGCTGGCCTTCATGGAGGCGCGCGCCGAGGCGATCCGCGGTGGTGCTGCCGGCGAGATGGTCTGGCTGGTCGAGCATCCGCCGCTCTACACCGCCGGCACCAGCGCCCGAGTCGAGGACTTGATCGACCCCGACCGCTTCCCGGTCTTTGCCGCCGGACGCGGCGGCGAATACACCTATCACGGTCCGGGACAGCGCGTGGCCTATGTCATGCTCGACCTCCAGCGCCGGCGCGAGGATGTGCGCGCCTTCGTCGCCGCGCTCGAGCAATGGATCATCGGAACGCTCGCCGCGTTCAATGTGCGAGGCGAGCGGCGCGAGGACCGGGTCGGCGTCTGGGTGGTGCGACCGGATCGCCCTGCCCTGCCGGATGGCACGCCGGCCGAGGACAAGATCGCGGCCATAGGCATCCGGCTCAGACGCTGGGTGAGCTTTCACGGCATCGCCATCAATGTCGAACCGGACCTCGGCCATTTCGGCGGCATCGTGCCCTGCGGCGTCTCGGACCACGGCGTGACCAGCTTGGTCGATCTCGGCCTGCCGGTCACCATGGCCGACCTCGATCTCGCGCTCAAATCGGCGTTCGAGGACGTCTTTGGACCTGCCGCGATTCCAATCCCGGAGCCATCCCGCAAGGCCGGCTGAACGTCGCTCCGCCTGGGAGTGTGTTGAGTTTCAGGTCAGGTCGAGACGAAAACTGTGGGTTCGAAGAACCGGAGCGGAGCGTACTTGAAGTACGTGAGCACCGGAAGCGCAGGTAGCCGCCGTTTGCAGGCCGACCCCACTTGAAACTCAACACACTCTACATCAGCTGCGCCGAGGCCCACAGCATCCCATAGCCGTGGATGGCAAACACCGCGAGCAGCGCGCCGGCCATGGCCAGCCGGTCAAAAGTCGGTATCGGCTTCAGTTCGTGACGCGGCTTCACGCCGCTGCCCATGGTGATCAGGCTGAGGATCGAGAACACCGCGCCGGCGATCAATAGAAAACTCGGCGAGAAACCGGCCTGCCAGCCCAGCGCCAGAAGCGCCGACAAAAGCAGGAAAGACGCCAGCGCGAGCGCCACCGGACCCTGGCAGATCTGGCGCAGCACTTGGCCGCCATCGAACTTCCACACCGGCACCAGATTGGCGATGTTGAACAGCGATAGGCAGCCGGCAAGCGTTGCCAGCAGCATGGCGGCCAGGCGATCCCCCTCTTCATGAGCGAAACCGGTGGCGGCAATCAGCACCGGCACCAGGAACGCGGAAAAGCCCGCCCCCATCAGCGCCACGAACGCAACCTCGAATCGGCTGTCATACGGTCTGCCGCCGATCGCGATGCCACCAAGCAGCGGAATGAAGATCATCCGCGCGCGACGATGCCCGGTCAGCCGGAAGGCCGCCATATGGCCGAGCTCGTGCAGGGCGACCACCGAGGTCAGGATCGCGGCGAGCGCAAAGCCGGCGATATTGAGGCCGAAGAACGGCCATAGGATCAGCGCCGAAAGCACGGCGAAGCCGATCTGGCTCACCGGATGCTCGAACCAACCGCCTTTGCGATAGGCGCCGGTGGCCGACCACACGGCAAGCTTGCCCAGTTCTCGGCGCATGGCGAAGAAGCGGAAGACAAGGAACGCAAACCCTCGATAGCGGTCGGTCTGGGTCAGGGTGACCCGCGTGGCCCCCCTCTCGGAGACAAGCTCCGCGGTCTCGCGATAATTCGCCCAGAAAGATGGATCGAGCGCCGTGTCCTCGACGACCGTCATCGAAAAGTAGCTACCTTCCTTCACATCCTCGAACCGCGCCCTGCGTTCGATCGGCCGGCCATCCCGCCCTTCCCAAGACAGTCTGATCAGCGCCATCCCCCCGCTGTCCGGAGGTTCGGCGGAAAGGATCTCGCCGGACCAGCCGGCATCGTCGCCGAAGGGCCACAGCGCCTGCCAGAGGCGATTGCGGTCGGCCTTGATAACGCGGCTGACCGTCACCGTGCGCGATCCGAGCGGCACGGTCATCAGAAGAAAGATCAGTCCGAGATTGCCGGCCACGAGAGTGACCGTGACGATGATCGACACTGCCTTGGCTTCCCTGTTTTGGGCTCCCTGCCTTGAAGGGGCAGCCTAGCGGCGGCTCGGCCAAGAAAGACTTAACAAAGGGCGAACCCTTGCTCGTCCTCAACGTGTTCGGGCTCTTGCCCGTCCCAAGGCGGGCTGTTGCCCATTCCAGGGCGGGCTCCTGCCCGCCCGAACAACGGTTGGGCATTTGCCCGTCCCGTACCGCGGCAAGGCCGCCTGATCACATGGCGCCGATCCAGATCGCCATGGAAACGAGGAAGGTGCTCATGCAAACCAGCGAGACGACATCCTGAACCAGATCAGACATAACTCTCTCCGTTGTTGGTATGTTCGTAATTTGTTCTAATTTTGTTCGAATGTCAACGACCATCCTGACGCGACGACAGGGAGAGAATTTCGCACAGTAAATGAAATGTTAATCGCTCGCCGCGAGGAAGGCGCTGTGCTGCGCGACGCTATCGGTTGCCGGCCCCGTCTCCCAACGTGCTGGCGTATACCAGCTGTCTCGGCGGCAAGAGCGCCCGAAGCCTACGGCTGCGGGCAGCCGCAGGTCTCACGGTTGAAGCCTTGGACGCACCGGTACGAGCCGGCATGCGGGCAACCGAAAAGCAGGGAATAAGCGGCCGAGAAGGCGAGCGCCAGGAACAACAGCGCGACAATTACGAGAACGACCTTTTTCACGTCTACCTCCGACCGGCGAGAGGTCTCATTCTGCGACGTTCGTGGCGGGCGCGTCGGGCCGACAAGCATTGCTGTCTAAAGCTGGCTCCAGGCCGCGCGATTGGGGATAGTCGGCCTGGCCTCAGAGAGGCACGACCTTGCCCTCGGCCAGCGTCAGCCGCCGGTCCATGCGCCCTGCGAGCTGGTGATTATGGGTAACGATCAGCGCCGCCAACCCGGATTGCCGGACCAGGGCTTCGAGCGCGTCGAAGACGTAGGAGGCGGTCGTCGGATCGAGATTGCCGGTCGGCTCGTCAGCCAGAAGCACAAGCGGCGCGTTGGCGACCGCGCGGGCGATGGCGACGCGCTGTTGCTCACCACCCGAAAGCTCGGCCGGCCGGTGCTGCGCGCGCTTGCCGATCTGCATGTAGTCGAGAAGCTGCGCCGCCCGCTCGGACGCTTCCTTGGGAGGAAGCCCCTTGATCAGCTGCGGCATCATGATGTTCTCGAGCGCGGAGAACTCCGGCAGCAGATGATGGAACTGGTAGACGAAGCCGATATCGTTGCGGCGTATCGCGGTGCGTTCGTCGTCGGAAAGCCGGCCGCAGGCGCGGCCGCCAAGGATCACGTCGCCCGCATCGGGCCGCTCCAGCAGTCCCGCCGTATGCAGCAGGGTCGACTTGCCGGAACCTGATGGCGCCACCAGCGCCACCATCTCGCCGCGCCTGAGCGATAGGTCCGCGCCGTTCAGAATGGTGAGCTTGCGCGGCCCCTGGACATAGTGCCGCTCGACGCCTTTCAGTTCGATAATGGCTTCGGCCATCACTCGTACCTCAGGGCTTCGACCGGATCGAGCCGGGCCGCTCGCCAGGCCGGAAACACCGTCGCGATGAAGGAGAGGCCCAGCGCCATGATGACGACATAGGTCGTCTCGCGCGGGTCCATCTTCGCAGGCAACTGGCTGAGGAAGTAGAGCTCCGGATTGAACAGGATCCTGCCGGTCATCCACGAGAAGAACTGGCGGATCGATTCGATGTTGATGCAGATGACGACACCGAGCAGCACGCCGGCTATGGTGCCGGTGACGCCGATCGCCGCGCCCGTCATCAGGAAGATGCGCAGGATCGCCCCGCGCGAAGCTCCCATCGTACGCAGGATGGCGATGTCGTGCCCCTTGTCCTTCACCAGCATGATGAGGCCCGAGATGATGTTGAGCGCCGCCACCAGAACGATCAGCGTCAGGATCATGAACATGACGTTGCGTTCGACCTGCAGCGCCGAAAAGAAGGTCTCGTTGCGCTGGCGCCAGTCGACGAGATCGACCGGGCGCTGCGCCGCCTGCTCGACCAGCGGCTTCAGCGCGTCGACATTGTCGGGATTGTCGACATAGATCTCTATGGTCTGCGCGCGCCCGTCCATGTTGAAATAGAGCTGCGCTTCCGAGAACGGCATGTAGACGATCGAGCTGTCATATTCCGACATGCCGACCTCGAAGATCGCCACGACCTTGTAGCCCTTCATGCGCGGCGTGGTGCCGAGCGGCGTCACGTCGCCGTCGGGAGAGATCAGCGTGATGGTGTCGCCGAGAACCAGCCCGAGGCTCTCGGCCATTCGCTTGCCGATCGCCACGCCTTCGCCGGTGTCGAAACCGTCAAGCGTGCCCTGCTTGATGTTGCTGGAGACGATCGAGATCTTGCCGAGATCCTCGCCGCGTATGCCGCGCACCAGGGCGCCCGTGCCGCCACCGACATTGCCTTGCGCCAGTACCTGGCCGTCGATCAGTGGAATGGCGTATTTGACGCCGGAAACGCCGTTGATGCGGCTCGCCACCTGGGCGTAGTCCTCAAGCGGCGAATCGAGCGGCTGCACGATCAGGTGGCCGTTCACGCCGAGGATGCGTGTCAGCAATTCGGCCCGAAAGCCGTTCATCACCGCCATGACGACGATCAGCGTCGCGACGCCGAGCATGATGCCGAGAAAGGAGATCGAGGCGATGACGGAGATCACCGTCTCCTTGCGCCGCGACCGCAAGTAGCGCCACGCCACCATGCGCTCGAAGCCGGAAAAGGCGCCCGCCCCTGACCTGGCCGCTGCCGCCGCCTCGCTCATGCGGCGATACCCAGGCGCTTCTTGGCTTCGGCGATCGGCAGAGTCAAGCGCTCGCCGGACCTGCGGTTCTTGATCTCGACCTCGCCGGCCGCCACCCCGCGTGGGCCGACGATCACCTGCCACGGCAGGCCGATCAGGTCGGCTGTGGCGAACTTGCCGCCTGGCCGCTGGTCGGTGTCGTCGTAAAGCACATCCTTGCCGGCGGCATTCAATGCGGCATAGAGATCGTCGCAGACCCGGTCGCATTCACCGTCGCCGACTTTCATGTTGATCAGGCCGAGATCGAAAGGCGCCACCGCTTCCGGCCAGATGATGCCGTTCTCGTCATGGCTCGCCTCGATGATCGCCGCGACCAGGCGCGACGGGCCGATGCCGTAGGAACCGCCGGACGCGTAATAGTCCTTGCCGTCGGGGCCGGTCACCTTGGCGTTCATCGGCTTGGAATACTTCTCGCCGAAATGGAAGATGTGCCCGACTTCGATACCGCGCGCCGAAAGCCGGTCGCCTTCGGCGACTTTCTCCCAGGCCGCCTCGTCATGCATTTCGTCGGTTGCGGCGTAAGGCGTCGTCCATTTCTGCACGATATCGCCTATCTCGGCATCGTTGGAGAAGTTGGTGTTCGCGCCCGGCACGTCGAGCGCGAGGTAAGCGCGGTCGCAGAATACCTGGCTCTCGCCGGTCTCGGCCAGGATGATGAACTCATGGCTGAGGTCGCCGCCGATCGGCCCAGTGTCGGCACGCATCGGAATGGCCTGCAGCCCCATGCGCGTGAACGTCCTGAGGTAGGAGACGAACATGCGGTTGTAGGCGGCCTTGGCGCTCTCGAAATCGAGGTCGAAGGAATAGGCATCCTTCATGAGGAATTCGCGCGAACGCATGACGCCGAAGCGCGGGCGCACCTCGTCCCGGAACTTCCACTGGATGTGGTAGAGATTGAGCGGCAGGTCCTTGTAGGACTTGACGTAGGCGCGGAATATCTCGGTGACCATCTCTTCGTTGGTCGGACCGTAGAGCATGTCGCGGTCCTGGCGATCCTTGATGCGCAGCATCTCCTTGCCGTAGTCGTTGTAACGGCCGCTTTCGCGCCACAAATCGGCCGACTGGATGGTCGGCATCAGTATTTCCAGCGCGCCCGCGCGGTTCTGCTCCTCGCGGATGATCTTGCAGACCTTGTCCAGCACGCGCTTGCCCAGCGGCAACCACGAAAAGCTGCCCTGCCCCTGCTGGCGGATCATGCCGGCGCGCAACATCAGCCGGTGCGAGACGATTTCGGCCTCGCGGGGATTTTCTTTGAGAATAGGCAGGAAGTAGCGCGACAAACGCATGGACTGGTCCGTGAATGAAGATGGCGGCGCGGGGAATCGGCGCAACCGAAGCTGCTTGCCCGGGCTTCATAGCCATTTCATGGCCGAATGGAAACCCGAGTGCCCCAAAGTATCGGGGCCTTCTGCACCTTACCAAAAGGACGATTCCGGCCGCCAAGTGCCGCAACTGGCTTTTTGATCGATTCACAAGCAAGCCCTGCCGTACTATTGTGCAGTGCAGCACGATATTGCCTGTTTCGGGGCAAAATTCTTCGTGACATTTTCACCTGCCTTGGTCTAGTGTGCCACGATAACCGAGAGGGCGGAGAAATATCTGCTCTCCTACGCGGTCAAAGTCTTGGGAGGATGCGATCTAGGCGCGGTAACTCGCTGCCGCCGGACACCGGAAACAGATCGGACGCGTTTAAATTGCAAGGCCTCGTGCCTTGCATTTTTTTTGTGCAATCGTCTGCTTAGCCAAGCCCTCTGCCCGACAGCCTGACCAGAATGCGCTCGCAGAAATCGGAAGCCGGCTTCCGATTTCAACCCTGGCGCGAGCGCGCTTCCCAATACTTGCGAAGACTATATCTTCGTCGTCAGTGACGGACGTCCGGCGTGAAGTCCGGCATGACGCGCATGATGTCGTCGAAGCTGAACCCCAGCCCCGTCGTCAGGCCATAGATGGTGCCCATGACGAGTACCGTCGCGATCGTGGCGCGCAGGAAGGCGCGCCGCATATGCGGGCCGCGCGGCGCGCTGGAAACCGTGCCCAGCGTGACATCCTTGTCGTCGTCCTGCGTGCGCAGGCTGAACGGCAGGACGACGAACAGCATCAGCCACCAGGTGACGAAGAACAGCGCCGCTAACAGAACCCAGTTCATGCCTGCTCCAGTTCGACAAGCGTGCCGAAGAAATCCTTGGGATGCAGGAACAGCACCGGCTTGCCATGCGCGCCGGTCTTCGGGTTGCCGTCGCCAAGCACGCGAGCGCCGCTCGCCCTCAGATGATCGCGAGCAGCCAGGATGTCGTCGACCTCATAGCAGACGTGATGCATGCCGCCCGAAGGATTCTTTTCGAGGAACGCCGCGATCGGCGAGGCGTCGCCCAAAGGTTCAAGCAGTTCGATCTTGGTGTTGCCGACATCGACGAACACCACCGTCACACCGTGCTCCGGCAGCGCCTGCGGCGCGCTCAATCGCGCGCCCAGCGTATCGCGATAGGCGGCCGTTGCCGCGGCCAGATCCGGCACGGCAAGCGCGACATGGTTCAAGCGTCCCAGCATTGGCGGCCTTTCCTTGGCGGTAGACAGTAGGCAAGAAGCAAGTTTGGCGCGCTAAAAGGCAATCGCCTTTCCTATTGCCTACTGCCTAATCCCTATTGCCTCATCTCGTAACGAACACCGTCACCAGCGGCTTCTTACCCCAGGCTTCGTTGGCAGCGCCGCGAACGGCGCGGCGCACCGCCTCCTGCACTAGGTCGAGGTCTTTTCGGCGCTGGCGTGGAATGGAGTCCACCGCGCCGATTGCCGCATCGAGCATCAGGTCTTCCAGCGTCTCGCCGCTGGCATCCGCCTCGGCGACGCCGATCGCCACCAGATCGGGATCGCCGGCAAGCTCGTATTTCTCGTCGAGCACCACATTGACCGCGACATGGCCGGCGAAGGAGAGCTTGCGGCGATCGCGTATGCCCATCGCCTGGTCGGTGCCGATCAGGAAGCCGTCCTTGTAGAGTCGGCCGAACGGCACCTGGTCGATGATCGTCGCGGGACCGGGCCAGAGCCTCAGCATGTCGCCGTCGCGCACCTGCGCCACCTGGCCGATGCCCGACATCGACATCAGCGAGCCCTGCGCCACCAGATGCGCCGCCTCGCCATGCACGGGAACGCCGATCTGCGGCCGCACCCATTCATACATTTTGCGCAATTCGCTGCGGCGCGGATGGCCGGAGACGTGCACCAGCGCGTCGCCGTCCTCGATGATCTTCATGCCCAGGTCGATCAGCCGGTTTTTGATTTCCAGGATCGCTCTTTCGTTGCCGGGAATGGTACGCGAGGAAAACACCACCGTATCGCCGGCCGTCAGCGCCATCGACTTCATCTCGTCGCGCGAAAGCTTTGCAAGCGCGGCGAGCGGCTCGCCCTGGCTGCCGGTGCAGATGATCACCAGGTTCTCGCGCGGTATATAGCCATAGTCTTCCTCGGAGATGAATTCCGGAAGGCCGTCCATGTAGCCGAGTTCACCAGCCACATCGATGACGCGCCTCAACGAGCGGCCGAGCACGAGGCACTGCCGACCGGCATCGCGCGCCGCGCGCGCTATCGAGACGATCCGCCCGACATTGGAGGAGAAAGTGGTGACCGCGACGCGGCCCTTGGCCTTCTCGATAACGCCCTTGAGGCCTTCGCCGACCGCCACCTCCGAGGGCGACTCCCCTTCCCTCAACGCATTGGTGGAATCGCAGATCAGCGCCAGCACGCCCTTGTCGCCATAGGCGCGGAAACGTGCCTCGTCGGTCTTCGGCCCGATCGTCGGCTCCGGGTCGATCTTCCAGTCGCCGGTATGGATGACCGTGCCGGCCGGCGTGGTGATCGCCAGCGACATCGGCTCGGGAATCGAGTGCGCCACTGGAATGGCCTCGATCTCGAAAGGTCCGATGGTGAATTTTTCGCCAGCCCGGTAGACCGTAGCCGGAATCTTCGGGGCATTGCGCTCGCCCTGCCGCTTGGCTTCGAGCAGCCCCGCGGTGAACGGCGTCATCCATACAGGCGCCTTGAGCCTCGGCCAGATGTCGAGCAGCGCGCCGTAATGGTCCTCATGCGCATGAGTGATGACGATGCCACGCAAGCCGTCGATGTTCTCCTCGATGAAGCGCGTGTCGGGCAGGATCAGATCGACGCCGGGATGTGCGCTATCAGGGAAGGTAACGCCGACATCGACGACGATCCATTCGCGTGCGTCGGCGGGTCCATAGCCGTAAAGGGCGAAGTTCATGCCGATCTCGCCGACGCCGCCCAGCGGCGCGAAAACGAGCTCGGCGTTTTCCGTGTTCGCCATGAAATACTTCCTTCCTGGCCTCGTTAGGCCAAGCCATTAGAGCAATTCCGGGAAAAGTGCGTAACGGTTTCCCGTCCGGAATTGCGCAAGAACAAAACTATGCCCGGGCCGAGGCGACGGCGCCGAAATGCACGTCACCGGCCGCGATGGTCAGAACCGATCCCTCATCGTCGCGGATCACGAAACGGCAGTCCTCGTCAATGGTCTCGAAGACGCCGCGCACCACATTGCCGTCAATTCTGACAGCAACCTCGCCGCCAAGTCCCGCAGCGCGGGCAAGCCACCGTTTCCTGATGGCGTTGAGCCCGCGCCCGTCGTCCCACACTCGGGCATTCTCGCTCCAGGCGTCCGAAAGCGCCAGGAACAGGGTTTCGGCGTCGCACCCGGCGCCCAGGGCCTGCAGGGAAGTCGCCGGATAAGGCAGGTCTTCCGGATAGGCCACGACATTGACGCCAATGCCTATTGCGACGGCGAAACGGCCGCCTTCCAGCATGGTCGATTCCAGCAGGATGCCGGCAAGCTTGGCGCCCGAGGCCAGCACGTCATTCGGCCATTTCAGTTCGAAGCGGTCGCGGCCCTGGCTCGCGCCATCCAAAGCGACGGCGATCCGGCTCTTCGGCACGACGGCGTCGAGCGCGTCGGCCAGCGCCAGCCCCGCAACGAAGCCGAGCGTCGCGGCAAGCCGCAGTTCGCCGCCCGGGACCAGGAGAAGCGTTGCCGCGAGATTGCCCTCGGGCGTGGCCCAGACACGGCCGCGCCGGCCGCGACCGCTTTCCTGCTTCTTTGAAACCACCCAGAGCTTGCCGGGATCGCCGGCGCGAGCGTGGTCCAGCGCCAGCGCGTTGGTCGAGCCGACACTGTCATGGGCCTCGAACCGGAACCCTTCCGACGCCGCGGTTGGAGCCAGCCGAAACGCCATCCCGTCAGAAGAAGGTCTTCGCGGCGGCTTCGGCATAGCTGCCGATCGGTCCGCCGATCAGCACGTAGAACAGCACGAAGGCGCCGCTGACGCCAAGCACGAGGCGCAGTTCCCCGGCCATCGGCACGAAGCCGCCGACCGGCTCGTCGAACCACATGATCTTGATGATGCGCAGGTAGTAGTAAGCGCCCACCACCGAGGCCAGCACGCCGATGATCGCCAGCGCATAGAGATGGGCGTTGATGGCCGCGAGGAACACGTACCATTTCCCCCAGAAGCCCGCGAGCGGCGGAATGCCGGCCAGCGAGAACATCAGGATGGTGAGGATGGTGGCCATGACCGGGTTGGTCGAGGCGAGGCCGGAGAGATCGCTGATCTGCTCGACATTGCCCTCCTTGCGCCGCATGGCGAGGATGAAGGCGAAGGTGCCGAGCGTCATCACCAGGTAGATCAGCATGTAGATGGCCACGCCGCGCACGCCGGCCTGGCTGTTGGCGGCGAGGCCGACCAGCGCGTAGCCCATATGGCCGATCGAGGAATAGGCCATCAGGCGCTTGATATTGGTCTGGCCGATGGCCGCGAAAGCGCCCAGCACCATCGAGGCGATCGAGATGAAGACGACGATCTGCTGCCAGTCCGAAGCGATCGGCTTGAAGGCGCCCATGGTGACGCGCACGATCAGCGCCATCGCCGCCATCTTCGGCGCCGCCGCCAGGAAGGCGGTGATCGGCGTCGGCGCGCCTTCATAGACGTCCGGCGTCCACATGTGGAACGGCACCGCGGAAATCTTGAAGGCGAGGCCCGCAAGCACGAACACCAGGCCGAAGACGAGCCCGAGCTGGCGCTCGCCGCTGCCCAAGGCCGTCGCGATCTCCTGGAAGCCGGTGTTGCCGGTATATCCGTAGACGAGACTGATGCCGTAGAGCAGCATGCCCGAGGACAGCGCGCCGAGGACGAAATACTTCAGGCCCGCTTCGGTCGAGCGCAGGTTGTCACGGTTGATCGCCGCCAGCACGTAGATCGCGAGCGACTGCAGCTCGAGACCGAGATAGAGCCCGATCATGCCGTTGGCCGAGATCATCAGCAGCATGCCGAGCGTGCATAGCAGGATCAGCACCGGATACTCGAACTTGTCGAAATGCTCCTGCCTGGCGAAGCGCATCGACATCAGAAGCGTCACGACCGAGCCGATCAGCGCCAGCATCTTCATGAAGCGCGAGAACGGATCCTGGACGAAGGCGCCGCCATAGGCGGTGCCGAGGCCGCCGGACCAGGCGAGCCACAACCCGGCGACCGCCAGGATGACAATGGCGAGGCCCGAAACGGTCATGGCGCTGTTGGAGCGCGAATAGGCGCCCACCATCAACAGCGCGAGCGCGCCGATGGCGAGGATCAGTTCCGGCGTCGAGAGCGAAAGGCTGGAGAGAAGGTCCGGCGTCATGGTTTATCCCCAGTCAGTTCGCCGCCGCGGTCTGCGCGGAATTAATGGATGCGGTGACGTTGGTGACGAGCGACTTGACCGAGGCAGCCGTCGCGTCGAACACCGGCGCCGGGTAGACGCCGAAGAAGATCACCAGCACCACCAGCGGGTAGATGATCGCCTTCTCGCGCGGCGAGAGGTCCAGCAGGCTCTTCAGGCTGTCCTTGGTCAGCGCGCCGAATATCACCCGGCGATAGAGCCACAGCGCGTAAGCCGCCGACAGGATGACGCCCGTCGCCGCGAAGAACGCCACCCAGGTGTTGACCTTGAACACGCCGAGCATGGTCAGGAACTCGCCGATGAAGCCGCTGGTGCCCGGCAGGCCGACATTGGCCATGGTGAAGATCAGGAACACAGTGGCGTATTTCGGCATGTTGTTGACCAGGCCGCCATAGGCGTCGATCTCACGTGTATGCATGCGGTCGTAGATGACGCCGACGCACAGGAACAGCGCGCCCGAGACCAGGCCGTGGCTGAGCATCTGGAAGATCGCCCCCTGCACGCCTTCCTGGTTCATGGCGAAGATGCCCATCGTCACGAAGCCCATGTGGGCGACCGACGAATAGGCGATCAGCTTCTTCATGTCCTCCTGCATCAGCGCCACCAGCGAGGTGTAGATGATGGCGACCACGGAGAGCGTGAACACCAGCGGCGCGAACATCGCCGACGCCTCCGGGAACATCGGCAGCGAGAAGCGAAGGAAGCCGTATCCGCCCATCTTCAGCAGGATGGCGGCCAGGATGACCGAACCCGCCGTCGGCGCCTCGACGTGGGCATCGGGCAGCCAGGTGTGCACCGGCCACATCGGCATCTTCACTGCAAAAGAGGCAAAGAAGGCAAGCCACAGCCAGGTTTGCATGCTGGCGGGGAAGCTATGCGTCAGAAGCGTCGGGATGTCGGTCGTGCCGGACTGGTAGAACATCGCCATGATGGCGAGCAGCATCAGCACCGAGCCGGCGAGCGTATAGAGGAAGAACTTGAAGGAGGCATAGACGCGCCGCTTGCCGCCCCACACGCCGATGATGATGAACATCGGGATCAGGCCGGCCTCGAAGAAGACGTAAAACAGCACGATGTCGAGCGCGCAGAACACGCCGATCATCAGCGTCTCGAGGATCAGGAAGGCGATCATATAGGCCTTGACCCGCTTCTCGATCGCCTCCCAGGAGGCGAGGATGGAAAGCGGCATCAGGAAAGTCGTCAGGATGACGAACAGCATCGAGATACCGTCGACGCCCATGTGATAGGAAATGCCCGAATCCAGCCAGGCGTATTTCTCCACGAACTGGAAGCCGGCCTGCGAATTGTCGAAGCCTTTCCAGATGAACAGCGACACCAGGAAGGTGAAAGTGGTCGTCGCAAGCGCGATACCGCGGATGTTGCGGCGCGCATTCTCGCTGTCGTCGCTGATCGGTAGAATGAAGAGAACACCAACCAGCGGCAGGAAGGTGACCAGCGAAAGGATTGGCCAGTCGGTCATCAGAGCATCATCCAGGTGACGAGAGCGGCCACGCCGATCAGCATGGCGAAAGCATAGTGGTAGAGATAGCCGGTCTGCAGCTTGACGACCCGGTTGGTGACGTCGACGACGCGCGCCGAGATGCCGTCGGGGCCGAGGCCGTCGATGATGGTGCCGTCACCGGTCTTCCACAGGAACCTGCCGAGGCGCTTGGCCGGCTGCACGAACAGGAAGTCGTAGAGCTCGTCGAAATACCACTTGTTGAGCAGGAAGGCGTATAGGCCGCGATGCTGCGCCGCCAGTTCCTTAGGCATCTCCGGCTTGCGGATATAGAACTGCCAGGCGACAGCCAGGCCGATCAGCATGGCGACGAATGGCGCCAGTTCCACCCATAGCGGCAGTTCGTGGATCTCGTGCAGGATGTGGTTGTCCGGCAGCGTGAACAGCGACGCCTTCCAGAATTCGGCATAGCCTTCGCCGATGAAAGCGCCGTGGAAGATGATGCCAGCGAACAGCGCGCCGGCCGCCAGCACATAGAGCGGCGCCAGCATTACCGGCGGCGATTCATGGACATGGTGCATGACCTCGTGGCTGGCGCGCGGCTCGCCGTGGAAGGTCATGAAGATCAGCCGCCACGAGTAGAAGCTGGTGAAGCAGGCCGCGACCACCAGCAGCACGAAAGCAAGGCCCGCGACCGCGTTGTGGCCGGCAAACGAGGTTTCGATGATGGCGTCCTTGGAGAAGAAGCCGGCGGTGCCTATCACCGTTGCCGGGACGCCGACGCCGGTGAGCGCCAGCGTGCCGATGATCATCATCCAGTAGGTCGTCGGGATCAGCTTGCGAAGGCCGCCCATCTTTCGCATGTCCTGCTCGTCGGACACCGCGTGGATGACCGAGCCGGAGCCCAGGAACAGCAGCGCCTTGAAGAAGGCGTGCGTGAACAGATGGAAGATCGCCGCGCCGTAAGCGCCGACACCGAGCGCCACGAACATGTAGCCTAGCTGCGAGCAGGTCGAATAGGCGATCACGCGCTTGATGTCGTTCTGGACGAGGCCGACGGTCGCCGCGAAGAAGGCGGTGAAGGCGCCGATGAAGGTGACGACGGTGAGCGCCGAATGCGACAGCTCGAACAGCGGCGAAAGCCTCGCCAGCATGAACACGCCGGCGGTCACCATGGTCGCCGCGTGGATGAGCGCGGAGACCGGGGTCGGGCCTTCCATGGCGTCCGGCAGCCAGGTGTGCAGCGGCACCTGCGCCGACTTGCCCATGGCGCCCATGAACAGCAGCAGGCACACCACCGTCAGCGCAGTCTGCTTGTCGAGCGCATGGCCGAGGAAGGTGAGCACCGCGGCGCCCGCCGGTGCGCCTTCCGCCGGCAGGAAGGATGCCGCATTGGCAAATACGGTGCTCAGATTGACAGAGCCGAACAGCACGAACACGCCGAAGATGCCGAGCGCGAAGCCGAAGTCGCCCACGCGGTTGACGACGAAAGCCTTGATCGCGGCGGCGTTGGCCGACGGCTTCTTGTACCAGAAGCCGATGAGAAGATACGAGGCGAGGCCCACGCCCTCCCAGCCGAAGAACATCTGGATGAGATTGTCGGCCGTCACCAGCATCAGCATCGCGAAGGTAAACAGCGACAGATAGGCGAAGAAGCGCGGCCGGTTCGGATCGTGGTGCATGTAGCCGATGGAATAGATGTGCACCAGCGCCGACACCGTGTTGACGACGATCAGCATCACCACCGTCAGCGTGTCGATACGAAGCGCCCACGAGGCGTCGACGCCGCCCGACTGGATCCAGCGCAGCACCGGCACGGTGAACACCTCGCCATGGCCGAAGCCGACGGTGAAGAAGGCGATCCACGACAGCACCGCCGCGATCACCAGGAAGCCGGAGGTGATGTATTCGGAAGCCTTGGCGCCGAGCGAATTGCCGAACAGGCCGACAATCAGGAAGCCAAGCAGCGGAAGGAAGACGATAGCCTGATACATGATGGTTCCCGTCAACCCTTCATCGCGCTCACGTCTTCGACCGCGATCGAGCCGCGGTTGCGGAAGAAGACGACAAGAATGGCAAGACCGATCGCGGCTTCGGCGGCGGCGACCGTCAGCACGAACAGGGCGAAGACCTGTCCGACGAGGTCATGCAGCGCCGCCGAGAACGCGACGAAGTTGATGTTGACCGCAAGCAGGATGAGCTCGACCGACATCAGGATGACGATGATGTTGCGGCGGTTCAGGAAGATGCCGAACACGCCGAGCGTGAACAGGATCGCCGATACGGTCAGATAATGTGCAATGCCGACGACCATCTCAGATGCCCTCGCCCGATTTGACCTTGCGGATTTCCATGCCCGTCGCCGGCGTGCGGCCGACCTGCGCCGCGATCGACTGCCGCTTGACGCCTTCCTTGTGGCGCAGCGTCAGCACGATGGCGCCGATCATGGCGACCAAAAGCACGAGGCCGGAAATCTGGAAGTAATAGAGGTAGTCCGTATAGAGGATGTCGCCGAGCGCGGCCGTGTTGGAGCGCGTGGCGAGATCCGGCGTCGCCTTGGCGACCGTCGAGGCAAGCTGCGGCGCGAATGTGTAGCCGCCGAGCACGATGATCAGCTCCGCCGCCAGGATCAGCCCGACCAGCGCGCCGATCGGCGCGTATTGCAGCGCGCCCTGCTTCATCTCGGCGAAGTCCACGTCGAGCATCATGACGACGAACAGGAACAGCACCATGACCGCGCCGACATAGACGACGAGCAGGATCATCGCCAGGAACTCGGCACCCGTCAGCATGAACAGGCCGGCGGCATTGAAGAAGGTGAGGATCAGGAACAGCACGGAATGCACGGGGTTGCGCGACGAAATGACCATGAAGGCCGACGCCACGGCGATAAAGGCGAAGAGGTAGAAAAAGGCCGCCTCTAATCCAGTCAGCATGGGTTCCCCCGGGTTCCTGTCGGATCGGACATTCGTCCTCTCCGTACTCTCTGGCTTCGTTCCGCCTCCGGTGCCGAAGCCGCGTTGTCCTTAGACGAGGCCCCTCGCCCCGTCCATGCGTCAAATGTCAGCGATAAGGCGAGTCCAGCGCGATGTTGCGCGCCAGCTCCCGCTCCCAGCGGTCGCCGTTCGCGAGCAGCTTTTCCTTGTTGTAGTAAAGCTCCTCGCGCGTCTCGGTCGCGAATTCGAAATTCGGCCCCTCGACGATGGCGTCGACTGGGCAGGCTTCCTGGCAGAAGCCGCAATAGATGCACTTCACCATGTCGATGTCGTAGCGCACCGTGCGGCGCGTGCCGTCATTGCGGCGCGGACCGGCCTCGATGGTGATCGCCTGCGCCGGGCAGATCGCCTCGCAGAGCTTGCAGGCGATGCAGCGTTCCTCGCCGTTGGGGTAACGGCGCAGCGCATGCTCGCCGCGGAAGCGCGGGCTGGTCGGCCCCTTCTCGTGCGGATAGTTGATCGTCTCCTTCGGCGCAAAGAATTGGCGCATCGACAGGAAGAAGGCGCTGACGAAATCCTTCAGCAGCAGCGACTTTGCGGCCTGGGCCAGAGTGGACATCACGCAAACCCCGTGATCTTGAGGAAGGCCGCGGTGGCCACGACCATGAACAGCGACAGCGGCAGGAAGACCTTCCAACCCAGGCGCATCAATTGGTCGTAGCGGTAGCGCGGCACGAAGGCCTTCACCATGGAGATACCGAAGAACACAAAGCAGACCTTCAGCACGAACCAGATGACGCCAGGCACCCAGGTGAATGGCGCGAAGTCGAATGGAGGCAGCCAGCCGCCGAGGAACAGGATGGTCGCCAGCGCGCACATCAGCACGATGGCGACATACTCGCCGAGGAAGAACAGCAGGAACGGCGTCGACGAATATTCGACCATATGTCCCGCCACCAGCTCCGATTCGGCCTCGACGAGGTCGAAGGGCGGTCGGTTAGTCTCGGCCAGCGCCGAGATGAAGAAGACGACGAACATCGGGAACAGCGCCAACCAGTTCCAGTCGAGGAAGGTGTTGGGCAGGCCGAGCCGCGTGCCAAGCCCATCATGCTGCGACAGCACGATGTCGGAGAGGTTGAGCGAGCCCGCGGTGAGCAGCACGGTCACGATGACGAAGCCGATCGAGACTTCGTAAGACACCATCTGCGCGGCCGAGCGCAGCGCGCCGAGGAACGGGTATTTGGAGTTGGATGCCCAGCCACCCATGATCACGCCATAGACCTCGAGCGAGGAGATGGCGAAGACGTAGAGGATGCCGACATTGATGTTGGCGACTGCCCAGCCTTCGCTGACCGGAATGACGGCCCAGGCCGAAATGGCCAGCACCGCCGACACCAGCGGCGCCAGCAGGAAGACGCCTTTGTTGGCGCCGGACGGGATCACCGGTTCCTTGAACACGAATTTCAAAAGGTCGGCGAAGGCCTGAAGCGTGCCCCACGGGCCGACGACGTTCGGGCCGCGGCGCAGTTGCACCGCCGCCCAAATCTTGCGGTCGGCGTATAGAATATAGGCCACGAAGACCAGAAGCACGACGATCAGCACGACCGACTTCAGAAGGATCAGCAGCGCCGGCAGCACGTAGAAGGAGAAGAAGGTGTCCATGCTTATTCCGCCGCCTGCTTGAAGCCGCTCTTGGCCAGCGCCGAGCATTCCGCCATCACGGCCGACGCCCGCGCGATCGGGTTGGTCAGATAGAAGTCCTTCACCGGCGAGGTGAAGGTGCCCTTGTTCAGCCGTCCGCCGAGCTTAGCCACTTTCGCGATGTCGTCGCCGCTGCCAGCCAGCACCTGGTCGATGCGGGCGAGATGGGGGAATTCGCCATAGAGCCTGGCACGTAGTTGCGCCAGCGAATCAAATGGCAGCCTCTTGCCGAGCACGTCCGAGAGCGCCCGCAGGATCGCCCAGTCCTCGCGCGCCTCGCCGGGCGCGAAGCCGGCGCGATTGGTCTGCTGGACGCGCCCTTCCGTGTTGACATAGGTGCCGGACTTCTCGGTGTAGGCGGCAGCCGGCAGGATGACGTTGGCGCGATGCGCGCCGGCGTCGCCATGCGTGCCGATATAGACGACGAACGCGCCTCCGGTTCTCGACATGTCGATCTCGTCGGCGCCGAGCAGGAACAGAAGATCCGTGTCGCCGAGCATGCCGGCAACATTCTTGCCGCCCTCGCCAGGCACGAAGCCGACATCAAGGCCGCCCACGCGTGCCGCCGCGTTGTGCAGCACCGCGAAGCCGTTCCAGTCGGCGGTGACCGCGTTGACGGCGGCCGCGAGCCTTGCCGCCTGGCCGAACACGGCCGCGCCGTCCGATCGGGCCAGCGCGCCCTGGCCGACGATGATCAGCGGATGCGTGGCCTTGCTCAGTACCTCGAAGAACTTGCCGTTGCCGTCGGCAAGGTCCTTCAGGGATTCGGGGCCGGCGCCTATGAGCTCGTAGTCGTAGCGTGTGTCGCCGATCTCGCCGATGACGCCGACCGGCAGGTTGCCGACGCGCCAGCGCTTGCGGATGCGCGCGTTGAGCACCGAGGCTTCGAAGCGCGGATTGGCGCCGATGATCAGCACCGCATCGGCCTGCTCGATGCCTTCGATGGTCGGGTTGAAAATATAGCTGGCGCGGCCGAGGGCCGGGTCGAGCGCTGCGCCATCCTGGCGGCAGTCGATGTTCTTGGAGCCGAGCGCGGCCATCAGGAGCTTGAGCGCGTAGATTTCCTCAACGGCAGCAAGATCGCCGGCGATCGCGCCGATCCGCTCGGGCGCCGTCTTGCCCACTTCGTCCTTGATCGCCGCGAAGGCTTCCGCCCAGCTTGCTGCTGCCAGCTTGCCATTCTTGCGTACGTACGGACGGTCGAGGCGCTGCGTGCGCAGGCCGTCCCAGATGAAGCGGGTCTTGTCGGATATCCACTCCTCGTTCACCGCCTCGTTGACGCGCGGCAGGATGCGCATCACTTCACGGCCCCTGGAATCGACGCGGATCGCCGAGCCGACCGCGTCCATGACGTCGATCGATTCCGTCTTGGTCAATTCCCACGGCCGCGCCTGGAAGGCGAACGGCTTGGAGGTCAGCGCGCCGACAGGGCACAGATCGATCACGTTGCCCTGCAGTTCCGACGTCATCGCCTGTTCGAGATAGGTGGTGATCTCGGCATCCTCGCCGCGGCCGATCAGGCCGAGTTCGGAGATGCCGGCGACCTCGGTGGTGAAGCGGACGCAGCGCGTGCAGTGGATGCAGCGGTTCATCACCGTCTTGACCAGCGGGCCAATATACTTGTCTTCGACGGCGCGCTTGTTCTCGTGATAGCGCGAGGAATCGACGCCGAAGGCCATCGCCTGGTCCTGCAGGTCGCACTCGCCGCCCTGGTCGCAGATCGGGCAATCCAGCGGATGGTTGATCAGCAGGAATTCCATCACGCCTTCGCGGGCCTTCTTGACCATCGGCGTGTTGGTGAAGATTTCCGGCGGCTCGCCGTTCGGGCCGGGGCGCAGGTCGCGCACGCCCATGGCGCAGGACGCCTGCGGCTTGGGCGGGCCGCCCTTCACCTCGATCAGGCACATGCGGCAATTGCCAGCGATGGACAGCCGCTCGTGGAAGCAGAAGCGCGGCACTTCCGCGCCGGCATCCTCGGCCGCCTGCAGCAGCGTATAGTGGTCGGGTACCGTGATCTCTTTCCCGTCGACCTTTAGCTTTGCCATTCGCCTCAAACCCCTGCGGATGTTCCGCAATCTCTATTTCCGGGCACGACCGACGCCGCGCCCGGCACTACAACTTGGCCGCGTCGAGCGCCGCCGCCTGGGCAGTCCAGTCGTCGCGACCGATGCGTCCGGCGAGCGACAGATAATCCTCGACCCAGGCGATCTCTTCCGACGTCCAGGCGGCGATCTGGCCATAGGTCCAGATGCCCAGACCGTTGAGCACCTTCTCCAGCTTCGGCCCGATACCCGAAATCGCCTTCAGGTCCGACGGTTTGGCCGGCTTGTCTACAGCCCTGGGCTGCCTGAAATCCTCGGGCATCAGCCCGGTCGCGACGGGCTGCGCGACAATATCGGCCCCGGTCGCGTCGAGCGCCTTCTCGGTCGCATTCGCCGCGATGTCGGTCACGTCGCGGGCAAAGGTCTGCGCCTCGGCGATAAGCGTCTCGGTCGCCTTGCGTGCCTTGGACGCGTTGGCGGCCGCTTCGCTCTGCGCCTCGAGATCGTCGAGGAAAGGTTGGAACATGCGCTGCGAAGCTTCCAGCGCACCGGCGAACGCGCCCATCCACATGCCGGCGGCATGGTTGGCAAGACCGATGCCAAGGGCCGACATCGCCGCGGCGCCCGCGACCGGATGCGCCATAAGGTTGACGGCGCTAGCCATCTCCTTCGGCATCATCTTGGTCAGGTCCTGGTTCATCTTCTCGAATTGGTCCCAATAAGGCATGAACGGATAGGGTATCGAATACGGCGCCATAGAGATCTCCTGGTCGTTTCTTCGTATGCCCCGCCCCTGCTTTCAGTCGTCGGGCCAAGCCCGTATTTCAAAGTCTTATTCCGCCGCCACCATCACCGGCTCGACCCGGTGCGCGTTGCGCGAAAACTCGTCGATGCGGCGCTCGACCTCGCCGCGGAAATGCCGCATCAGGCCCTGGATCGGCCAAGCCGCCGCGTCGCCCAGCGCGCAGATCGTGTGACCCTCGACCTGCTTGGTGACGTCGAGCAGCATGTCGATCTCGCGCTTTTGCGCCTCGCCGCGCACCAGCCGCTCCATCACTCGCCACATCCAGCCCGTGCCCTCACGGCACGGCGTGCACTGGCCGCAGCTCTCATGCTTGTAGAAATAGGAAAGCCTGGCGATCGCCTTCACGACATCGGTCGACTTGTCCATGACGATGACGGCGGCCGTGCCGAGGCCGGATTTTAGGTCGCGCAGCGCGTCGAAATCCATCGGCGCGTCCATGATCTGCTCGGCAGGCACCAGCGGCACCGAGGCGCCGCCCGGGATGACGGCGAGCAGGTTGTCCCAGCCGCCACGGATACCGCCGCAATGCGTCTCGATCAGCTCGCGGAACGGGATCGACATTGCCTCTTCGAAGGTGCACGGGTTGTTGACGTGGCCGGATACGCAGAACAGCTTGGTGCCGGCATTGTTCGGGCGGCCGAAGGACGAGAACCAGGCAGCGCCGCGCCGCAGGATGGTCGGCGCCACCGCGATCGATTCAACGTTGTTGACGGTGGTCGGGCAGCCATAGAGGCCGACATTGGCCGGGAATGGCGGCTTCAGCCGCGGCTGGCCCTTCTTGCCCTCCAGGCTTTCGAGCAGCGCGGTCTCCTCGCCGCAGATATAGGCGCCGGCGCCATGATGCATGTAGACATCGAAGTCGTAGCCGGACGTGTTGTTCTTGCCGATGAGCTTCGCCGCGTAAGCCTCGTCGATGGCGCGCTGCAGCGCCTCGCGCTCGCGGATGAACTCACCGCGCACATAGATGTAAGCAGCGATCGCGCCCATGGCGAAGCCGGCGACCAGCGCGCCCTCGACCAGCGTGTGCGGATCGTTGCGCAGGATGTCGCGGTCCTTGCAGGTGCCAGGCTCCGATTCGTCTGCGTTGATGACGAGGTAGCTCGGCCGGCCGTCGCTCTGCTTGGGCATGAACGACCATTTCAATCCGGTCGGGAACCCGGCGCCGCCACGGCCGCGCAGGCCGGACGCCTTCATCTCGTTGACGATCCAGTCGCGCCCCTTGGCGATGAGGCCCGGCGTATCGTCCCAGATGCCGCGCGACTGCGCGCCGGCCAGCGAGGTGTCGAAGAGGCCGTAGATGTTGGTGAAGATTCGGTCTTTGTCCTGAAGCATTTTTCGTCCCTCAGACCGGCTTCTTGCCGAAGACGCGGATGTATTCGGCGACGCCGCCCTTGGCGAGCGCCTTGGCCTGCTTCACCCAGTCGTCGCGCTCGATACGGCCGCTGAAATTGAGATAGCCGTCGACCCATTCGCGCTCGGCTTTCTTCCACGATGCGACCTGCGCGAAGGTGTAGATGCCCAGCGAATGCAGGGTCCCTTCGATCTTCGGACCGACGCCAGAGATCAGCTTGAGATCATCGACGGCAGCCGGGCGCTCAATGCCGGCGGGCCGGTTCTTGTCCTCGAGCGAAGGTTTCGCCGATTTCGCCGCAGGCTGCTTGGTTTCCGGGGCCTTGAAGGCTGCGGCCGGCTCGGCCTTCGTCTTCGGACCGCTGCGCGGCTTCGAAACCGCCTCGACTGCGGGATCGGCCTGGTTGGCGTTGGCGGCCGAATGGCGCGGCGCCTTGACGCTGGCGCCGTTCTCGGTGGCCGGGGCGACCTTGACCGGCGACGGCGTGTTCAGCGCCGGGCTGGTTTCAGCCGCGTGGGTCTTCGGCTTGCTGGATTTGGATGGCGCAACCGGGGCCGAGGCGGCTGGTGCCGGAGCCGCTGTGGCCTGCGAGACGACGGCGGCAGGTGCAGTAGCCGGCGCAGCGGCGGCGGCATCCTTGGCCGCTTTCGCTGCCGCCTTGGCTTCCTTGTCGCGCGTCGATTTCAGGATCGCCTTCTCGCTGGTCAGCGTCTTCAATCCACCAGCGGGCTCGGAGCCGTGGCGGCCGTTCTGCGGACCGGGCTTCACCTCGGCGCCCTTGCCGGCGTCGTAGAGATCGATGATTTCAGCCAGCCGCTCGGGCGTCAGGTCCTCGAACGTGTCCTTGAAGATCATGACCATCGGCGCGTTGACACAGGCGCCGAGGCATTCGACCTCCTCCCACGACAGCGTGCCCTTGTCGTTGGTGTGGAACTGGTCGTGATGGATCTTCGAGCGGCACACATCCATCAGCGCTTCCGAGCCGCGCAGCATGCAGGGCGTGGTGCCGCAGACCTGGATATGCGCGCGCGTGCCGACCGGATTGAGCTGGTACTGCGTGTAGAAGGTCGCGACCTCGAGGCCGCGGATGCGCGGCATGCCGAGCATGTCGGAGATGGTCTCGATCGCCGCCTTGGTGACCCAGCCTTCCTGTTCCTGCGCGATCATCAGCAGCGGGATGATGGCCGACTGTTCGCGCCCCTTCGGGTATTTGGCGATCCACTGCTGCGCCGCCGCCGCGTTCGCCTCGTTGAAGGCGAAGGTAGCGGGCTGGACGCTGGCATCTGCGAGACGGCGGACTGACATTTAGCGATCGACCTCACCAAACACGATGTCGAGGGAGCCAAGCACGGCGGTGACGTCGGCCAGCATGTGGCCGCGGCACAGGAAGTCCATGGCCTGCAGATGTGCGAAACCGGGCGCGCGCAGCTTGCAGCGATAGGGCTTGTTGGTGCCGTCGGAGACCAGATAGACGCCGAACTCGCCTTTCGGCGCCTCGACGGCCGCATAGACCTCGCCGGCCGGCACGCGATAGCCCTCGGTGTAGAGCTTGAAGTGATGGATCAGCGCTTCCATCGAACGCTTCATCGCCGCGCGCTTCGGCGGCACCACCTTGCCGTCGAGGTTCGACACCGGGCCGGCGCTTTCCTTGCCGAGCAGGAGATCGACGCACTGGCGCATGATCCTGGCCGACTGGCGCATCTCTTCCATTCGCACGAGGTAACGGTCGTAGCAGTCGCCGTTCTTGCCGATCGGGATGTCGAAATCCATCTCGGAATAGCATTCATAGGGCTGCGACTTGCGCAGGTCCCAGGCGGCGCCCGAGCCGCGCACCATCACGCCCGAGAAACCCCAGGCCCAGGCATCGGCCAGGGACACGGTGCCGATATCGACATTGCGCTGCTTGAAGATCCGGTTGGGCGTCAGCAGCGCGTCGAGATCGTCGATCGACTTCAGGAACGGGTCGATCCACTTGCCGATGTCCTCGACCAGCTTCTGCGGCAGGTCCTGGTGGACGCCGCCCGGCCGGAAATAGGCAGCATGCATGCGCGATCCCGAGGCACGCTCATAGAACACCATCAGCTTTTCGCGCTCGACGAAGCCCCACAGCGGCGGCGTCAGCGCGCCGACGTCCATCGCCTGCGTCGTCACATTGAGGATGTGCGACATGATGCGGCCCATCTCGGAATAGAGCACGCGGATCAGCTGGCCGCGCTTCGGCACCTCGATTTCGAGCAGGCGCTCGACCGCCAGCGCGAAGGCATGCTCCTGGTTCATCGGCGCGCAATAGTCGAGCCGGTCGAGATAAGGCACCGCCTGGAGGTAGGTCTTGGCCTCGATCAGCTTCTCGGTGCCGCGATGCAGCAGGCCGATATGCGGATCGACGCGGTCGACCACTTCGCCGTCCAGCTCCAGCACCAGGCGCAAAACGCCATGCGCCGCAGGGTGCTGCGGACCGAAATTGATGTTGAAGTTGCGGACGGAGGTCTCAGCCATCGTGGCGCCTCAATTTGCCTTCGCCTTCTCATCCCCCGGAAGGACGTAATCCGTCCCTTCCCACGGGCTCAAGAAGTCGAAGTTTCTGAATTCCTGCTTCAATTCCACCGGCTCGTAGATAACCCGCTTGGCCTCGTCGTCGTAGCGAACCTCGACGAAGCCGGTCAGCGGGAAATCCTTGCGCAGCGGATGCCCCTCGAAACCGTAGTCTGTGAGGATACGGCGCAGGTCCGGGTGGCCGCTGAACAACACGCCGTAGAGATCGTAGGTCTCACGCTCATACCAGTCGGCGCCGGGATAGACGGCGGTCAGCGACGGCACCAGGGTCTCCTCGTCGGCCTGGACCTTGAGGCGGATGCGCACATTCTGCTTCGGCGACAGCAGGTGATAGACGACGTCGAACCGCCTGGCGCGCGACGGGTAATCCGCTCCGCAGACGTCGATGATCGAGATGAACTGGCAGCGCGCATCGTCGCGCAAGAAGGTCGCCACTTCGATCAAGTTAGCCGGCTCGACAGAGACCGTCAGCTCGCCATAGGCAAGCACGGCCTCGCCGATGCGGCCGGAGAGCTTCTCGCCGAGATAGGTGGAGAGTTCGTTCAACGCCTGGGTCATCGGCTCACCGTTCGATCGTGCCGGTGCGGCGGATCTTCTTCTGCAGAAGGAGAATGCCGTAGAGCAACGCTTCCGCGCTCGGCGGGCAGCCGGGCACGTAGATGTCGACCGGCACGACGCGGTCGCAGCCGCGCACCACCGAGTAGGAATAGTGGTAGTAGCCGCCGCCATTGGCGCAGGAGCCCATCGAGATGACGTAGCGCGGCTCCGGCATCTGGTCGTAGACCTTGCGCAGCGCCGGCGCCATCTTGTTGGTCAGCGTGCCGGCGACGATCATGATGTCGGACTGGCGCGGAGACGCGCGCGGCGCGACGCCGAAACGCTCCGAGTCATAGCGCGGCATCGAGGTGTGGATCATCTCGACCGCGCAGCAGGCGAGGCCGAACGTCATGAACATCAGCGAGCCGCTGCGCGCCCAGGTAATGAGCGCTTCGGTCGAGGTGACAAGGAAGCCCTTGTCGGCCAGTTCGTCATTGATCTGCAGGAAGAAGGGATCGTCCTCCCCCACCGGCCTGCCGGTATTGGGGTCGATGATGCCCTTGGGCTTCGGCGCGACGAGGGTGCCTGAACTGTCGTTCAATCCCATTCCAGCGCTCCTTTTTTCCATTCATAGGCAAAGCCGATGGTCAGCACCGCCAAAAACACCATCATCGACCAGAAGCCGAGCATGCCGACCTTCGAGAAAGACACCGCCCATGGAAACAGGAAGGCGACCTCGAGATCGAAGATGATGAACAGGATCGACACCAGATAGAAGCGGATGTCGAATTTCATTCGGGCGTCGTCGAACGAGTTGAACCCGCATTCATACGCCGAGAGCTTTTCCGGGTCGGGATTGCGGTAGGCCACCAGGAACGGCGCTATGAGCAGCGCCAGACCGACGACCAGCGCCACGGCGATGAAAAGAACGATCGGCAGATATGAACTCAGGAGTGCGCTCATGCGGCGGCTTTCCTTAGGCGGGCAGTTCACTTTGATTACAGCAACGAACCCTAATGCGGAAGCGTGACAGTTAACCGCTGAACCGTTTTAGGAGGCCCATGCTGCATTGCGGCGATGGGTTAGCGCAGCGGTTTCGGTGACGCAAGTCAAACCTTGTTCAAATCGCGGCTCTGGACGCCTCATCGCAAGCAACTGGTCCGATCCAATCCTGTTTGATTTCCTTCATTTTTTACTCCACTTTTATCTCCTGACATATATCCCGCCATTTGCCTGCTAGCATGGCCGGAATCACCGGCTGAAAATCCAACGGATGATCGAGGCAAGGACACCTTGATGAAGGAGAAAATCTCGCTCGCCATGGCGAGGCGCATTGCGCTTGGAGCACAGGGGTTCAACGATCCTCGCCCCGGCGGCGTTCCGGATCGCCGCCACCTAACCCGCGTGCTGTCGCGAACCGGCCTCTTGCAGATCGATTCCGTGAGCGCCGTGGTGCGCGCCCATTATATGCCGCTCTATTCGCGCCTCGGCCCCTACCCGCTTGCGCTGCTCGACAACGCCGCAGTCAGCCGCAAGCGCGCAGTCTTTGAATATTGGGCGCACGAGGCGTCGTTCCTGCCTGTCGAGACCTACCCTTTGATGCGCTGGCGCATGCAGCGCGCCGAGCAGGGCGACGAGATGTATCTCGGCCTCGCCAAATGGGGCCGTGAGCGCAAGCCGATGATCGACGAGATTTATAAGGAGGTAGTCGATCGCGGGCCGATCGCCGCGTCCGACATCGAGGGCCACAAGGGCAATGGCGGCTGGTGGGGCTGGAGCGAAGCCAAGCACGCTTTCGAATGGCTTTTCTGGGCCGGCCGCATCACCACTGCGTACCGGCGCGGCTTCGAGCGCTACTACGACCTGCCCGAGCGCGTTTTGCCGCAGGCGGTACTCGACCTGCCCGTACCCCCGGTCGAGGACGCGCATCGCGAATTGCTGCGCATCTCGGCCCGCGCCCACGGCATCGCAACCTACGGCGATCTGCGCGACTATTTCCGCCTCGCACCGGGCGATACGAAGGATCGCATCGAGGAACTGGTCGAATCGGGCGAATTGCTGCCGGTGAAGGTCGAAGGCTGGGACAGGACTGCCTATCTCCACAAGGACGCGCGAATTCCGCGCCGGATCGAGGCGCGCGCCCTGCTCGCACCCTTCGATCCCGTCGTCTTCGAGCGCACCCGGACCGAGAAGCTCTTCGGCTTCCGCTACCGCATCGAGATCTACACGCCGGCCGAAAAGCGCCAATACGGCTATTACGTGCTGCCCTTCCTGCTCGGCGACCGGATCGTCGCCCGCGTCGATCTCAGGGCCGACCGTCCGGCCAGCGTGCTGCGCGTCCACGCAGCCTATGCCGAAGCAGGCGCACCGCCTGAAACCGCCGCCCAGCTCTTCGACGAGTTGCAGCAGATGCAGGCATGGCTCGGCCTTGAGGCGATCGAAGTGACGCCTGCCGGCGACCTCGGACCGGCGCTGCTCAGCGTTGCCGCTGCCGAGCGCTCTTGACATCAGCGAAAAGCTACAGTCGTCTGACAAGGTTTTGTCGGCCTAAGTTCGAAGGATGGCGTCGCAAGAGGTTCTCGACCTGATTCACGAGGCGTTGATTGCGCATGAGATCGGCGCCGTCCGCGGACAGAACGATGTGACGCTTGAGCTGGAGGACCTTCGCTTTGAGGCCGAGATTTTCGACAGAGAGCAGCGGGAAGCAACAACCTGGCTTGTCGTCGAAATCCACATCTTCTCACCGTTGCTTGGATCTCAGCCTGTTATCGAATCCTTCGTTGGGATGGGCGAAACGCGTCAACAGGCGATAGTCCAGGCATTTGGAAAGTTTCTGATCGGCGTATTTCACGTGCTGATCGAGGGCTTGGCGAAACATGTTTGCGAGAACATGCAAGCCGAGATCGAATTCTGGCGTCGAAACGATGCCAGCTGGAAGGTGTATAGTGGGCCCGTCATTACTCAGGCCGTGACGGAATGCACGCTTAACCGGACATTTCCGGCGTTCTACGCCCAGCTGGAAAAACTGTTCTCCACAACCGTTCGCCCCGGCAGTCATTTTGCGCGGGTATTCGTGGCAAGCCACGGCGGACAACTTGTAGGCAAGGAAGTTCTGCTGGATAACGAAACATGGCCGGAGGCCCAGGAACTACTCGTCGGCTGGGACTGGCAGCACGGCGATAGGTACCAGGCATTGCGCCAGGTCATTCTTGCGTTACCGGAAGACAGACCGGTTGCGGCGAGCCGTTGGGCGCAGCTCGGCAAGAAAATTTTGCGGCGCTGATTGCAACTGGCCGACATCGCGGTGTCGTAGCCGCGCGTTGACACTACCGCCTGCAAAAGCCTAAATCCGCTCCAGACGGTCCCCTACCCGCAACGGCAGGGGCCAAGAGGGAATGCGGTGCGGGTCAAAACCCAAATCCGCGGCTGTCCCCGCAACTGTGAGCGACGAGCCTCGGCCGAAAACCACTGGGGTATTCCCGGGAAGGCGGCATTCAGGGCGACGACCCGCAAGCCAGGAGACCTGCCGTCTGAGACATTAGGTATCCGAATGCCCGGCGGGTTTTCCGGGCAAGGAGCATGGTTTTGGATCGCAACGGCAGTTTCCCGGCAAACAGTGCGGATATTTCGTCCGAGCCCGACACGCTGGCCGGTGTAACCGTCATCGTCTGCTCCTCCTGCCGCGACGAGACCGGCTCGGACGCGCATCCGCGCGCCGGCGCGCTGCTGGCCGAAGACACGCGCCGCGCCGCATCGGCCGAAAACATCCGCATCCGCACCGCCGAATGCCTCGGCAATTGCAAGCGCCGGCTGAGCGCCGCGCTGCTGCGCGACGGTTGCTGGAGCTACGTCTTCGGCGATCTGGGTACCGCCAGCGGCGCCGACCTCGTCACCGGCGCCAAACTCTTCGCGACTGCGACCGACGGCCTGATCCCCTGGCGCGGTCGGCCCGATTCCCTCAAGCGCGGCCTCGTTGCCCGCATCCCACCCCTCGACATGCTGAAGGACTGACCATGACCGCCTCCGTTTCCCGCGTGCCCTGCACCGTCGTCACCGGCTTCCTCGGCGCCGGCAAGACGACACTGATCCGCAACCTAATCGAAAACGCCAAGGGCAAGCGGCTGGCGATCATCGTCAACGAGTTCGGCGATGTCGGCATCGACGGCGAAATCTTGAAAGGCTGCGGCGTCGACGCGTGCCCGGAGGAAAACATCGTCGAACTCGCCAATGGCTGCATCTGCTGCACGGTCGCCGACGATTTCGTGCCGGCGCTCGACCAGATCCTGTCACGCACGCCCAAGGTCGATCATATCCTGATCGAGACCTCAGGCCTCGCTCTGCCGAAACCGCTGGTCCAGGCCTTCCAGTGGCCGACGGTGAAGAGCCGCGTCACGGTCGACGGGGTCATAGCCGTCGTCGATGGCCCGGCGCTCGCAGACGGTCGCGTCGCCTCCGACATGGATGCGCTGCAGGCACAGCGCGCGGCCGACGATTCGCTCGACCATGACGATCCAGTCGAGGAAGTTTTCGAGGACCAGATCGCCTGCGCCGACCTGATCATCCTGTCGAAGAGCGACCTCATGGACGCTGCCGGCTCGGCGCGCGCCAACGCCGTCATCGGCGAGCATGTGGCGCGCGCTGTCAAGGTCGTACCGACCACGCAGGGCAAGGTCGACCCCTCCGTGCTGCTCGGCCTCGGCCTTGCCGTCGAGGACGACATCGAGAACCGCAAGACCCATCACGACGACGAGCTCGACCATGAGCATGACGATTTCGATTCCTTCGTCATCGACATCCCGTCGATCGCCAATCCAGATGAACTGGCCAAACGCGTCGCCCTTGCCGCCGAGCAGGAAAACGTGTTGCGCGTCAAAGGCTTCGTCGAGGTCGGCGGCAAGCCGATGCGGCTCCTGCTGCAGGCCGTCGGCCCTCGCGTCAACCATTACTATGACCGCGCCTGGACGGCCGATGACGACCGACGCTCGCGGCTCGTCGTCATCGGCCTCAAGGGCCTGAACCGCCCGGCGATCGAACAGATCCTTGCCGGCTGAGGCAAATCCAGACCGCAATGCATATCCTCGCCACCACGTCCGCTTCGCTCGATAATCTCGCCGAGCCGATCGACCTCAGGCAGACGCCTGCGGATGTCGTGGCCCTGTCCTTCACCGACAGCGATCTCGCAGGTTTGGCCACAGCCTGGAAAGCGGATGCCGCGCGGTTGCCGTCGATGCGGCTGGCGCCCCTTCGCGACCTTCGCCACCCCATGTCGGTCGACCTGTGGATCGACAGCGTCGCCCGCCATGCCAAGGTCATCCTCGTCCGCATCCTCGGCGGCTATGAATGGTGGCGCTACGGCTGCGACCAGCTCGCCGCGGTCGCGCACCAGCGCGGCATCAAACTGGCGCTGCTGCCCGGCGAAAGCCATGACGAGGACCAGCGCCTGATCGAGGCATCGACCTTGCCGCGCGCAGAACTCGACGCCCTGCTCGGCTACTTCCGCGAAGGTGGCCCGGCGAACATGGCGGCGCTGGTGCGAAGGCTGGCAAGGCTCGCCGGATCGGAGACGGCGGTGGCCGAGCCGATCGGCGTGCCGAGGGCGGGATACTATCAGCCAGGTATCGGAGCCGTAGAGAAGCCTGAGCTTTCAACCGTCGGCTCTCCCGTCGTCCCCATCCTCTTCTACAGGTCGATGCTGCTTGCCGCGGACGTCGCGCCGATTGACGCACTGGCCAAAGCCTTACATGCGCGAGGCGTAGCCCCTGTGCCGATCTTCGTGTCCAGCCTGAAGGACCCGGCGTCTCTCGCATTCGTCGAGAACGCGATCGCCTCGCTGACGCCATCGGCCATCGTCACCGCAACCGCCTTCGCCTCCGGCGCGGAACCTGGCGCCGAAACCCTGTTCGACCGCGCCGCCGTGCCCGTCTTCCAGGTGATTGTCGCCACAACGCGGCGCGAGGTCTGGGAAAAGAACCAGCGCGGCCTGGCGCCGGCCGATCTCGCCATGCATGTGGTGCTGCCCGAGCTCGACGGCCGCATCCTGGCGGGCGCGATCTCGTTCAAGGGCGAGGTCGAAACCGATCCGGCGCTGGCCTTTCGAGCTTTTGCGAACCGGCCGGAAGCGGATCGCGTCGCCCAGGTTGCCGGGCGCATCGCTGCCTTTATCCGCCTGCAAAGGACGCCGCGAGCCGAGCGCAGGCTTGCGATCCTCATTCCGGACTATCCGAGTGCGCCCGGCCGGACCGGATACGCCGTCGGGTTGGATGTGCCGTCCAGCGTGCTTGCCATGCTGCATGACCTGAAGGAACAGGGCTATGCGGTTGAAGGGATTCCTCAATCGCCGCGCGCGTTGCTGGATGCGCTGGAGATGGGCGACGCCCAGCTCTCGCTGACGGACTATCAGTTCTTCTCGAAGGGGCTGCCGGCGGAAGCTGCGGCGGCGGTCGAAGCCGCTTGGGGCAAGGCAGAACGTGGCGCGACTGGACGCGAGCCTTCGCAGCCAGCGGGCGACACGCGCTTCCCCTTCCGCGCCGCGACCTTCGGCAACATCACCGTGGCGCTCGCCCCCGATCGCGGCCGTTCGGCCGACCGCCGCTCCGACTACCACGACCCGACGCTGCCCCCACGCCACGAACTGATCGCCTTTGGCCTGTGGCTGCAGAAGTCGCTTGGCGTGCATGCCATCATCCATGTCGGCGCCCATGGCACGCTGGAATGGCTGCCGGGCAAGACCGTCGCGCTCTCCGACAATTGTTTCCCGGAGATCGTCACCGGCTCGCTGCCGGTCATCTACCCCTTCATCGTGTCCAATCCCGGCGAGGCGGCGCAGGCCAAGCGCCGCATTTCGGCCGTCACGCTCGGACACCTGCCGCCACCACTGACCGCCGCCGGCCTCGACGAGGCGCAACAAACGCTCGAGCGGCTGGTGGATGAGTATGCCCAGGCCGACGGGCTCGACCGACGCCGCCGCGATCGCCTGGCAAAGCTGATCGTCGAGACGGCGCGGAAAACAGGGTTGGCCTCGGAAGCCGGCGTCGCCAAGACCGATCAGCCCGATGAAGCGCTGCGTCGCATCGACGCCTGGCTCTGCGACCTCAAGGATTTCGCCGTCAAGGACGGGCTGCATGTCTACGGTCGCGCACCGGCGGACGAAGCCGATCCGCTGCGCCGGCAAAGCGCCGATGCGGAGAAGGCAGCCCTGCTTGCCGCGCTCGAAGGCCGCCACATCAAGGCCGGACCGGCCGGCGCGCCGGCGCGCGGCCGCGCCGATGTGCTGCCCACCGGCCGCAATCTGTTCACATCCGACCCGCGCACCATGCCGACACCGACCGCCTACGACCTCGGCCATGCCGCGGCGGAGGAGGTGGTGCGCGGCTACATGCAGAGCCACGGCGATTGGCCGCGCTCGCT
>Ga0315336_1001088_pt1 | contig 58759 bp, 40 predicted proteins | sample ASW5metaG_FD_204512 | JGI IMG/M metagenome (GOLD analysis project Ga0315336, IMG submission 204512) | Ammonia-oxidizing marine archaeal communities from Monterey Bay, California, United States - ASW #5 | ecosystem: Environmental > Aquatic > Marine > Intertidal zone | place: USA: California...
CCAAAGACTTGAAAAATATCCCGTCTCGCGCCATCGCATAATACACGCGCGACGAAGACAGCATCGTTCCATTAATACTCGAAACCGCAGAGACGATCGCCAGAACGGCGATTACAGCCGCTCCAGTTGGCCCGAGCATTAGCCCGGCGACTTCCGCTGCCGGGGTAGTGGTCGCCCGAAGCACGTCAACATCCATCACATAATAGTAGATGGTGATCATCGCGACGTATATGAAGATGATCAGACTAAGTCCGTAGACCATGCTCTTGGGGATGATCTGACGAGGATTCTTCATTTCTCCGGCCACATACCCAACCCGGTCGAATCCCGTGTGAGTGAACACTATGAGCATGAGTGCCGGAATCAGGTTTGCCAGAAAGCCTATGTTTTGAAGAGGTGGCGAGGAAGAGGATAGATTCCCCGGCTCTCCTTTCAACAGGATCAAAAACAGAAAAAGTGCGGCGAAAAGCAGGAGTCCAGAAACCTTGAAGACGGTCGTTAACCGCTGAAAAAGCGCCGACCAGCGCACTCCGATGTAATTAAATACTCCCAGGAGCGCGATGATGAGGAGTGCAACGGCCGTATGAGACGCGCCTTCGAGCGGAACGAAGAACGAGAGGTAATCGGTGGCGATGATGGCCAAGGCGGCCGCTGGACTCGTTCTAATTATGAACAGCTGTGCCCACCCGAACAAAAATCCGGCAACTGGACCGTAGGCACGCGCGATATAGCTGTACTCCCCTCCGGTGGTCGGGATTCTCGTGCCGAGTTCAGCATAAATGAGCCCTCCCGCCATGACAAACGCCGAAACGACGAGCCATGTTGTGATAACCTCCGCGTATCCAGGGAAGTAGCCAGCAATCAAATACGGAGTCGAATAGATGCCCGAACCGATCGTTATGCCGATCAGCAGCGCAATTCCATCAAACGTTGTTAGTTCTTTACGGAGTTCTGCCATACCCCCGAAAATGCGACACCGCTACTTGAGATCAAACTTTACAGGAATAGCCATATAAACTGACACCGCTCTGCCTCGCTGCAATGCGGGTTTGAATTCCAGCTGCATGACACCGTCGAGGGCCGCCTGATCCAACAAAGAATGGGCGGATTTCGCGATTTTTGCCTGGGTTGGCTTGCCTTCTGGTGAGACGACGATTTGAATTATGACGGTTCCTTCGATTCCCGCTTGTAGCGCGATGGCTGGATATTTGACGTATTTATAAAGCTGCTGAAGCCCGCCGATTATTTCCGGCATTTTTTCAACGATCACAAATATTTCTGGCTCTCCGGTATCCGCAGGTTCTGGTGGAGGGGGAGGCAGATCTGTAATAATTGCATCAATATCCAACGATGCATCCAGATCCAACATATCATCTTCGAGCAACATGTCATCAGGAACGACAACTGGTACTGGTGGCCTTGGAGGTGGTGGTGGCTTTTCCAGTTGTGTTGTCTGCAAGATTTCTTCCATCTGCACTACCTCCTGGTCTGGAAGCACATATTCGAGCGTTTCAGCACTGGTTATATCCATCCTGAACGCTCCGATAGTCATCGAAAGCGCCAGAATGGCACCAATTTGCCCCATCACGAGATACTCGAGACTCCTTTTCTTGTAAGAATTGCTTCTCTGGGCAAACCGCAGGGCAAGTTTTTCTTTCGAAAGACCAACCGATGTCATTGCCCTTTTGGGGAGGCGGCCAAATTTTGACGCGTATGCAGGTAGGAACCCGCCTATTAAAAATGCTCGTTTCATGGTACTGGATTATTGCTTCCGTTCAATACCAATACGAGGTTCGGAGGGAAAAAGTTGGAAAGTTTCGAATTCTAGCTAGAAGCTACTTGCGTAAGAAGTAAAAATGGTCTGTCGGGCCATGCCCCTTCCCGATCGATAAACCAGATCGAATGGCCTCTGTAACGTATAACTTCGCTTTCTCGACAGCCTCAACGACACCCGCACCCTGTGCCAGATGGGCGGCAATCGTGGCGGCATACGTGCAGCCGGTTCCATGAGTATTGAGAGTGTCGATTCGTTCCGAGCGGAATGTGAAGTATTCCGTTCCGTCGAACAGGACATCTACAGCATCAGGCTCGGCATCAAGGTGTCCACCTTTTACGAGAACCGCAGATGGACCCATTTTTTGGATATCTCTCGCGGCGCGGCGAGCCTCGGACTCCGAAGGAATATCATAGCCGACGAGCCGCGCCGCCTCATGAGCGTTCGGAGTGCAAATCGTAGCGAGTGGAAGTAGATCTGCAATCAATGCGTCTACGGCGTCCTCTTTCAAAAGTGAGAATCCACTTTTTGAGATCATGACCGGATCGACAACGAGCGGCCCAATAGCGTATTCTCGGATCTTGCTGGCCACAGCCGAAATAATCTTGCCGGAAGATAGCATCCCCGTTTTCGCTGCGGCGATCGTCATATCGGAAGCCACTGCGTCAATCTGAGATTCAATAAGTGATACAGGTAAATCCAACGCATCCGATACTGTGACCGTGTTTTGCGCGGTTATAGCTGTGATAACACTGGCGGCGAACACACCGTTGGCTTGCATAGACTTGATATCTGCCTGAATGCCCGCTCCTCCTCCGGAGTCGCTTCCCGCAATTGTCAGGACTACTGGTATTGTATTCACTATAGTCCCGGTATTACGCTGGAATATGCCCTGACCGCTTGTGCGATGTCGCGAGCGTGTAAGATCGCCGAGATCGCCGCGATTCCATGTGCTCCAGCTTCAACGCATTCCCCAACTTTCTCCGGTCTGACTCCTCCAATTGCAATAACGGGCATACTGCCGGCGGCTTGGCAAACTTCTCTGAGTTTTTCTACTCCTTGCACGTGACCTCCCGGATGAGACCTCGTCTCGTATACAGAGCCGAATGTTACATAGCTGGCTTCGTCTCTTCGAGCATCGGTTGCTTCCTGAACGGAATGAGTACTCTTGCCCACGATTTGCTTTCGCCCTAGAAAATCCAGCGATTCATTCACAGTAGGTCCTTTCTGAGTTGTGTGAAATGAAGTCGACAGACTCCGTGCAGCAGTTAATTTCGAGTTGATGCTGATCATCGTATTGGGATTGATCTGCCGAATTTTCGCGACGAGGGTCGAAGCCGAATATTCGAACGAATCCGTGGACGCGCCGTGATCCCGTAGTTGGATCCAACGAACCCCAAATTGAACGGCTGTGAGAATTCTTACCTCCATCCGCGGATCTGTGAATCGATCCGCTACCACTAACAATTGAGGAAGTGCAGTTTTTGGGTCGGGATCATTCATGATCTACTCCGTACTCAATTCGATGCGTCCGTCCATGCTCGAAGACGCTTCCGCATAAAATTTCCTAGGAATCCGACCAGCCAGATGCGCTAGCCTTCCCGCTTCCACTCCGTGCCGCATTGCCGCCGCCATTTGGACCGGATGTTTGGCTTTTGAGACGGCGGTATTGAGTAATACTCCGTCATATCCAAGCTCCATCGCTAATGCAGCGTCGCTCGCTGTTCCGATTCCTGCATCGACCAGCAGCGGGATATGGGTTATCAGCTCCCGAATTAATTGCAGATTGTACGGATTGACGATACCCATGCCACTTCCGATGGGCGAGGCCAGCGGCATCACCGCCGCGCATCCAAGATCGGCGAGTTTGCGACACGTGATCGGATCGTCATTCGAATAAGCCAGAACTGTAAATCCTGAACCGATAAGCTCCGAGGCCGCCTTCAAGAGTTGTTCGACGTCTGGCATCAGCGTTTCGTCATCACCGATCACTTCGAGTTTGATCAGATCAGTTTCCAGTGCCTCTCGAGCTAACTCGGCCACTAGAACCGCTTCTTTTGCCGTATAGCAACCGGCGGTATTGGGGAGCAGATCCACGGGCAAGGAGGTCAGCAAATGCATGAACCCTTCCTCATCCCGATCATTCAAATTCACCCGCCGAATCGCCACGGTAATGAGCTGTGTCGCCGATGCCGCTATCGATTCCAGCATGATCTGTGGATTAGGATAACCGCTTGTTCCAAGAAGTAGTCTCGATTTCAGCTTCAGGTTTGCGATGCGCAAAAAATCACCGCACTCCTGTTTCGGAGTAGATGAAACCTGTTCAATATTTACGCCAGTATCCTGCATGTCCCGCTCTCTATCCGCCCTGCTGGGCTGTTACGATTTCGATGGCATCTCCTTCTTCCAGTTGCCGCTCGGGCCAGTCACATTTTCTCACAATTCTATCATTGATGGCTACAGCAACCCCTTTCGCCGATTTCGGATCTATTTGACGGGACTGAAGCACGTCGGACAGCATGGAATCTGCCGGCAGATATTCGCCACGACCGTTTATATGAATGCTCATTTCAATCATTACGTCTCAGGATTCGCGTTGCTTAAGAAAGCGCTTAGGCGAAAAATACGACATCACATCGCTATCCTTTTCGTCAAGGATCGCCTCTTCAGCGCACAATGATGTTATGGCAGAGAGTAAGACTCCGTGACGATAGTGGCCTGTAGCAATATAGACTCTTGAGTCGCTACCAAATCCCACAATTGGTTGATTATCCCTGCTTCCCGGTCTAAATCCTACCTGGGCGCCCAAAAGCTCCTGATCCAGTATGCCCGGAACGATTTCCCATGCACCGTCGAGAACGCTGTGCATTCCTCCAGCAGTCAGCCGAGAATCGAATCCCATCTCCTCACTGGTTGCTCCCACAATTAAGCGACCATCCGTTCTAGGGACCAGATATGCTTTTGGACCCCGAATAACGTGTGACAGATGGAATGGCTCTTCCATCTTCAATTCGAGGATCTGTCCTTTAACAGGGCGAACCAATGGTCTATCATCCTCAGGAAGTCCGGCTATCTTCCGACTCCATGCTCCTGCAGCCACTATGATCCTGTCACCAGATAGGCTTTCTCCAGATGCAAAAATTACGGCAGGCGAAGTGTCGGTCAAATCAACGGCGCCAATCTCGCAATACTCTTTTATCTCGCCGCCGCAACGAACAATTGCTACCGCCAGGGCCTCATTAACTTTTCTGTTGTCCACAGAGTGATCCTCTTGGACACTAATCGCTGCCGTGATCCTGGGAGACAGGAATGGCTCTTTCTCGAGAGCTTCTGACCCTGAGAGCCAACGCACGGGATAGCCTTGCTCTTTCTGAAATTCGAATCCACGCCGGAGTGCTTCTGCTGAATCTCTATCATCCGCCACAACGAGCGTTCCAAATGATGAGTAGTCGAGATCAATTCCCGAGTCTTCTTCCAATTCCTGGGCAAAAGTGGGCCAAAAGTCCAGCGAGGCACGGCATAACTCGTAAAGTTCGAATTCTTCGAAACCCACCTCAGCCGAAGCCGCCAACATTCCTGCTGCGACTCGCGAGCTTTCCTGACCAACCTGACCACGCTCCAAAACAGTCACTCGCGCTCCTCGCCTGGCGAGCCGCCAGGCAATTGACATCCCAATTACACCGCCACCAATTACGAGCGTGTGACCATATTCGTTTTTTCGGTCGGTCAATTTTGGTGCTTCTTCAGCCATCTTCTTCTCTTAAGGACACTTCAGGTATTGGTTTACCCGTATCCGCAAGATAGTTTCCGGAGGAGAAACTCTTCTTTGCTGAATTTCAATTTCGGGAATTATTTTGAGGCTTCGAAGACTCGCCTGGACTCAGCGGCCAGCGGCCTCCGCGCGACAATCCTTGACCGGCCGCCCTCGCCCAGCAATCCTGCCCCATAGATGAAAGACAATATCCGATATGATGTCGCGATTGGCGGCTCCGGCCTTGCCGGAGCCGCCACAGCATTTTGGCTCAAACGAGCCGGATATCGTGTGATCGTAATCGAAGGCGAAGAAGTAGCTTCGGGCGCATCTGGGGTAGGTTATGGCCTCATTAATCCGCTGATCTCCCGAAAAGGTCGTCCCGTGTGGATGGCTCGAGAAGCCCTCGCTGCCCTCGAAGAAATGGATGTCGTGGGCCGACCCGGGATTCTTCGACCTGCTCGTACGGAAGAACAGGCTCGGTATTTTCACGAATCAGCCGATTTAATTGCAGACCTTGGGTCATGGATGGACTCTGACGAAGCACAATCGAACTTTCCCTTCTTGCACGTTCCCTACGGCCTCATCTCGGTCTCATCCGGATTGGCAGTGAATATTCCCGAACAGGTTCATCGCTGGCTCAAGGAAATCACCCTTATTAAGAATTGCGGGATTGATTCTTGGTCCGAGGAGGAATCGGGTGTTCACATTTCGCTTTCAGATGGGAGCAGCGTGGCCGCAGACAGACTCATATTGTGCACGGGAAAAACGCTGCTGGATCACCCCAAAACTAAAGACCTACACCTGCACGGAATAAAGGGGCAGGCAATTCGAGTCCAGAGGCCTGCAGCCCTGCCTGATCCCCTGCCCTCTCTTTCGAGTGCTGGATACGTAATTGACGAACTGAATGGATGCCTGACCATCGGATCTACATTCGAACACACCTGGACGGATGAAAAACCGAGCCAAAACGCCGCTAGGGAGCTGCTCGGTATTGCCTCTGACATCCTGAAGGGAATCGAGCATGCCGAAGTTATAGAAACCTTGGCAGCCATACGGGTAACGGTGCCTGGCACGCGATTGCCCATGATCGGTCCGCTGCCAGAGAGCTCGCGTGTGTGGGTCTTTACCGGCCTTGGAGCCAAGGGGCTCATGATGTCTGCGCTGCTCAGCAAAAAGATTCCCGTGTTCTTCAACGATCTGGAAGCTATTCCGGCCAGTTGCAGGGTTGTCCGCCGACCCGCTACATCATAAAATGGGAGCTAGACTTATTAAGATGACTATCCGACTCAAATCTAACCAGATCGTGGACGCTCATGGCTGAAGTAACAACTACCAAGCTCGCTGAAATTCTTGGCGACGAAGCATCATCACTTCTCGAGCATAAGTGTTCGACCATTGCCTCTTCAGACCTCCACCTGCCCGGCCCAGATTTTGTCGAGAGGGTCTGGATGCACTCCGATCGCAATATTCCAACCCTGAATTCCATACAACGACTGTTTGGGAACGGGCGCCTGGGTGGTACGGGATATATCTCAATTCTGCCCGTTGACCAGGGAATCGAACACGCTGGTGGCGCATCTTTTGCGAAAAACCCAATCTATTTCGATCCGTCGAATATCGTAGAGCTAGCAATCGAGGGCGGGTGTAACGCGGTCGCGTCCACATATGGTGCTCTGGGTTCGGTAGCTCGAAAATACGCACATCGGATTCCGCTTATCATGAAGTTCAATCACAACGAGCTTCTGACCTATCCCAACACCTTCGACCAGATTAATTTCGCACGTGTTGAAGAAGCGTGGGACATGGGTTGCGTGGGTGTCGGAGCGACCATCTATTTCGGTTCTGAAGAGTCGAATCGACAGCTCGAAGAAGTGAGCGAAGCCTTCGCGATGGCGCACGAATTGGGCATGTGCACCATTCTCTGGTGTTACATGCGAAACAGCGGATTCAAGGTCGACGGAGTCAATCACGAATCAAGTGCCGATCTGACAGGTCAGGCGAATCATATCGGAGCCACGATTGAAGCCGATATTCTGAAACAGAAGCAACCTGAGCAAAACTACGGATACAAAGCGCTGAACTCAGGCGATTCTTCATACGGTAAACTGGATGAGCGGATTTACACCGAGCTCTCGACTGACCATCCGATTGACCTAACGCGCTATCAGGTCGCAAATGGCTACATGGGACGTGCTGGGCTCATTAACTCCGGTGGAGCTTCCGGTTCGAATGACCTTCAGCAAGCAGTCAAGACAGCCGTAATCAATAAAAGAGCTGGCGGAATGGGTCTAATTTCGGGCAGGAAAGCATTCCAGCGTCCGATGAGCGAAGGAATCGGCATTCTAAACGCAATTCAGGACGTATATCTCAATGAAGACGTCACGATAGCCTGACAAAAACCAGCACCAGGTCTACCTCGACAAGATTTTTATCCGATTGGCCCCTGTTCCCTGCAACAAGCGAGCAGGGGTCTTCCGTATATTGCGGCCCAGGCTGGAAACGCTGATTCCAGCTATCATCATTGAAGACGATGTTTGGCCCTCGCTGGACGTCGACGTTTGAAACGTCAAACCGGACCAATATAGATGGCCAAAAAGCCAACACAGCCAACTGAGGCAACAGAACCAATAGAAACAGTTGAGCCCATAGAAGCAGCAGATCCAGTAGAGATAAAGACTGAAGATGCGCAACCAGAGAGCATCGTGGATGATTCCGCACCTGAATCACAGGGCGATTCTTCTGCAGCAGTGAGCAATCCCGAACTCGAAGAGAGCGATGCCTCAGTTCCTCAGATTAATGTGGAGGAAGAAGGCGCGTCCCTGCAGATGAGCGTGCCGCCTCCTGCCGGACCGAGTCTACTAGATAAATACACTGCACATTATCCTGATTGGGCGAAAGAATTCGCGCGAAAGTACTTCACAAAAACAGTCACGCAGTTCCTGCTTTACGGAAATGTGAGAGACCTAGTGCCGAGCCAGAACGAAAATGGCGAGCGCTCTTTTGTGTCATTACAGGAGTTTCTCGTAAAAGAACTCTTCGCAGCTCGCGACATCGTTCTTCTATATGATCGATCGAGCGGCATTCATTTCGCAGACAGTGCATCACAAAAGGATTTCAATAGAGCTCTTTCAGGTTATGACACCATATTTGGCACTGACTTTGCGAAAAAGCTCCCCAAAGACCCGGTAAGAGTCCTTTCTGTACTTCAAAACTATTTCCGCATCCGACTGGGCGAAGGAAAGAGAATTGCGTGTATCATCGATTACGCCGAAACGGTCATCCCGATGGCCGAGGCCTCCATGTATTCTTCCGATGATCGCAATGCACTGGTCTTTTTGCAGAAATGGGCGCATGATCCACTATTCCTGAGCAGTGATTTTACGATCGCACTCGTCGCTCAGAATCTGAGTGAACTAAACCAGCAGATCGTTCAAAGTCCCTACACCGCAGAAATTCAGCTCCCTATTCCAGGAGAAGCTGCCCGCAGGGATTTTGTCGACGCCTGCCTGGACGGTCAAGAAGGCGAGTGGGTCCAACATTCTAACGTCGACGCGGCAGCCTTGGCTTCAAACACGGCTGGCCTGGGTTTCATCCAGCTTCGTTCCATTCTTGCCGATGTCCTTGAGAATCACACTGAGCTAACGTTTGAGGCGTTGTCGGACATGAAGAAGGAGTTTATCGAAGCAGAAGCTTTCGGTATGCTGGAATTCATGGAAACAGATCTCAATCTGGACATGGTCGCAGGCCATAAAGAAGCGAAAACGCATCTTCGCGCCGCGGCTAAGGCCCTTAAAGCTGGACGCTCGGACGTCATGCCGATGGGGTATCTTGTCAGTGGTCCGGTCGGAACAGGAAAAACCTTCTCGATCATGTGTTTCGCTGGCGAAATCGGCATTCCGATGGTGAAGCTCAAAAACTTCCGTTCTCAGTGGCAGGGGCAAACCGAGGCGAATCTTGAGAAGATCCTGACATTACTACAGGCCATGACGCCCGTCGCGGTCATGATCGATGAAGCTGATGCTGCCCTCGGCAACAGGGATGCCGGTGGCGACTCAGGAGTTTCTAAACGCGTGTTTGGACAGATCGCTCAGTTCATGTCCAATTCCAAGAATAGAGGGAAGGTAATCTGGTTCCTCTTGACAGCTCGACCAGATTACATGCCTGTCGATTTGAAAAGACAGGGTCGCGCCGAAGAACACATCGCTCTCTTCTACCCTTCTACAAAGGAAGAACGAGAGGAACTGCTGACGGTCATGATGAAGAGGACAGGAGTCAAGATCGACATGGATAAGATCCCTGATGCCTTGCTCAACGGCCAAAGAACATTCTCTGGGGCTGACATGGAAGCGCTCTTGACGCGCGCCAAATTTAAGGCTGCCTCAGAGGATGGTGCCGAAGGAAGCGTGACGCCTGAGATTCTGGGCGAAGTAGTGGACGACTTCATGCCTCCCACGTATCCGCTTGAGGTAGAATTGCAGACCCTGGTTGCGGTTCTGGAGTGCACGAGTCAATCGCTTCTTCCCGAGACATACCGTGAGATGGACAGAGAGGATATTGTCCGCCGAGTGGATGAGCTATCTCATCTGGTGAAGTAGGACTTTTTTTGGCGGTCCTGGTTATTAAAAATGTTAAGGGGCGCTGGCCGATGGCCAGCGCCCCTTTTGCATCCATATCGAATAGCGAGACTCTTAATAACGCAGGTGTGCTTACTTCTTGGACTTCTTCTTATTGTGGGCCTGCTCCACTTCGAGCAACCGATCATATAATTCCCAGCTAATCAGAACAGCGTAGGGTTGGTTGTTTTTCTGAATCAATACGCCACGGTCTATTTCTTTGGCATATTCGACCAATTCAGACGTATTTGACCGCAATTCAGTGATTGTGGCGATCGCCTCTATTCCTTTTGTCAGATACATATCACGAATACATGGTCATATTTACAGACAAATAACGATAGACATTTGGTGACATTCATAAAGAACAATATCAAATACTATCTATGTGGGGACGTCATGATAATGAATACTTACCTAAACTCTACATGGTATTTGTAGGTAATTTATCCACAATTTCGATCATATTCTGTCAACCATGTCTCTATTCTAATAGCTTCGGGCGGGTAGGTTGGAGTGACTGGCGAAGCTTTTCCCCTGTACGCTGTGTCTGTATTTCATACCTTGGAAGTACACCCAAAAACTGGCCGCCCAGCCGTTACACCCACTTAATAATGATTCTCTGTAAGGTTACCGGAACGATCGTGTCCTCTCGTAAGGATGTAACGTTTCGTGATGGAAAACTTCTCGTGGTTCACCCGATCGATTCGATTGGCGATTTCGACGGCGAAATAGACATGCTTGCGATTGACCCGGGATATGGAGCCGGAATGGGAGATACTGTTCTCGTCGCAAAAGAAGGATCCATAGTCAGGCAGTTGATGAGCGGTAAGGACGTACCTGCAAACGTCATTATTCTGGGAGTCGTAGACGCATGGTCTACCCAGGCCCAGGCATAGTCCTACCAGCCAGAAAGGATTAGGCCTTGAACTGCATTCCGGTGGAGCCTACTTTGGCGCGTTCCTGAAGACTCAGGCGCCCCATATTTTAATAAGGTAGCTTCGCATGTCCCACCCTCCTCCCGCGAGCAGAATTCTGCTATTTGGACTGTTATTGTTCGTGCTATCGGTACCCACCGAGATCTTTGCGCAGAAAAACAGCTCCGATATCCCAGTCGTTTCAAATGTTATCGCCATTGAGGGAGCACGTATTGTACAGGCTCCTGGACGCGTAATTGAGTCAGGCACGGTCGTCTTTCGTGACGGCGTCATTGAAGCCGTAGGACGGCGCGTCGAGATTCCCTACGATGCCTCTGTTATCGATGGATCTGATCTGACTGTCTACGCAGGATTGATTGATGCGCTCACAAACGTGGGGATCCCCGAACCAAAACCTGGTGGGACCCGCGAGACACCGAGCCGAAGCAATCCCTCCTTTGAGCGCGCCGGAATCACGCCTGAGAAAAATGCGCGCCCGCTGCTCGACCCAACAGATGGTAGTGTGGAGGCTCACAGAAAACTTGGTTTCACGACGGTGCTAACGGTGCCATACGGGCGGATGCTTCCAGGATCTGCTACGGTCGCTCTTTTATCAGGCGAAAAACCTGCAGACATGGTGGTCCAGGGAAGACAGCCCATGGTTTTTAAATATCAGGGTGCCGGTGGTGTTTATCCGGGTACGCCAATGGCAATAATGAGCAAGTTCCGGCAGCTGTACCACGAAGCTGGACGTCGCCTTAGCGTGGAGGCCATGTATAATGAAGATCCTTCGGGCATGACTCGGCCGCCTTATGATGCAGTTCACGACGCCTTCGGATCGCTAATTCAGGGTGACAAAAGAGTATTCGCGTTCACTAACGATGCGCTCGAGATTCACCGAACGCTCTCTCTTCAGTCCGAATTGGGCTTTCAACTTGTCTTGATGGGGATGACGGGTGGATTCGATACCGTCCAAAAAGTAGCTTCATCTGGTGCTCCGGTAGCGATTACTCTGAGTATCCCAGACAAACCAGAATGGGCCGCGGAGATTAAGAAGGACTCGCTCGATCAGATTCTAGCCGCCTATGACGAAGATACTCGAACGGCAACGTTTCGAGACGTTGAGGCAGAGCGTAGAAACCTGGAAGCAAAACAACTGGCATCCAGAACCAAGTACGTTTCGATGCCCGCCCAATATGCTGAGGCGGGAGTAGCGTTCGCGTTCACATCATATGGGATGAAATCGAAAGATGTAACGGATTCCGTGCGAGAGTATCTCGACTCAGGGCTGAGTCAAGAGAACATGCTTGCCGCGTTCACGACGAATGCCGCTGACCTCCTTGGTCTTTCAGCATCGATGGGCAGCGTAGACGAAGGAAAAATAGCCAACTTGGTCGTCACCTCGGGAGACCTTTTCGCAGAGGAAACCGAAGTCAAATATGTCTTCGTGGATGGCCATAAGTACGAGATTGAATCTTCAAAAAAAGACAAGAAATCTTCAACCGAAGACGAGGACAGCCGCAATGAATAAATTGATCACTTCCTTGCTGCTCATCCTGGTCGTTCTCGGATTTGGCCAGCAAGCTGTAGCACAAAATGTTGTTATTAGAAATGCGACTGTTTTAACGGTCACCCAGGGAACGCTCGAAAACACGGACGTCCTCATTACTGGTGGCGTCATTTCAGAGATTGGGAACGCACTACGCGCTCCTCGAGGAACTTACGAGGTCGATGGAACGGGAAAATTCCTGATGCCGGGCATCATCGACGCCCACTCTCATATCGCCCTATCCAGTGTTAACGAGGGATCGAGTCCCGTTACTGCGGAAGTCTCTATGGAAGATGTGGTAAATCCATATCACCTCGGCATATATCGAGCATTGGCTGGAGGCGTCACAACGTCGCACACCATGCACGGATCGGCGAACGTGATTGGGGGACAAAATGAGACGATCAAACACCGATGGGGCTCAACCGACCCGGATGATGTTCGGTTCGACGGAGCTCCTCGCACGATAAAGTTTGCTCTGGGCGAAAACCCGACCCGGGTGCACGGACGCAGAGCCGGAAATGGATCGGGCGCTATTGTGCCCGCCACTCGAATGGGCGTTGAGCAGGTTTTGCGTGCGCACTTCGAAAATGGTCAGCGCTACATGGAAGCGTGGGATGCATATGAGGTCGAAGCTCTAACTAATTCTAGAGCTGTCCCCCCTGCTTACAATGACAGACTCGAGGTGATGGCCGAGATTATCCGGGGAGAGATACTGGTACACTGCCACAGCTACCGTGCCGATGAGATCTTGATGCTGACGCGAGTGCTGGGAGACTATGGCGTTCATAACATCACGTTTCAGCACGCCAACGAGGCCTTCAAGGTGGCTCCCGAGCTCGCTGCATTTGGAGCGCACGCCTCAGTCTTCGCAGACTGGTGGTCCTACAAATTTGAAGTCTATTATTCGACCGCTTACAACGCTGCAATCCTGACGCGAAATGGCGTCGTAACGTCAGTCAATTCCGACTCTGGTGAACTAAATCGACACCTGTTTCATGAGGCTGCCAAGTCGCAACGCTATGGCGGACTTACAGATACGGAGGCGCTGTCGCTCATCACCATTAACCCTGCTATCCAGCTCGGTATTCAAGATCGTGTTGGTTCGATAGAGATCGGAAAAGACGGCGATGTCGTTCTTTTTGATTCGCATCCGCTTTCTGTTTACGCGATTCCGGAGCTGACATTCGTTGATGGAGTGAAGTACTTTGACCGAATGGATGACCCGGATGATATGCGACTCCAGATTAGCCCATCCGCTGATATTGGTGCCTACGAAGATCAGATCACGGGTCGCGACCGAATCCATGATCATACCGAAATTGCAAACTTCTTCGATCTCTTCTCGGATATCAATTCCGAAACGATCGATTCAGATAATCGATAAGAGGAGACAATAATGAATATGCTACTCGCCATTGCTTTCGCGACTGTGTCGCTCTTCCAACCCCAGGAACAGGACCAGAAGGCCCGTCAAGGGACCTACGCCATTACAAATGCCCGCATCGAAACCGTTTCAGACGGAACCATTGAAAACGGAACTGTCGTGATAGAAGGGGATCGCATCATTGCGGTCGGCACCGATGTCGACATTCCCGAAGGTGCGCAGGTCATCGATGGTAACGGATTACACGTATATCCGGGTATGATTGACTCCGGCACACAACTTGGGCTTACAGAAGTTGGCTCAGTTGCTGAAACGAACGACACCAATGAGATCGGGGAGGTCACGCCGCACATGGACGCGCTCTCGGCCGTAAATCCTAATTCTGTCGCTATCCCGATCACGCGGGTGGCTGGTATTACCACAGTGATCACGGAACCAAGCGGAGGGCTCCTCCCCGGTACAGCGTCGCTGATCAACCTTTTTGGGTACACACCGGAGCAAATGCACGCCGGCGGTGTGAAGATGCTGGTCTTGCAGTTTCCTCGCAATAGAACGGGAGGACGATTTTTCGGACCCCAACGCACTCCGGAGCAGGTGAAAAAACAGTATCAGGATGCGCTCGATAAACTGAATGAGATCTGGGATCGCGCTGAACTTTACGACAAGATCTCTTCGGCATACGCTGCCGATCCGACGGGAAAGGCGAAGCCGGTATATGCGCCTGAGATGGATGCCATTCGGCCGGTCATCACCGGCGACATGACGCTCATGTTGAAAGTAGATGCCGAAAAAGACATTCTGGCAGCACTCGAGTGGGTTGCCGACCGCGAGCTAACCAATGTTGTCTTCAGCGGCGTCTCGGAAGGCTGGAGAGTGGCAGACAAGATTGCGGAGGCAGGAATATCCTGCATGGTTGGCCCGATGCAGGCAACGCCCACACGGGGTTCGGATCGATACGACCGGGCCTATGCGAATGTTGGGTTGTTGGCAGGCGCAGGCGTTAAAGTCGCCATTCGCTCCGGCGACACGGACAACGCTAGAAATCTTCCATTTAATGCTGGTTTCGCTGCCGCATATGGGCTGGGAAAAACAGAGGCACTTCGGGCCGTGACACTTGCACCCGCAGAGATGTTCGGAATTGAAGACGAATATGGTTCGATCTCGGTCGGGAAGAAAGCTAATCTGTTTATATCAGACGGTGATCCATTCGAGACAAGCACCAATATCCTGGCCCTGTTTATAGATGGATTCAACGTGCCAATCGAAAGTCGCCAGATCGACCTCTACAAAGAGTTCTTGAATCGTGACGAAGGGCGACTCCAACCCGTCGAGGTGCTTCCAGCGGATCACTAGAGGATTCGGCCGAAGATAATCTAGCCCCGCTCTTCGAGCTTGATCCGGTCCCAATGCGCGTCCATCTGTTCTAGCGTGGCATCGACGAGTGAGACTCCCTCTGCTTCGAGGCCCTTCTCGACTCCCTGAAAACGACGAATAAACTTGTCGTTTGTCCTACCTAATGCGTTTTCAGGATTCATTCCTGATTTCCTGGCGTAGTTCGTTAGGGCAAAAAACAGATCGCCTAGTTCCTCTTCTTTTTCCTTTTTACCCGCGTCACTCTCTACGAGTTCGCGAAACTCATTCAGCTCCTCAGATACCTTCTCCCAGGCATCCGCCGGCGCGGGGAAATCGAAGCCGACACCCGCAGCTTTCTCCTGAATACGAAACGCCCTCAACAGAGTAGGCAGATTTCTGGGGACGCCTTCCATGGCGGACTTCTTCTCTCCCTCTCGGATTTTGATCGTCTCCCAGTTGGTCAACACTTCTTCCACGTTAGCCACATCCGTGTCGCCGAACACATGCGGATGACGTCTCACCAATTTTTCGGTTTCAGCGTCAATAACGTCTTTGAGGGTGAAGGTGCCGGATTCAGCTGCCATTACGCTGTGAAATACTACGTGAAGCAGAATATCTCCGAGCTCCTTCTTCAGCCCCGTCCAGTCCTCATCATCAATTGTCTCGACTGTCTCGTATGCTTCTTCGATGAGAAGATGCTTCACACTCTCGTGTGTTTGGACCTTGTCCCACGGACAGTCCCGTCGGAGCTGCCTCACGATGGCAACAAAATCGGCATACGCTTCTAATGAAGGTCCCGCTTCGGTAAACGCTTGGTCGAAGATTTTTTCTGACATGGTCCGCTAAAATGTTGAAAACTTTAGGTCGTTTAATCGGGCTCTCCTGCGTAACATTCGAGCGATCAAAATACTTTGGTGAACGCCGTCATAAAGCCTATAAAAGCTACTGACAGTAGGCTGTCACCATCTAACATTATTTTAATCGCACAAGTTACAAAACGGCCTCCGCTGGCTCTATGAAAAGAGCGCTCGTTCGCGAGAACGATTCGCATTAGAGCAGGGGGTCAATAACAACCACACCCTTTGCATCTCCTGGTGGTTTCAGTTGATGTAGTTGAAGTCGAAAAAATGATTTCAGATGGCCGGCATGCCGGTGGACACGAATAGAATCGCCAGGGGCTCATGTAAAAGATAAATTCAGGAGGTGTATAGATGGCACGTGGAGTAAATAAGGTTATCCTGGTCGGTAATCTGGGAAAGGATCCCGAATTACGATATACAGGATCAGGAACAGCGGTATGTAATTTCAGCCTTGCGACAAATGAGTCGTATAAGGACGCAAGCGGCGAAACCGTTGAGCGGACCGAATGGCATAACTTGGTTGTGTGGAGTCGCTTAGCAGAAATCTGCAACGAGTATCTCAAAAAGGGATCTCAAGCATATTTCGAAGGCTCACTTCAGACGCGGTCTTATGAGGATAAGAATGGCGTAACCAAGTACACCACAGAAGTGAAAGTCCGCGAGATGATGATGCTGGGTGGACGCGGAGGAGCCGGTGGAGACGGCGGTGGATCATTCAGATCAGCCCCTGCTGCAGCTCCGGCTGCTGCGACCGCGGCTGATTCAGGCAAAGCGGATAATTACACGTTCAAACCAGACGACGATCTTCCTTTCTAAGGCTCGAAATAGATGATTTAGGCATTATGCCTGGTCAGGTCTCGATTAAGTGCGGCGCAGACATGAGTGATTCACTCGATGTCTGCGCCGCGCTTTGTTTGTTCCGACCACAATTGTTTATGCCAACCACCATTCATTTGGGTAATTAATCGGTAGGGTAACACGTTTCACCCCCTGAATAGCAGGGTGATCGCAACATGAGGGCCGATCTTGACGAATACCTCCTGATATCCCCAGTTTCGATATCCTCCTCCCCTCATGCTGAGCAACTACCTGACAATAGGATTGCGCCTCCTGAAAACTCAGAAGGTTTTCGCATTCTTGAACATCGCTGGCCTGGCCCTTGGCTTCGCCTGTTTTCTTCTGATCGCTCTCTTCGTGCGCGACGAACTTTCTTACGACAGTCACTACAACGACGCCGACCGAATCTACCGCGCCCATCTAACAGCGGAGTCGGCTCGGGGTACCCAGCAGCTCGCCCAGACTCCGCCCAACTGGCTTCCAGGCCTCGTCGATCAGCAGGCAGAAATAGAAACCGGTGTCCGGGTCAAGCCCCCGCGTCAGAAGTGGATGGTCGGGTATGAAAACGAAAACTACTCCGAGCGAGGATGGGCCTTTGCGGATCACCAGATCTTCGACATGTTCGGCATCGAGCTCGTAGTGGGACAATCTTCGGATGCGATCGAGGTCCCCTACACTGTTGTCATAAGTGAGTCGATGGCCGACAAATACTTCGGGAGCATCGATCCCATCGGTAAAACGCTCGTGCTAGACAACCAGTATGATTTCACCGTGACCGGAATCATGCGAGATATGCGTGCCTCCTCGCACATGAGATATGATTTTCTGGCTTCGTTTAATTCGCTGGACGATCCGACGCAGTTGTATATGACAGATGTGACGACCGCGCCATTTCCATTCACTTACCTCTACCTCAAATTATCCCCGGGTGCTATCTCCACCAATACGGAAGATGCAGTCACGGCGTTCGCAATCGCAAATGCACCTCAGGCTGGCATTGACATCAGCGCTCAACTCATGCCCGTCATGGATATCCACCTGCAGTCCAATCTGGGTGATGAAATCAATGCAAACGGTTCTGTGACAACGGTTTGGATATTCAGCGCCATCGCGCTGTTTATCCTCCTCATTGCATGTATCAACTTCATGAACCTCTCCACGGCTCGTTCTGCGAAGCGCTCGAGAGAAGTTGGCTTGCGAAAAGTAATGGGTGCAGCCAAAAACCAACTCGTCTCCCAGTTTCTGGGCGAGGCGGTGATGACATCATTCATAGCCCTTGTACTGGCTGTGGGCCTTGCCATGCTCGCTCTACCTGCGTTCAATTCTCTGACCGGAAAGGAATACGCCCTCCTCAGCATGATGCAGCCCGGCCTAATTGGTATGATGCTCGTTACTGTATTGGTCGTCGGGCTTGTTTCTGGTTCCTATCCAGCATTTTATCTTTCGTCATTCGCTCCCGCCGTTGTGCTGAAAGGAGGCCATGAGAGCAAAGGAAGAGGCAAGGTGTCGCTTCGCGACGGCCTAGTCATTTTTCAGTTCGCAATCTCGATCGCGCTGATCATAGCAACAGCGACTGTCTATGCTCAAATGGTGTATATCAGCGAACTCGATCTGGGAATTGATAAAGAACAGGTGGTTACCGTTGAACTGACTGACCCAGTACCCGCATCGAGATATTCGGCTCTCAGGGATGCATTCAAACGCCTGCCCGGAGTGGAGTCTGTATCGGCAGGTATGGGTTCGCCTGCTGGATTCTCAAATCCAGCACAACTAAGGACCATGGATGCCACTGAGGATGAGAATATTCCGGTGACATTGTATTTCGTTCGGTACGATTACACCGAAACACTCGGGATTGAATTGCTGACCGGCCGATCGTTTAATGAAAATTTCCCAGCCGACACGCTTGACGGAATCGTTCTCAACGAAGAAGCGGTCCGCTCGTTTGGCTTCACCAACGTGGAAGAAGCCATAGGAGAACGCGTTCGATTTCCGGGTGCGAACCAAGGACCCGCAGCGAATGGCCTTCGCATAATTGGTGTTGTAAAGGACTTCAATACATCGTCAGTCCACCAGGAAATTGGACCGGTGGCAATGATGTATAATTTCTTCACGTTTTACGCCTTTGTCCGGGTCAACCCCGCCACTACCAACGAGACTCTCTCTCAAATGGAGCAGATCTGGGCTGACGTGGTTCCCGGCTACGTATTTGATGTCCGCTTTTTGGACGAGCGCTTCGGAGCACTGTATGAAACTGAACAAGTCTTGAGACAACTTCTGCTAATCTTTGCAGCGTTAACAGTATTTATCGCCTGTCTGGGATTGTTCGGGTTGGCCTCATACGCGGCAGAGAAACGAACCAAAGAAGTTGGAATTCGAAAAGCGCTGGGCGCTACAATTGGAGGGGTCACATTCATGTTGACGCGGGACCTGGTTAGGCTCGTCATACCCGCCTTTTTTCTCGCAGCACCCGTCGCTTGGTTTGTCATGGGAGACTGGCTCGCCAGTTTCTCTTATGCGACAGACCAAAGCATGGTGACCTATGTGGTCGCATTTGTGGCAGCGATCCTAATTTCCATGGCGACTGTGAGCTGGCAGTCGATAAGAGCTGCATCCGTCAATCCGATTAAATCGCTGCGCTACGAGTAACTCGAATTTGCCATGTTTTCGGCTTGCATTTAAACGTCTGGAGCGGGTTATTGGATGCGCCGGAGGAAGACTGCACGCTAAAGGATGATTCGAGCGGTTTTCTGTCCGTCAATTAATTCGATTACCCGGACATTAACAGACAATACGTTCTCATGGCATCAGCAAGTCGTGGTCAGTGGAGTGGCAAAACGGGCTTTATCCTGGCAGCAGCAGGATCGGCTATCGGACTCGGAAACATCTGGCGTTTCCCTTACACCGCAGGTGAAAACGGCGGAGGAGCTTTTGTCCTCATTTATCTTGGATTTGTTTTTCTCATCGGGATTCCTGTGGTATTGGCAGAATTGTCGATGGGGCGCCACACTAAACTCAATCCCGTTGGCGCTTTCAGCAAACTAGCACCCGGCACATCCTGGAAGTGGCTAGGCGGTCTAGGCGTCATGACCGGCTTTGGTATTCTGGCATTTTATGCGGTCATCGCCGGATGGACGCTCTCCTATCTGTGGGGAGCGATTTCAGGACAAATTGGAGGCGTCATCAGCGCTGAAGAAAGCGGCGCGATGTTCGCTTCGTTGATTGGTGGATCGATCGTACCGATTATTCTGACGGCCATTTTTATGACGCTGACGGTTATGGTAGTTCGGGGCGGCGTCTCTGGCGGAATCGAGAAAGTGACGAAGATCTTGATGCCAACCCTCCTGGTTGTTCTCGTTGTTATGGCAATTCGCTCCATGACCCTTGAAGGCGGTATGGACGGGGTCAAATATTTGTTCAGCCCGGATTTTTCAAAAATTACGGTTGGGGTAGTTCTGGCGGCACTCGGACAAGCACTCTTTAGTCTTTCGCTTGGTATGGGCGCCATGATCACTTACGGGTCATATTTTCCCGAAAAGGAGAATCTTTTTCAAGCAGGAATTATCGTCGCCTTCTTCGATACTGCCATTGCGATTCTTGCTGGACTGATCATATTCCCGGCACTATTCAGTGTTGGCGCCAGCGCAGACGGCGGTCCGGGTCTGGTATTCGTGGTACTTCCTTCGATCTTTGCTGAGCTTCCCGCTGGTGGTCTGTTCGCCATTTCATTTTACTTCTTGCTCGCGATTGCAGCCCTTACCTCTACCATCTCACTTCTTGAAGTGGTCGTCGCCTACTTCGTCGATGAAAAAGACTGGGATCGTAAGAAAGCCGCCACCATTATCGGCGCTGCTTGTCTCTTGCTTGCTATTCCTTCAGCACTCTCGCAGGGTGCAGTAGGTTGGCTGACTGATTTTGGCGGAACAGGGCTCGACTTCTTGTCGATTCAGAACATCATCTGGGGTAACTATTCCCTCAGCATCGGTGCGCTCCTGCTGTGTGTTTTCGTCGGGTGGAAATGGGGGATTCCTGCAGCACTCGCCTCGTTGGAGTCGAGCGGAGACAAGTTCTCTGGCAGCTCGCTCTGGTCGTTCCTCGTGCGTTTCGTTTGCCCGGTTGCAGTGGGCATCGTGTTGGTCTACATCATCTGGACGCAGCAATATTTCTAGGAGGTATGGCTTTGTGCCGGAACCGCTGGTTCCGGCACAAAAAGCTTAGCCACTTCTGTCTAGCCCGGAAAAAAATGAATCCTCAGACCGGATTCTGCGTCGTACCAGAAACTTCGTCATGATTATGACTATTTTGGCGGACGCTAGCGACCCAGAAACTAACCGAGGCATTGTCCTCCCCGAATTTGGAGCCTCCTCCCGCTGATTTCAGCAGCTTTCCATTTCTGTATCTATTTCAGGAAGCCACCCTTTCTACTGGTGACATCGTTGTCGGCGCGCTAGTTTTGGTCCTATTGCTCGCTCTTTCCGCCCTTTTCTCGGGCTCGGAGGTAGCACTATTCACGCTGGACACTGTTCAAAAGGAAGAGCTCGATGCTAGCGAGGACGCAGCATCGAGGCGAGTAATTCGCCTGTTGAGCAAACCCAGATCGCTTCTCGTATCCATCCTGATTCTGAATACTCTCGTGAACGTGGGTGCAGCCATCACAGCAGCTGTGCTCACGCAAGAGATAGCCAGTGCTAACGCGTGGAGCCCACTCGTAACGATCATCACAGAAATCGTAGTCCTGACCTTCGTCATTCTGGTGGTGAGCGAGATAACACCCAAGCTCATTGCCGCTCGAGAACCTGTGATATTCTCGCGCCGGATGAGCCGATTTCTGCTCATTCTGCACCGCATGCTTCTTCCTCTGTCTTCTATTCTGGCCCGCTCGACAATGGCGTTCCACGGCCGTTTTGAACAAAGCGGCGAAAAGATTTCTGCAGACGACCTTAAAACCATGGCCGAGATTGGAGAAGCCCACGGTACGATTGAACAAGAGGAGCGAGCACTCATTCACTCCATTGTCGACTTTGGTGACACGAGTGTTCGAGAGGTAATGATTAATCGACTCGACATCAATGCACTAAATGTCGGAGCAACCGTCGAAGAAGCTGTTGAAATTATTCGACTGAGCGGACATTCAAGACTGCCCCTTTATGTTGAGCATCTGGACAACATCTTGGGTATCGTCTACGCAAAGGATTTACTCCGCATCTTAACTGAACATCCGGGCCAGAACAGTATTGACTGGACAAGGCTAGCTCGACCCGCCATATTTGTCCCCCTCGGCAAGATGATGGATGATCTTTTGCGCGACTTTCAAACGCGGAAAACACACATCGCTATTGTGGTGGATGAGTACGGTGGGACTGCAGGAATCGTGACACTCGAAGATGTGTTGGAAGAGATCGTGGGCGAAATTCGTGACGAACATGACGAGGACGAAGAAGAACTCTTCGAAAAAGTATCTGATACCGAATTTTTGGTAGATGCTCGCATAGATCTTGACGATCTGAATGAGCTTCTAGGCACCAAGATTGATACAGAACAGTTCGATTTTGAAACGCTCGGTGGCTTGATCTTTGATCTCGCTCGAGAGATCCCCGAAGAAAAGGACTCCTTCGTTCATGAAGGAGTCGTCTTCGAGGTGTCTGAAGTGGACAACAATCGCATAGGAAAGGTCAAAGTCAGGCTGGTCGGGACACGGAGCAAGTAAAACGTTTTCTTCGAGAAGACTTATTTCCGACCCCAATATCTCGGGCTGTATCCATTCTTTTTTTTCTATCTTTGTATTGAGAAATATGACTCGACGCGGCTCGAAACCGTTTGTCGTGAAAGCGAACTCCAACCTGCCCTAATCCAGCCGGAACAGGACCATAAAATGCCCCAGATTCGCGAGTATTGTGGAGTTTTTGGCATCTTTAATGCCCAGAACGCCGCCCAAAAGATTTATCTCGGCCTACACGCGCTTCAACACCGTGGTCAGGAATCTGCCGGTATAGTGACCTCCGTTTTCGACGAGTCCAAGGGACGCAAGGTTATGCCGTCGCACAAAGGACCCGGACTGGTCCTCGATGTATTTAAAGACTCAGCCATTTTCGACACCAAACTACTCGGCACGGCGGGTATCGGGCACAATAGATATTCCACTTCCGGAGCGGCTGATAACGATTCCAATATTCAGCCGTTTTTGGTTCACTATCGAGACGGCAACCTCGCACTTGCGCACAACGGTAACCTGTCGAACGCTCGCGAGCTGAGACGAAGCTTCATCGAACGAGGCACACTTTTTCAGAGCACTTCCGACTCCGAGCTCGTGCTCCACTTGGTTGCTCAGAGTACAAGACGCAAGCAGATCGACAAGATCGTAGACGCGGTATCACAACTCGAAGGTGCGTTCTCTCTCGCCATCCTGACAGATGATTCCTTGATCGCTCTCAGAGATCCCAATGGGTTCCGGCCGCTGGCTATCGGACGCATTCAGAATGAGAATGGTGAAGACACCTGGTGTGTAGCCAGCGAGACCTGCGCTTTCGATCTCATTGGAGCTGAGTACGTTCGAGACGTCGAGCCCGGAGAACTCGTCGTAATTGATCAAGATGGAATCCAGGAAGGAAAATTCAAGTCATTCAAATTGGCTCGCAACAGCGATGTCAGTCAATGTGTGTTTGAGTACATCTATTTTTCCCGGCCGGACTCCAAGATTTTCGGAGAGATGGTGGACAAAGTCCGCCGTAAGATGGGTAAGCAGCTTGCTCACGACGCTCCCGTCCCCTCTGTTGCCGAAGGCGAGGCGAAGCCCATTGTGATCAGCGTGCCCGACTCGTCGAATACAGCTACACTCGGCTACGTTTCGGAAAGCAAGAAACTTGGTCTACGCTGTAAATATGAGATCGGGTTGATACGTAACCACTATGTCGGGCGCACCTTCATAGCTCCCGGTCAACAGTCCAGAGAACAGCGTGTACGCAACAAGTTCAACACCGTCGAGGGTGTCCTGAAAGGTCGCGTGGTCGTGATGGTGGACGACTCCATTGTTCGAGGTACAACTGCCAAGCAACTAGTAAAGATGGTTCGGCAAGCAGGAGCAAAGGAAGTCCATTTCCGAGTTGCTTCTCCCCCGGTGATGAGTCCCTGTTTTTATGGTATGGACTTCCCCAGTCTCGAAGAGTTATTCACGAATCAGCATAATGGAGACATCGACATCATGGGTCGATGGTTGGGAGTGGATTCGCTAGGCTACCTTTCCGTTGATGGAATGACTGAAGCCGTTACCTCCGCCAATGAGAGCGGCCATGGATACTGCGATGCTTGTTTCTCAGGAAAATATCCAGTTCCGGTAGATATGAACGTTTCTAAAGACGAAAATGAATGGTAAAACGATACCGTTTTTACCTACTTATCTTTCAGTTTTAGTCGAATAAAGCGACGTTTTTCGATATAATCCTTCCGATCGAATGCATAGTTATGCCAACTAAATAGGCCTTATTTATCTCAAAACGGCTTTTTATGGCATTATTACACATACTCAACAACAAATTTGTGTACAAGTTGTGACGTTATATATGTGTGCTTATATTAAAAACTGTTCGCGGATTCCCTGCACGGGAGTCCTAGAGGACATAAAGCAGCAGGAATGCTCACCAGTTGCTTCAATCCATACCGAACCACCACAGCCACACATAGATGCGAAATCCGGTCGATCGAGCGATCAGGGCAATGACTTACGGAGTAGGAGTCGTAGGACTCTTAATCCTGACAGTTTTTCAGCTTCTCTGATTGTTAGTCACGCTGATTCTGTAAAAAGCAGGGATTCTGTAAAAAGGCCCTCCAAATCCCTCATGAAACTGTTCATGGGAGGATTCGCATTCCTACCCGCACGGTCCATTGTCGGCCGTGCTTTTTTATTGCCCCTCGCTAGTCTGCGAAATACGTCTTTGGTCACCAACTGGCAAACGTCTCAGTGAGTCACAAAAAGCCGCATATTCTCGTCGTGGTGAACGTGTTTCGGCCCGATCTCGGCGGAGGTATTCTATTCAGCGACCTGTGCGATGGACTGAGCCAGAAGGGGTTTGATGTAACCGTTCGATGCGCTTATCCCTACTACCCTCAATGGCGAGATACTTCTGGACAAAATGGCATCAAGATTCGTACAGAAATAAGTGATGGATATGGATACAAGATCGAGCGGTTTGGTCTATACATCCCTACCAATCCGAATAGCCTCCTGCAGCGTCTCCTCTACGAGGCTTCCTTCTTTCTATCGCTTCTCAGGCGATTGCCTGAAAAGGGGCAATTTGATGCAATGCTTGTCTTCTCTCCCCTGATTGGATCTGTGGCATACGCTTCGGTCGCGGCCGCCTGGGCCCGCCTTCCGTGGTGGCTCAACATCCAGGACCTCTCGGCCCAAGCGGCCGCAGCAGGAGGAATCTCCTCCAGCTCTTCGTTCCTGATTAAGATTCAGAACGCCCTCTTCCGCCGATCTCCGGTTTGGAGTTCAATATCTGCCGAAATGGTCGATGCCCTTCAGCAAATTCCTGGAAGTCCAAAAACCGTTCAGCTCATCCCCAACTGGCTTCATTCTTCGTTGTCAAAACATCTAGCGGGCAGCATCGCCAAGGCGGCCCCTCAGGGTAAGGTCCGACTATTCTACTCAGGCAATATTGGCGGAAAGCAGAATCTTCTGGGCTGGTGCAAAAAACTGGCTGCGAGCAATCACGAATTTTATTTTCGCATCCACGGAGAAGGCGGGAGAGCTAGCGAGGTGGCCGAGTGGATTGAAAAATCGGGCGACCCCCGATTTGAGCTACATTCTCTGACTGACGAAGCGGGCTTAGCCGCGGCCCTACGACAGGCTGATTTTTATGTTATCACCGAAAGGACAAATTCCGGCAACTCCTTCGTGCCCTCTAAACTCATACCCGGAATGACATCCGCGACACCCATTCTTGCGGTCTGTGACTGCGATGGGCCTCTCGGACGCGAAGTGTCCGAGCACCAAGTAGGATATCATATTCCATGGGAGGATGATCAGGCTATCGCCCGCTTATTCGAGCTAATCCGTCATACTCCCTCCGCTTACTCTGAATGGAGCCAGAACGCCATAAACAGAAGCTCTTATTATGACAGGGAGCGAGCGATCCAGCGATGCGTACAAGTGTTGAACGAAATGATGGCACCGTCGATTCCAATACCACGCCAATCTCCACAAGAGGCCAATCCCAATTAAGGAGCGAAGACTGCAGGAATGAGTGAATTAATAATGGTCGGGGATCGTGTGTTGATCGCACCCGAAGAAGGCGAACGAAAAACGAACGCAGGCCTCGTATTGCCCGCTTCGGTTGCAGACAAGGAGCAGGTGCGGAGCGGCCGGGTTGTGAGCATTGGACCTGGATACGTGACTCCCAATCCTGAATTCAGCGAAGGTGAATCTTGGGCGCAACACAAAGAAGCCGTTCGATACCTTCCTCTTCAGGCGCAACCCGGTGACCTGGCTTTTTTCCTTCGCAAAGAAGCATTTGAAATCAAGTTTGAAGGTGAGACTTATCTCATTGTGCCCCACGGAGCAATTCTCGCCCTTCACAGATCTGACGCAGATGATATTCTCGATCAGCTTGGCGACCTATCAAGCCTTGAAGATCTGGACGAAGAAGGAAACGCTTAACCCAGTCCGGTCAGGCCGATATCTCCAGAAGATCCGTTGCAATCTGCACGTCGGGTTCGCCCTTCATCGATCGATTAAGTACCCTGGAAAGCGCCACGAGAGCGAGTCTCATATTTGTATTGCGCTCCACGAGCATCGCTGTCTTCTCCACCGCCTCGATCATGTTCTCCAGGCGAGCGTCGGGCAAGTTGGAAGAAAAGCGAATGAGCGCCTCTGCTTGGTCCACGTTTACCACCAGATCGGTATTTCCCGTTGCGCGAATTATGAGCAAGTCCCTCAGGAGGCTCAACAACACGAGGAGCTGAAACTTCGCGTATTCCCGGCCCGGCCTCGACATCGCATCTACCGCTGACACGACGGTGTTGCCTTTGCCTCGAAAACTGAGTCGCAGAAATTCCAACACTTGTTCGCGGGTTTGAAGTAAGTCCTCATTCCCGGCTAGATCCAGCGCACGCCCGACCGATCCATCTGACATTCTAGCCAGCATCTTCGCCTGGCCTGCCTCAATACCGCGGGTTAGCAATGCCTTCTCGACATCTACCGTGTTTAGTGGATCGAAACGAATCTGTTGACAGCGAGACAATATCGTTGGCAGCAGGTGATCGATACGATTCGTCACAAGAATAATGACCGTGCGATCTCCTGGCTCTTCCAGCAGTTTCAAAAATGCGTTCGCCGCGTCGGTCCTCATCATATCGGCCTCAAGCAGAATGGCTATCCTGTAATTACCCTCCACCCTGTGAAAACTCATTTCCTTTCGAAGCTGCAGGTTTATGTGCTGAATCGAATAGAAAATCTGCTTGTTCGTGGAGCCCTTCTTTCCATCAAGAGAGGGCCGACTCCGATAATCAACTCGTTGGTACGGATCCTCGGCAAGCATCTGGAGACGGACCCCGATATCCTGTAAATCCGGATCCGTGGTAGTCGGCATCAAGATGTGCGTATCCGGATGGATTCCCTTACCAGATTTGTGACAGGCACCGCACTGACCGCAACTCTCGCCCCCCGCCTGTGATGAGCACTGCAATGATGCGGCCATAGCCAGCGCAGTTGCCCGTTTCCCTACTCCATCGGGACCGTAGAACACGTACGCATGCGCGACACGAGATCCTTCTATCGCCTTCTTAAGCGAACCAACGACTCGTTCCTGACCTATGACCGAAGAAAATGACATGCTCTATAGATTTGAAATCAAGATCGACAATATAGAGCCTGCACCAACGCGAACGTAGCGTCCCGCAACCAGGTTAACACAATCACCCTAACGCAACGACCTCAACGCTACCACTTCATATGTAACATTAATTGTTACATTTGACTCAGCAGGATTAGCACGCCTAAATCATACGGGTCGAATCCACAAAAACAGCCGGCATGCCTCAAAACCGAATCTCAAATCGTGAATTACCTGCTGAACATGACCTACGGGCCACGAGAGCATTGATGGAGGTTAAAACAAACTGTATCTTCGCTCCGCCCTATAAATAAGGGTGTGACCTTTGGCGAGGTAGCTCAGCTGGTTAGAGCGTCGGATTCATAACCCGGAGGCCGAGAGTTCAAGTCTCTCTCTCGCCACATTCAGAGGCCCTTTCACGTTTGTGGAAGGGCCTTTTTGTTTGGGAGCGCTCGGAGTGTCAATCGACTCTGTACGAAACTCTGTATAGTCAAAGCACATGGTATTGGGCCGATTTATAGTTGTGAACGTCTCAATCTAAAGGAATGAGGCAGTGTATGGAGCCTCTTTATCAGTGACTTGAGTGGGGGATACAAGGAACTGATCGCGCCTCAGGCGCTAGATAGAATACCACTGTCGCGACGAGCGAGCCATGCTGCACTACCGATGATCGGACCCAGGTCTCATGACTGAACGTAACCGAATTCCTGAAGAAGCTCCCCGGCGACGCTCTGCACGGCCTTCAATTCTTCTTGGGTCAGCATTTTATGGCGCCCCCTGCCATCGAAGAGGGGTTGGTTGATTTGCCAGTTTCGGTGGTTGATGTGGTTTTCCGGACGATCACTTTCGGTTCGAGTGATCTCGTTCGAGTACCACAACCGCGGTGATCTGTGGAAGTGTCTCAAATCGTCCACATATTCCTCGTTCAAAAAAGTCATGATCGCACGAAGTGTGTCCTCGAAATTCTCGATCATATCCTCATATTTCATCACATGAACATTGGGGTGGTTGTGAAATTTTATTCCCGCCTGATTATCTCGAACCCACCGCTCTGCACCCAGTGTGGCTGTTCGGTATCTCGCTTTGAGTGACGCCGCCACATCTCTCCCGTCCCTGATTATGATGATGATTCTGGCATCCGGGTTCATCTCTAAGATAGATTTGATCCTATAAATATGATTTGGCGTCTTTTCGATCCAGCGATGAGCGCCAACTGAGAGCGTAACCCAATCGAACAATTTGAACGTGTTGCTCATCTGATCAAGATCCCGAGAGACCCCGTCCTCCAGGGGAATCGGATAAATCGTCGGGTGAGATCCGAGTACAGCCAGCAACAGGGAAGTACCACTGTGTCCGCAACCCACAATAAATACAGGAGGAGCGTCAATCGATTTCCCCAGAATCCATGAGTTCCAATAGAAAGCGGTCGCGCGAATGAAGAGCTTCATCAATTTCCATGCCTTGCGCAGCGGGCCCCAGCGAAATAAAAAAACGTCTGCTCGATAGGTTGGCAACATGCTTATGGCCATCTGTCCGGACTTAAGACTGGACGACAGTTTTTTGAAAAGCGCAGTATTTGACCAATGATCTTTCACACTTTGCCTGTTTTGGAGCTACTCCGAGCACCTAGTTTCTCAATTGGTTTGTTATCCACTTTTATCCCTCAATTCTGCTATGGCAATTCCACTTTCTCCGGCGACCGCATAGAGAAGGTAGGTTTGTTCCTCATACTCAAAAATGCAGGGATCTCGAAGTTGATGAACCTGATTATACACACCGCCGCTAACGGACGGCTGGACCGGGCATTCGGCGCCTTCGTACTCTTCACTCGGGGCCATCAGTGTTTCTTGACATTCAACCTCCCAAGAAAACCAGTCTGGTGTCAAGCGAATGGTAGCGGTCAAGATCCGCTCGGGGCTATCTCCAATGTTTGTGTAGAAAACGGTCAACACATCGTCTTTGAGCAGCACCGCGGAATGCCTCATGCTCGGGGTAAAGAGAACTGGCCCTTCTTCAAATCCAGACACCCCTGTTTTGGATCTGCGAAATCTTCCGGGCATCTCCAAAGTGTACCAGTATTCTTGGTACCGGAAAACTCGCCAGTAACTCAACCCCAAAATCTGCTGGTCAGCCTGAAAATTGAGGCCGTCATTTGATGTGGCCAGGCGGGTGTATTGATACTTCTCTCGTCGGCCTCGCAAACGGCGATATAGCCTCCGCAGCCGCACCTGGAAACTCTGTCGAAACAGTTGGTGGACTACTTCTTCTGAACAACATCCGTGATAGTACATCCGAATCTCTTTCCGCTCATCAACGACATGAACGTCAGGAGAGGCAATATGATGATTGAAAAACGAGGCCGACAGACCGAGAACACCTGGGCCATGAATCGTCCAAGGGCCTTCCAGATGATCTGAATAGGCCATTCTTATGTAGCCCCCATTGTGATGTGCAAAATACAGGTAGTATTTACCGAGAGGGTTCTCAATCCAGCCCGGCACTAGAATGAGGGAGGGGCCACAGATACTGTCTCCCGAGTTCTGGTCCATTCCCCTTGTAATGATGGGGTTCGAGGGAAATCGGACAACTTTATACTTCGACATGAGCAGATGATTCTCCTGACACAGCGTTTTCGAGTTCCGCTCCGGCTTACCGATAGTCGCGTCGTACGCGGAGCGGCGAGCGGCCACTCCTGGCAATATCGGTGCCGGTGTTCATGACTCCTAGCTCTCAAAAACAACTCCCCGAGCTAGCTCACTTGTTTTCTCGCGAACGATCAATTAAAAGCTGTGGTGATAGAAGAACTCATTCCGGAGTCACATGCACACGACCTCGGGGAGCTGGCGGCGACTAACGCCGTCTCTAAGCTAATGGTGTGCCGACGGCCGCTCATTCATCCCGGGGTCGAGAGCAATTCTAGCCATTTTTGGCCGAGTGAATCCCAAGAATATTCAGGTGGTGGATCTTTTCTGTTCACAGGACTGTCCGCTATGAAGCGCGATATTGCCTGTGCGATCTCTTCCTGATCGTTCTCCACGGCCATTCCCACACCAAGACGTTCGATTTCCTTTCTTGCCAGGGTGCCAGGTGGGCACCCGTACGCGAGAATGGGCCGGCCCGCAGCGAAATATTCAGGCAATTTGCCCGACAAGACACCTTCTCTTGACGGCGCAAAACCCGCGACCAGAAGATCGGCATGATACTGCGCCACCAAAGCTTCCGGTCGAGGTACAAGGCCGTGATTGGTAAGGATGCCAAGTTTTTCGAGGTGTAAAAAATGAAGCCCCGCTCTCTCCGCGTCCTGCCCGTAAAAATGAAAACAGATCGGGCGATCATAGCTCCGGCTCAACGCCCCGACCAATGCCTCGACTGGCACACCAGTAAATAATGAACCTGTGTAGACCAGGTTGAACACGTCAGCCTCAAACGGAGAGGGGGATCCCGCGACCTTGCTCCGCGATTGACCCCAATACCCATTCGATATGGTACGCGTCGTGACACCGGGGTAAGACTTGTCCATATGCCCACTTATTCGATCGTCGACAGAAACGACAAAGCTTGATTGAGATGCGACTTCCCTTTCGACTCGACGCTCCTTTCTCTTCCGAACAGAGTGTCCTGCTGGTTCAAACAACAAGCCGTCCCTGAAATCTGAGATTAAAGGAATATGAAAGCGCTTGTTTAGATATAGGCCAACTTCAAGGGACGATAGGGTTGGAAATGTGGTGATGATCCAATCTGGGCGACGTTTCTTGATTAATTCCGTCGCTTTGCGGCGTACGTTGATTCTCCAGATATAATTGTGGCCGATTGACACTCCCAAAAATTTGCACAAGCGGATGAAGGCTTCGGTGATGGAGCGAATTAAATAATTCCAATTGCCAGGATGAGCAGCAATCCGAAAAACCCCCTCTTTCTCGGTTTCCTCCGCTAATGCTCTGCATATCACGGCCACTTCGAATCCTGCCTCCTTTAGAACTCGAGTCAAGTTCGAGGGCCGGACACCCGCCACGCCACTATCTGGCGGATATCGATGAGCGATGATAAGAACGTATTTGATGCCAGAGCTCGTTATTTTGTGCGGGGTGGTTCAGAGGTACGGAGAAACTGATGGCCGTTTGATCAACTGCGACCATAGACTCAGTGCCTGAATATAATTAGTTTTAACATTCACTGGGTCAGTTCCGACCCGGCGCAACGGCTTGGGATGATCCGCTTGCTGATTAGAGCGTCGTGTTCATCACCCGGAGGCCGAGAGTTCAAGTCTCCCTCACCACACTAGAAGCCTCTCCACTTTTTGTGGAGAGGCTTCTGTTTTGATGATTCTTGTGGAATGCAAGATCAAATTAATTCGGGCAAATCAACTCTGCCATTTAGACTTCTGTAGAAGCTTCTTCACCCCGCTTCAGCTTGTTCATTGCCTTGACAGCCAGAAATATGGCCCAAGCAACAATGAGGAAATCAATTACAGTTTGAAGGAAGCTTCCGTAATTAATAGCCACCACTTCAGCCTCCGCAGTAGCTTCTGCCAGAACGAAAACCAAGTCAGTAAAATTGACGCCTCCTAACAGCATGCCGACTGGCGGCATAATGATATCTGCCACGAAGGAAGAAACCACAGTTCCAAATGCTGCGCCAATTACGATACCAACGGCCATATCTACAGCATTCCCTTTCACGGCAAACTCCTTGAACTCGCTCATCATACTCATTTCACGTTCCAGTTTGATTTTGAAAACTTCCCGCGAATGGAATAGTGCGTCATCCAGTGATCACGGTAAACTCAAATAGCGAAAATATGTACTAGGAAGCAAACCAAAAGACTAAACTGGAAGAGAAGCTCCTGGATAAGACGCTGATTTTCCTACCAAGTGCTCGCCGATTGTGATCAGAAAGAAGTGTAGGTAAGCTCACTTGATCTGAGCGTCGGATTCATAGCCCCGAGGTTGAGAGTTCAAGTCTCTCTCTCGCCACACTAATGATGCGCTTCCGTTTATTTTGGACAATTTCTGAAGCCGCCCCACCAATGTGGAGCGGCCTCTTTGGATGGGTGCTCCTGTTGAACCAGCTCCCAGCATCATGCCGTGGCCATCCTGTTGAATTGACGATCCATTTGATCACATGTCCAACGGATAGAATCTAGGGCGATGAGCCGGGCAAAGCGTTTCGTGGAACCAATACCTGGGCATCCTGAAAATAATCGTAAAGCGTTTCGGCAAAAATAGCGTTTGCCTCTGCGTCTGGATGTCCATCGGTAACAAAGATGCGGTACTGGATCAAATCGTCTTGTGGAAATCGGGCACTCAGGTCCACGAAATGAAACTGATGTTTGTGTACGTACTCGAGGAGATGCTTTTTGTAGATTTCGTCCTGCTCATACTGCAGGTATGCGACAACGATCGGTATGCCAGATTCTTCCCGGAAGTTCGACAAACCCAGAAATGTGCTGTCCAGATATGCCTGCTCTTGATCTGTAAATACCTTTCTGTCATCCTCGCGAAGTTCTGTCTCCTGCACTTGTGTGCCTCGAAGTTTATTCAAGACGAAAGGCAGCACTTCATAACGCAATTTTCTGACCGAGTAAAAGTTGTAAAACACCCCTTTTTCTACCGTGGCTTCAAAATCATAACCTTGTGGCGGAGCAGGGGGAGGCAATTGATGATCATTACACGGGCAGAATCCGACCAATACCGCGTCTGGAGAAAAATGAACCGCTTTGTTTTTGAGTACTGCCAGGTATTGGGCAAATGAATACCCACCCACTCCGAAGTTGATGAATTCATACTTCATCCCCGTTTGCTCAGCATTCAATCTCTCCTCTACTCTCGAGTGATATGCATCCTCAATGGAGACCCCGGATGGCATTGTGAAAGAATCGCCGACGACCGCCACCCGAATGGTTCCCTCAGCTTTCTCCAACGAATACTCTTTATCTCTCAACCCGTGAGAATTTGTATTCAGTGCTTCTAGCTTGAATACGCTGGACAAATTGGGTTTCAACTCATACACGACCTCCGGGAATTCGGAAGCCTGGATCAAATCCGACCTCCCAATATCACGGACACTGTTCACTTTCTCGTAAGAAAAACTCGCCGTTCCGTACAAATAAAAACGATATCCTTGCTCCATGATGAGCGTGCCTATCACGAGCGAGAACCCGAGTAGGATCACGTTCTGTAGTACCTTTTTTATCGCCTTGGATATCGTATTTCGATTCTTGCCACTGTTTTTGGAAGTCAAAACACCATCTCAATTGGGGAAAACAGGAAGCAATATACATTGACTCGAGGAGCGTATCCACGTCAATTGTACGGATGTGTGTCGTGAACACCCGCACCATCTTGATGGCGCCAGGGACGATGTGACACTAATAAGGGAATCCCAGGCACCAAATTCGAAAACCGAGCCCTATTCGGCTTTCTGCTAATGACGACTCTCGATGTTGCTCTCGGATAATGGCCGAACGAGCAACTCGATTCGAATCAGGCGACATTGGATGACCCCGCAATAAGAACCTCTCGACACAGTTGATATTCGTGTTCGGCATGATCAATATCGGACTGGTCAAATACGTAGTCGCAAGTTTCGAGAGTCGTGACAATACTTCCCGTTTTAATGTTACCAGACGGATCACCGTGGCCAAGAACGCCTGTATGTTGAAATTGATTGTAGGAGGAAGTCAACGGTTCCTTCAGGTTTAACCATGTTGACAACTGCTTCAAGACCATCTCTGTTCGCTTAACGAGATCATCAGAATCAATGTAAAAATGCTCCGATTTCGAAAGAGCCACCTGTGAACGTAGACCAGTCAGCCTTTTGCAATAGAAGTCGAGAGCTTGTTCACGCGACTCCTCAATTGAATTCGTCGGGCGCCAACCGCCGATCATCTTCATCAGACTCTGCAACGTGGGTTCGACAGGCCTCAACATATAGATGAGATGGACATTATTCTGGTTGAGTACCTCCTTCGATACGTGTAGAGGACCTACAATCTTGTCCAGAAAGATCCGTTTTCCTGGCCCGGCCCACATTTCAGACAAAAGTTGAAGCCTCAATTTGTACAGATCCCTGGATTTGTGGTAGTGCCGATGAACTTCCCGATACCCACATATTTGCTGATTACTTCCCAATACGTGCGCCAATACGGAGGATCTGGATCTCATGTGCCCAAAAACAAACACATATTCTGCTTTTCCAATCAACAGATCAGCCTGAGTCACAATTTTCGAGGCTCGTCTAAAGTTGAATTTGTTTATTGGGTTTCTCATAAGGTGCTCGATATGCGGTTAGCCACATTAAGAACAAACTACGTGATGGTTTCAGCGTGAACGGTGGAGTGAAGTACACGCGGTAGCACCGAGCAAGCGGGACGCATCCCTTGTTGGCTGAGTGTTATTTATCATCCTGATTTCTGATTCGATCAAGTTCTGAGGATAATTCGTCGACAATTTCCGGGTTTCCCGGTGCGACGTTGTGTTGTTCTCCAATGTCTGCACTCAGGTCATAGAGCTGATGTGCGGGGTCGTTTCCGAGCTCGATATCAGTAAAACGATTGTATGGAGATGCATCGCTGGGCGAGATGTATTTCCATTGACCTTTTCGAATGGATAGCGTACCGCGACTGTTGTGTTCAATGATGTGATCTCGTCCGCCGGGGTCTTCACCCAGTAATGTAGAAAGTTGATTCCGGCTGTCGGGAGCGTCTCCGAGTGCGATTTGTTGGCCGACGAGCGCAGCGAGTGAACCCATGAGGTCTACCTGGCTGAATAGCGCTTCGGAATCTGCCCGTTCCACTTTTTCAGGCCAGCGAACAATGAACGGGACGCGTGTGCCTGCTTCAAAGGCGCTGTATTTTCCGCCCCGGAAAGGTCCAGACGGGTGATGATCTCCCTGCAATTCCACGGCAAGATCTTGGTACCCATCGTCCAGAACAGGGCCGTTGTCGCTTGTAAAAATGACCAGTGTGTTTTCCGATAATCCGTTGCGCTCCAATGCACTCACGATTTCACCGACAGCCCAATCGAGCTGTAGAATGACGTCTCCGCGAGGACCCAACCCACTTAATCCGGTGAATCGTTCATGTGGAACGCGTGGTACGTGGATGTCATGGGTTGAGTAATACAGAAAAAACGGTCCTTCTTTGTTTCGCTCAATAAACGAGACGCCTTCTTTCGTGATGACATCGGCCATATCCTCGTCGATCCATCGTGCAGCCTGACCACCGCTCATGTAGCCGATGCGGCTGATTCCGTTGACAATTGTTTGGTCGTGACCGTGACTCGGATGCATTTTCAGAAGCTCCGGGTTTTCTTTTCCCGTCGGTTCATCTCCAACCTGTTTCCGGAAGCTGACCTCGATGGGGTCTGAGGGGTTGAGGTCAACCACGTTGTGATCTCGGACATAAACGGTGGGTACCCGATCTCCGGTCGCTGGTATGAGAAACGCCTCATCAAAACCGATTTCGAGAGGACCCGGATTGATCTCTCCATTCCAGTCGGGTCCTTTTTCACCTCCGAGGCCCAGATGCCACTTCCCAACGACCGCTGTTCGATATCCGGCGTCTTGCAGAATTGACGGAAGTGTGGTTCTGCCGGCTTCGATTATCATCGAAGCATCGCCGCGTGCGATTCCGGTGCCCTCTCGTCTCCAGGCATATTCGCCTGTGAGAAGGGCATATCGAGAAGGTGTGCAGGTGGCCGAGGGAGCGTACGCCTGGCTGAACCTGGTGCCTTCGTCGGCAAGCCGATCAATATTTGGTGTTTCGACTGAGGTCGCACCGTAGCTGCTCACGTCGGCATATCCCAGATCGTCGGTGTAGATGAGGACAATGTTCGGGTGTGTGGTCCCTCCATCAGACTGGTTGAAGTCATTCTGGCAAGCCTGTAAGCTGACTGCAATCGCCATTAGTAGAGCGACTCGATAATGGGTGTGCACCATTCGGATCATGAGACTAGTGGTCATTTGCGTTCAGCCTGGAAAACGTATTTGAGTGATACTTCTTCGCTCTGTTTGAATCCATAACGAATCGCGACTGCCCGAATCGATGAGTCTGGGTGAACTGTCACGGGGTTTGAATATAGATTCCAAGGGCGCTCCTGTCCGGCACCGAGAGTATAGGCAATCGAAGCGCCGGGTGTGGAAGAGGAAATGGACACAGTTATCGAGTCTGAATCGGCTGGCTCAGTCGTGATGCGTGGCGCATCAGTTTGCGGCTGTATTCCGAGCGGCCACATCATTTCAGAAAGCTCAATCTCCGGGATCAACCCCATATCACCGGTCTCTTCCTGCCATTGTGTGAGCGCCAGTCTCATCTTGTGGAGAATTTCGGCGAAACTCGGATTCGATGCCAGATTCTCAATTTCGTGGGGATCATTCAGCGTGTCGTATAGCTCTTCTTCGGGTTTGGTCTGGGCAAACATTCTCGCGGCGACCGGATCCAGTTCTCCCGCCTCGCGGAGGCGAATCAACTCCTGCATCAAGGGCATGCGGTCCCGATATCTGTTTGGAAGGAAATAGGGCCGGTCGGGGTGGTAGTTTTTAATATACTTGAATCGTTTGTCCCTGACGGCCCGCCTCATGTCGTGAGATTCATCCATTCGATCCCGGGCTGCATAAATCAACGATCTCGGCGCCCGTGCAGCGGCCGCGCCCATAAAGGCTTGTCCCTCAAAATGATCTGGTATGTCTACACCGGCCAGTGACAGTACCGTCGCCGTGAGATCAATAAAACTGACCAATTGATCGTCTACAAGGCCACGCTGCGGAGAGAAAGGGTTTCTGATGATGAGAGGCGCCTGAATGCCTGAATCCTGAAGCCAGCGTTTACCCCTTGGGATTCCGTCTCCGTGATCACTGAAGAAGAATACTATCGTGTTTTCCGCGAGTCCGTCTTCTTCAAGCTGAATCAGAAGATCATTCACCCACCCATCCATCCGCGATACATTGTCGAGATGACGCGCGAAGTCTTCTCGTATTACTGGTGTGTCTGGATAGTAAGGGGGCAGGTCAACGGAGTCCGGATTTATCGTCGCCTCTTCTTCAGGATTCGGCCAGACACGGCTCTCGTGTGTGCGTGCCGTGTTGAACACTGCGAAAAATGGCTGCGTGGAATCTGGCCGGTTTCGCCAGTGTGCCTGGCCTCCATTTTCATCCCAGGCTGTCAATGGCCTACCGAAATTGTAATCGGATTTAGCATTGTTCGTTACGTAATAGCCACCTGCACGAAGGTACTCGGTGAAGGCCTTCACATGTGTTGGAGGGACGGCTTGATAGGACGAGTGTTCGAAATTGTCATACGACTGATTCGCTCGATGCTGATGGCCCCCAATTGATGTTTGATACATGCCGGTGATCAGCGCCGTGCGAGCCGCGCTACAGACAGGTGCGGTAGCATATACGTTAGTGTATCTCACTCCCTCGGTCGCCAATCTATCCAGGTTCGGGGTGCTCACGAGGGCATTACCGTAGCTGCCAAGGTGTGGGCTCAGGTCTTCGACCGTAATCCAGAGAATGTTTGGGCGAACGGGAAACTCAGCGGGGTCCTGCTCTCTGCATCCCGAAAATGCCAACACGAGCAGTAGAATCAAGTTTTGAAGTGTAAAACAGTAATGGCGATTCATGAACACCGTCCTTAAAAATTCCGCTGCAACGTTCGAGCCATCCCTACCGGCATCTCGCGTTGCCTCGTCTTCGTTTACAGAGAGCACACTGATTATACGAAGACCGGCGCTGAGCGCGCGAGAATTGAAATCAAGCGAGGACGCGCCGGCGAATCTTGCGAAAAGTATCAACTATGAAATGTCGATAACTTCAGCTCAATACGGTAGGCCGGATTACTATTGCAGACCCTGGTAATATCGTCCTTCGGATATATCCTGCTGGCGTTGCACCCCATCGTGGGCGACAATTATGTGCACACCCTCGCTGGTCATTATGTCAGATATGGTTCGGATCTGATGGGAAACCTGCTCGGCGTCTTCATTGCCAAAAAAGGTTGAAAAAAACGATCGGCTCTTGAGCGTTTTGATATTCTCAGCGGACCAGACGACATCCCCCGCAAACATGTATTCTGACCCGTCTTCAAGAGCGACAAATACCATTTGCGATCCCGGTGTATGCCCAGGCGATTTGATTAGTACGACTCCGGGAGCCACCCTGAGATAGGTTTCGTATTCGAGAATTTCAATGTTGGTCAAATCGTCTGTGGCCACGAGATCTTCTGCAAGGAGACCGTCACGTTGCTCACGGGTCAGTCGCAGCTTACTCTTCAAACTTGGATCGACGGCCGCCGCCAGTACGCCTCCTACATGGTCAAAATGTTCGTGGGTGGAAACGATTAGATCGGCAGCAGTCAAAGCAGTCTGCATCTCATCAAATTTATCCTGATAAAAAGGCGCCCCTGGAAAAGCGAACTCATGCACGTCTGAATCGTGAACCGCATCGATTATTACGGTACTGCTGTCTCCATAGACCAATTGAAAGGTCGAAAAATCAAATACGTAGGTTTCAAATCCTCCTCCTACGATAACCTGACCATACATGAAATCAGCTTGAGCTATCAAAATATTGTTGATCCGTTCTGGCAGAGAGTCCATAGAGGATTGTGCCAACTCTCGCACAAGTTCAATATCTATTTCATAGCTGGATACTTCCGGAACGTCTTCGCCAATATTGATTGCGAGAATCACTGATCCAACTATCACAACGAGCAATATCAGGATGGCCGAAAAGACCCGAATTATAATCTTTTTTAACTTCTTCAAGGAATTCCTCATCGTTATCTGCGGGCCATATCTACAGCGCATCTTATATGCGCTTTGCCGTTCAGCAAGAACGTGATAGCAGTCGAGATATTGCCGAAGTCATTTTCACCCGGGCTAAGTTGCTAGAAGCGATTGAAATCTGCATTTTGTAAGCGTCACGAAGCCAAAGTTAATCCTCTCCATACAACCCTGTGATCGTCAGACCACATAGTAGAGCCTTGCGTCTGGTGTGCATTGCTAGTCTATGCTATCTGATATCAGCTCCTGTCTTCGCTCAGGTCAGAATTGAGGGAGTTGACAAGAACGGAAGCCATATATCTGAGCAGTTTTCGGAAGGTACTGCGATAAGCATTTCCACTTTTAGAGATACAATTCAGGTAATCCATTCTCTCGATTTCAATGGGGAAGTACCCGTAATTGTCATCCTGGATGAACCGCCTCTGTCTATGGTTCGGGCGAACACTTCCGGAACACTGGCGAAGGCTCAAGCTGTGATATCGGCCCTCGGGAGGATCTCATCTCAACACGAAAGTGTGATCACTGAGATCCGGCGCCTAGAAAACGCCCCTCGTCAGGGATTTCATAAACTCAAGAAATCGTCAACGATCACTCACAAATACGTTACAGCTCTGAATGGGATGGCCCTGAGAACCACTCGCCGAATGGTTGCCAAAATCAGGAAAATCCCCGGTGTCCGATCCGTTCATGAAGATCGAATCGTTCAGGCATCCAGCCATTCTGTCAATTCCGGCTTTTCTGGTTTAATAACGCCGTCATTGACGTCCCTAACCGGGGAGGGTATCGTGATCAGCATTATCGATACCGGGATTGATTACAATCATCCAGCCCTGGGAGAAGGCTTCGGACCAGAGCATCGCGTCATCGGCGGATACGATTTCATCAACGACGACGCCGATCCGATGGATGACCATGGGCACGGCACACATGTCGCGGGAATTGCCGCCGGGCTCGACACCGTGATTACAGGCATCGCGACCGAAGCTAGTTTGTTGGCTATCAAAGTGCTCGATGAATCGGGTTTCGGTATGGATTCATCGGTGATCGCCGGTGTAGAACGATCTCTGGATCCGGATCAAGACCCACTAACTGACGACGCCGCTGACGTCATCAACATGAGTCTGGGCGGACCAGGAGGCCCCGATGATCCTATGGCAACTGCCGTCAATAATGCGGTTCTCGCGGGCGTAGTCTGCGTGGTTGCAGCCGGGAACGAGGGCTCGGGTGAGCGTTACCAAAGTATTGGCTCCCCAGGCGTGGCAGAATATGCACTCACCATCGGCGCGACGAATGATCTACGACAGATCGCTCCTTTCAGCTCAAGAGGGCCGACACCCGCCTCCTATGCTATCAAACCGGACATCCTCGCTCCCGGAGTAGATATTAATTCTGCCGCGGCAGGAGGTGGGTATGTCCAGTTCAGTGGAACGTCCATGGCTTCGCCTTTTGTAGCAGGCGTCGTTGCCCTGCTTATTGAGGCGCACCCGAACTGGACACCTTCCAGAATAAAGTCTGCATTAATGCTCTCCGCAGATGATGCGGGTTATGACGTTTGGACTCAGGGCGGTGGCTTCGTAAACCTTGCAGCGGCCAGCGCCTTGGAAACCGTCATTGAACCGGCCAGCCTAAGCCCGGGGATTGTCAGTTCACTGGAAGACATATGGACCTGGTCAGATACGCTGCTGGTGAGCAACCTGAGTCTGAATCCAAAAACATATTTGGTTCAGCACGACGTGCTCCCTGCTGGCATGTCAGCGGTTCTAAGCAATTCTCAGATCACCCTTCAACCTGGGGGCAGTACTGACGTCATCCTCGAGCTCGAAATAGACAATGAGGCATTACCGTTCTCCGACGCGAACCCGCCGGCATACGAGAGCCAAGTCATATTCACCTCTGTTTCGGACACGCTGTTTGTACCCTTCGCCCTCATTAAAAGCCACGCGCTGAATTTCACATTTTCGGAAGAACCCTGGGTGGTTGAACTACACGACGACGAAGGAGGCCTGTGGACGTACGCCTATCCCGGAGAAGCGCTGAACGCCCTTCTTCCGAGTGGGGAATATGATCTGACCGTAAAATTCGGCGATGAGGAAATCAGCACCCTCATCAAGGAAAACATTGCAATCGATGGTGATTCAGACATCTTTATTGACAAGGCTGACGCTGAACACACTATTTCGGCCGTTGGAACGGCCTACGATGGTTCACTTCTCCCGTTGAATTTTGTCCAGCGCCTAATTTCAAATGATCGTGGGTACGGCACTTTTACAACAACATTCGTTGGGGGTGACGTCGATCGAATCGATTCGAATATGTCCAGCCTTGTTGCCGATTACGTTTTCGATATTCGAACGAGTCACTTCGCCCTTCCGGGTAGTGTTCTTCAGACCTTTCATGATGGTCCCCGCCGACATTTTGACGAGATAGAAGCATCAGTTCTCATCACCAATGACCAGTCCGATGTTTCTGCCATTGACTACGAATACGCGGTGGATCCCGGCACAACCGAGCTTTTTGTTTTTGACTATGTGTGCGATGTGGGGTCATGCTCCTCTAGATATGCTACAGAAGGTCCATCAGCAGGCAGAGTCACGGAGCCGTTCTCGCGTCGCGTGTATCTGACGGCCGCCGATACGGATGAGTTCTTCTTTCGACAAGAGGTGTACAGAACCGATGGCGTCGACTCGATCGATGACGCAGAGACCTATCTCTACAATATGGCGCACATCCAGACAAGCGAGACGCAGATGACCTTTTTCCGGTTCCTGGACTTCACCAATCCTGTATTTGAAATTTCGCGAGCAGCAGAAATGAGAATGCCCGTGGGCTTCCCCGGCATTCACTGGGCAGGGCGCACCTATAACCGAAGCGATCCTTTTGTTCGTTTTGGTGGAATGCAGGATGACAATGGAAACCATGGCTTTGGCTTTTTCCAAGACCATGCAGGCGCCATTAGACCTTCCGAATTTACTTATGATCTCCTTCAAGACGGCCTGAGCATTTCGCAAGGAACGATAGAAGACACCGCTTTGGGCGAATACTTCCACGAAATACCCGCTTCTCCTGGAGAGTACCAGCTTGATCTCGACTTTCAGCAGTTCTATGTCGCGGGGATTCCCTCCTCCGTGCACGTCGAACTGCTTTTTGATATGGCGAACCCGACGGACTCGAATCCCCCATTTATTACACGACTCTCGCTTCTATCCGACGGACAAATCGTTGAGTCCTTGGGACGGAGTGCCCGAAATGAAATGTACTTAGAGGTCATGGATGACTTCTCTCTATCAGATGTAACCGTCAATATTCGAGAGACCGCCCTCTCTGAATGGACACCTCTATCGGTCGAGCTGCAGTCAGATCAATTTGTCACTGTCATGCCAGACACATTAGGTGCCGGGTATTACGATGTGCTGATTTCCGTGACGGATACCGAAGGAAACAGATTGAATCATCGGGTTTCGCCCGCATTCCACGTGGCCGGAATCGCCTCTCCAATACTGTCTTCACCTGCCACATTGGATTATGATATCTCTGTGACTCCGGAATTGGGATGGTATCCGGTACCCGGAGCGACGACCTATCGTCTAGAAATAGCACTGGATTCCTCATTCACCTTTCCGATCCTGACAGATTCGCTCATTACGGCAACGGGAGCCTCGATCGGGCCCTTGGAAATGGAAACACAGCATTTCTGGCGTGTGAGGGCCTCCAATACGATTGAAACAGGTGCTTGGTCAATCATTCGGAGCTTTTATACTCTCTCGGGGCGCCCCGAATCACCCGAATTGTCGTATCCGGAAATTGCCGCTATCGATGTCGTTTCCAGTCCGATTCTTTCCTGGGAAGCCATTCCTGACGCGATTCCGAACGAATTCGTATATCACCTCCAGGTAGCAGAAAATTCCGATTTCTCGCTGATGTTTCTAGAGGACTCGACGCTCAGTACTACTTCGACAGATCCCATTCTATTTTCGTACAGCACGACTTATTACTGGCGAGTGCGAGCGGTGAACGACGTCGGTCCCGGAGATTGGTCGGAGACCCGAAAGTTTACCATTGCTGTCGGGACGGCTTCGGAGGGCACTGCCTCGGATCTGCCGCTGGAATATGCGTTGCATCAGAGTTATCCCAATCCCACGAATCACCGCGCCATACTCTCATTCGATCTACCGGAGACATCCAATGTCTCACTCATCATTATTGATGCAATTGGTAGGCAAGTCGCAGAGGTGATCTCAGGGCATTTCCCGGCTGGTCGATACAGACATGAATGGAACGTAGGCCGAGTACCAAGCGGCTTATACATGTATACGCTCCGGGCCAGTGGATATACCACCACCCGCAAGCTACTTGTGATAAAGTAGAGCGACGAGCGCCATGTCTCGGCACCTTCTAGATGCCAGGACGGTTAATCGCGAAGAGCCTGACTCCCTTTGATGGTTAAGAGTAGCTCTGCCAGAATGGTTGAACGCTTTTCTATCACCATCATAAATGGATAGAAATGTATCGAGTGAATACTGGCCTGGCCTGGCGACGATTTGACCACTACTGAGCCATTCTGATTTTGCTGAGGAAATTGGCCCGCTCCCTGCATGCTGTTCAGATTGTTTGTCAACGCAGAGGCGAAGGCAGCGAAGTCATTGTTGATGCCGTGAATGTCTTCGCAGATATAAACACCTCCCGGCATCAGATGTGGTAACATCTCTTCCAACGTAACCATCTGCTGCTCTGGCGAATGACCGCCATCATCTATCAAGATGTCTAACTTGGGCACTTCGTTCTTGAAGCCTTCCCAAAACGTTCGATCCTCCTGATCACCGATGTGAACGCTCATCCTTGTTGATTGAAACACCAAGCATCTAGGGTCGATATCGACTCCGTGAACGTGGCACTTGCTTCCAAAGTAATCCAACCACATCTCGAGGCTCCCACCCCCAAAAACACCAATTTCGAGAATCTGCACTGCCTGACCAACGAAGCGTTTGAGATGTCTATCGTAAATCTCCAGATAATGCTCCCACTTCAGTATCCTTTTTTTCCTTTCGTCGTCGAAGAAGAATCGAGCGAAGTGATTCTGAGAGTTGCCGTCTGCCGGCAGATCGAATATCTCCTCTGAAACGTGAGGCGTGTTCAGCCCACGATTCACCCACCTGGTTCCCCTCACTTGTGACAATACAGCGGCATGCAGATTGCGCCGCAGTCGAATTCCACGGAGTTTATTTAGTAGTAAATCTGGGAGTACCCCTTTTAAGAACGTTCTCATGTCGCCTGGTTTGGATCAGACACAATCTAGCGTACGCGCATTACAAATCCGGATCGTGCTGGCATCCTGAGAGATTTGCCAGTGATATCACTGGCAGCTTCGGCTAAACCAGTCTGAAAAAGAGCTTCCCAACCGGAGGCCGCGCCGACCTCTTCCAGCGTCACATCTGCGTGACTTGCACCGCGATTTATGGCAACGATCAAGTGCGTATCCTCTGATTCTCTTGAAAAGACGAGTGTTTGATCTTCATCCGAAGTGTAGATGACTTCGAACGAGCCATTGCGCAGCGCTCCATGAGCGCTGCGCAACTCAATAAGCGTTTTGTAATAGGCGAACAGATCGTGGTCGAAGCCAATTGGTGATGCGCTGTCCAGCTGACCAAAGGGCCCGAGAGTCTGGTCGTCGTATTCAAGATCCTCCCAAAACATCGGCATGCGATCATCGGGGTCGTTCGCACCCCACATTCCCGCCTCCGTACCGTAGTAGAGCATTGGCGCACCAGGAAACGTCATCTGAAATAGAGCCACAAGGCGCTGGATAGCCCGATCTTCGTCGCTCGGCGGGGAAACCTGATAATTGCTGTCATCGCGCGGTCCCGAGGTACCTACGCCGTAGTCGAATCGGTCTGGCTCTTCGTAGGCCTCTACTCTATTAGAGATCCAAGAAGCCAGCCTGACCGTGTCATGTGAATCGATGAGGTTCAGCGTACCAAACTGTTGGGAGATGTCGAAGTCGAGCCGGCGGTCTGTCACGACCTGTGCAAATTGAGAGGCAGGCAGCAAGCCATCGATTAGAAAACCCTTCACCGGCATCGCGAAGGCGTGGTAATTCATGGTGGCGGAGAACCCACCTTCAATGATTTTCGCCGACGCATCCAACCACATCTCCGCCACGGTGTAGGTTTGTGGATTGATTTCCCGCACGTACTCGTTCCATTCCCGCCAGAATCCGTTTGGAACGTCCTCCGCTACATCGAGACGCCAACCGGCGATGCCATCGGCTGGATCTCCATCATTATTTGGGTCCATCCAACGCCTGGTTGCAGCCATAATATAGGCCTTCGGTCCAGCTGCGAGATTACTGCCGTCGGCTGAGTTGGCAAACTCAGGTAGCGATTCATAACCCCACCACGCATCGTAAGAGAACTCGTCCTCTTCCGTCGCTTCATCATCGAATCCATTGACGATATACCAATCGCGGTAGCCTGACTCTTCCTGTTTTGCGCGTAAGTCTTCGAAAGCAAAGAAACCGCGTCCAGTGTGATTCCACACGCCGTCGATAACCACACGTATGCCTCGCTCGCGGGCCTCACCGAGCAACTCCAAGAAGAGTAGATCGGCAGAAGTCCAGGACCACGTTGATGGATCCTGGGTCTCCGCGGACATCATGGCAATATCGCCCTCAGGATCCGGGCCGAAGTAGGCATCAACATGATGAAACGACGATCCGTCATACTTGTGCAGCGAGCGTGCATGAAATACAGGGTTGAAATAAATAGCGTTGACGCCAAGATCTTCGAGATAATCAAGCTTGTCTATAACTCCTTGCAGGTCACCGCCATAGCGTCGATCGAACAGCGTCTCATAGAAGTCATCTGACTTTTCTTCTTCCCAGGAATCCCGCGCAAACCACTCCGAGGTCCAGCCTGATACGCGCCAATTTGATGGTACATATTCGAGATAGTCCATCGATTCACGGATCGGATCGTTCGATGTGTCACCATTTCTGAATCGCTCAGGAAATATTTGATAAAAAACGGCATCAGCAACCCACGCGGGCGCACTAGCCGCCTCGGGTCGCTCTGCCTGCGGGATTTGTCCACAACCAGATATCAGGACCAAACAACCGAAGAAAAGAGATCTCATGAGTCTGAAAAATAAAAGCGGTCGGCCACCAAAGGTGGCCGACCGCGACGTTATCACGCTTACGTCTTAAACGAAAGAGCAATCAACATTTCAACCACCCTACTTCAGCAGAATCATTTTCCGCGTCAGTACAGTGTTCGCTGTCTCGAGACGATAGAAGTACGTTCCAGAAGTCAGGTTGCTCGCATCGAAATTAACTCGATACGTGCTCGCTGCCTGGACACCATCTACGAGCGTTGCAATGCGGCGGCCGAGAACGTCATAGACATTCAACTGGACGCGCTGCGAAGCGCTCAGGTTGTACTCAAACGTCGTCAGCGGATTGAACGGATTCGGATAGTTCTGCTCCAGCGAAATAGTCGTCGGCAGTACCGAATCAAGCTGTTCTACATCCACTCCCGAAAATGAAGGATTAACCTCAAAAGGAAGGGCTCCTTCCAGAGAAAACACACCGGCTGTTGTGGTGTAAACGTCTGGCCAAGAACCATTCACCTTGTCGATGAATTCCGTCCTGTTGCGACCCGGGTTGTTACCCAGTCCTGTTCCAGGCTCTGCAAATTCATCTGCATCCTGTCCATAAACAAACTTGTACGTCAGTGCGCTATACGTTGGACCTTTGATTACGATAAATCCATCGTAGATCAAATCTCCGTCAGCATCATGCATGACGCCCTTGATTCTTGGACGTTCTGCTTCAGCATCTCCGTAAACTGAAGAAAGTTCAGGATTGGAAATCTGCTGCGATAGCTTCCACATCGGATCCTCGACCGAAATGAAGACGGAGTCTCCACCTGCTGGATCAAACGGACGAGCCGCATTTCCAACCGCTGGGGACATATCAACCTGATAGTTGATCGTGATTTCTTCTCCAGCCGGAATCACATTCCCGGCCGTGATATCATTGAAGAAGTGCAGTCCCAGATCCTGGTCGAAGCCAGTTCCGCTGTATCCGAATGTACGGTTGACACCGGTCGCGTGACCTTCTTCCCAACCTGGAGGCGGGTTGAAGCCATACTCGGCGAAAAACGTCTCGTCATTGAAATTCAAGAAATACTTGAACGCAACTTCAGCCAATGGGCGAAGATCGAATCCGTAGAATCCTTCATACTCATTCGTTCCTGGAACGCGGTCCATCAGGCATAGCGTTGGATCTGAACATCCCCAGCCGTTAAACGATCCACGCACTTCAAGCGTATCGCCAGATGCGACGCGGAAAAGTCCCATATCTTCGTATGCATCCAGGTTTACGGCAAAAATGACATTTTGCGCGACAGTCTGAACTGAAGAAGGAGGCGTGTTTCCGTAGTGAACCCACTGAATCGTGGTATCAGCGGCAGGAACAGTGAACTGACGGTTGCCTTCAAGCTCGCCTTCTTCCCAGCCCATGATGCCATTTTCGTCACGCAGGACGTACTTGTAATTCTGAACCGTTCCAGCAGCAGAAGTCGGGTAATAAACCACTCCCGAATATGTATCAAATCCAGCAACAGCTACATCACTAGATTCGCGCGTCAGGCCGACCTGAGCGTTCCCCCAATCAAAAGGAGCACCATTGCCAAGAACTGGATCGCCGGTTACTGCTGCGTGGTGATTGGAATTTGTACGGTCGTAGTTGTCATTTTTGCCTTCAGGGCCGTTCATGTAGACGCGAAACCATACTCCAACAGAATCCTCTTTTGCTGGGAACGGTCGCCAGTCGTAATCACCGCGATTACCATTGACACCTTTCCATTCGGACTGGGCCTCGAAATAGTGGACGCCCATGTCAACATCTCCGGTACCAGGCGCGATGCTTGGGTTTGGGTCTGCCTCCCAGCCATTCAGACCATTATCCTCCATCTGCTGGGAATAAAACTTGAACGTAAGGCTGGTGGTATCAGCAATATCAAATTGAATCTGCCAGTAGTCGCCACCGATATTTACCGGCTCCAGCGTACTGGCATCGCTCCAATCGATTATTTGATCATTCAGCAATTGAGTGCCATGACCTGCCTGACCGCGGACTTCAATGAAGTCGTCCGTGGAGATGGTATCCGAAACCGTAGCCATATTCAGGGTAAGCGTTACTGTACGCTGTGCCTGAGCCGGAACTACAAGTCCGAACACTATCAAACAGGTACCTAGCCACCCCAAGAACTTAGTAGACGTTTGCATATTGTCCTCTGCGCTTGTTATTGGATGGACTCACAAAAAGGTGAGTCGGTTGTGTGTTATTCGTGTTTCTCACTGAAGTCATATTCATCTCAGAATCCGACCGTTAGTGTGAAGCGGTTTACATCGGCAAAGTATTCCTGTGCCTCGTAAGAGTAGTCGAGCGAAAACACGAGTGGGGCAAACCGATACTGCAGCCCTGCTCCTAAGGAAAAGGAGCGGATAGTATCCGGAATGCCCAATTCACTCATCCCTGCTCGAAGCATAATCAGATCGCCTCGAAGGCCAAGTTCGGCTCCGATATTGACGAACTGTTCGCTGTTGTTTGGGCTGAGTGCATCGGCCCCAACAGTCAGACGAATGTCTTCGTTATCAATGATCTCACCTGCCAGGCCAATTCGCATCGTCAGAGGCAGATCAAAGCGGTCCGTATTAAAACGGGCCCTGTTACTTTCATTATTTCCTTCGGCGTTCGGATCGATGTCCACGACCACTAGCAGATCGTCTCCTCCAATCTGCATTTTGGAACCGAAATTTGAAATGGCCGCGCCCAGTCGGATGTCCTTAAACGGCGTGACGAATTGCGTCCCGACATCGAATGCGACGGCTGAAGATGTAGAATGCCATATTCGTTCGCTCAACACCTTCATCGAACCACCAATATTAAAACGGTCGGTCAAAGAGCGGGCATACGAAAGCGAAAGTGCATAAGAAGCGGCATCAAAGCGTTCACCCGTTCCTTCCTGTTGGGCGACCGTCGTCACTTCCATCTCCTGGGTACTCATTGTGGTCAACCCGAGCCCGAACGTACCCATCGACGTGGGCAACGCGATAGCAACGAAGGAAAAATCGATGTCAGCTAGCCACGTTGCATAATCGATGGCGAACGCTCCTTCTGTCATGGACGCCAACCCGGACGGATTCCAATACATGGACATCGGCCCTGAAATAGAAGCTGAAACGGCACCTCCCATACTGGTAGCCTGTGCTCCGACGGGAATGTTCAAGAAATCTGCAGCCGTCGTGCCCACCTTCGTCACCGTTCTGGTCGCGGTGTTAAATTGTGCGTGGACGGTAGAGAAAGACATCAGGAATACCAGCAAGAATGCCAGCGAGCTCTTCATCATCAATTTGGTACTTGAGGTGTTCATGTTCATTCCCTATTTGATGATGGCGAACGTTCCCGTTCGCTCACCAATTCCTGGGGCCTCAATCGCAAACAGATACACACCGTAGGAGACGGTCAGATTGTCTTCGCTCTCCAGATTCCAATCCACGGTACCATTCAAGAGATCTGCAGCAGTCACGCCCTCGTTCGACCCTTCCCTCCTGTCCAGCGTTTTTACCAACCTACCAGAAATGGTAAATATTCGAATCGTCGCTTCAGGAGGCACATGCGTGAATTTGATCAACCGCGGTCCCCTTCCCGAGGAAAACGGATTCAGCGTCTCAAATTCATTGGTTGCGACATATGGATTTGGAACAACTTTTATCGCGTCTAGGAGCGCCTCTCCACCTGATTTATCTAGAAACGGTTTCGCGGTCGTAAACTCGAAAGCATCCGTCGAAAGAAATGGCTTTTTGGTAACCAGATTGAGAACGTCTCCTTCTACCGGGTTGACGGCTCCTTGCACCGTGAAGTTCAAGCCGATCTTCCAGGTGAAAAGCAAATCATCGGGATCGCCCCCCACCTGAGGTTCGCGCAAAATCAGTAGGTCTGTTTCACCAATGCTCTGATCAGCCGTCCATGTGGCAGGTGCTGTAGAGGTTGGCGAAATATAATCGGGTCCGGACAAGTCCCAGAAACCGTATTCGACCGGCGATTCACTGCCATCAGGGTTGACTCGGAAGACTTCAACGTTTGTCGGACGCGCCGGTAGGTCAACCCGACGCCGCACGCTCATAGCCGTCGACATTCCCTGCGCATTCCCAACCACACGCACTCTGTAATCGGCAGGATTTCTAAGGCCCTTGATGAATCCCGCAGCGATGTACGGCTCGAGTGTTTCAGGGAAAATCGCATCATTATTCCACCCTGATTCGGTCCGGTTCAGAATAACAAAGGGCTCAGGCACAAACGTCAGTTTGAAACCCAATGGATCGCCGTGATCATCAAAAACAGGAAACTCACTTTCGGGTCTGTATTGCCTCGAACGATCGAGCAAGACACGTCCCGTCGTGAGATTCGTCAACGAGAATGATTTGGTCGTCAGTGTATCACCGATGGTGGCAGTTCCGAGGCGCAGCGTGTCTTCAAACGTGACCTTCATGACGTCACCGTCCGCTATCACGCGAGAATCCACAATTTTATAGAAGATTCGGCTGTTGGTGGTCCCTTCCGTCCTTCTCAAATCGACGAGCGCCGCATCCACCAGGCCGGGCGCGGGAGCTGTCGGCGTAATCTCAACCACATTGGGGCCAGTCTGAATACTGCCGTCTGGGAGCTGCCGAATTCGGATTGGGGTCTCAGTTGGCGGAATATTGTCTATCGCCGATCCCCAATCGTACGCGGTGATGGCATAAAAATACCGAATTCCGTTCGTAACCGTTGAATCAGTCCACGAATGGGTCAACCCGGTCTCATCCTCGTTGTCGTCCTGGCGGTTGTTACCCAGATAGAACTTGACCCCATTGACGTCCGTCGGGTGAAATCCCTCAAACGCATCAATCATGTCAAACTGCGCTATTGGTTTGCGCAGGAGCAGGTTACCGAACCCATCTGTGATCGTCTTCGGATCCAAAAACGCAGCGTCTGTAGCTCGATATATCCTGTATCCTTCAAAGTCATTTGGGTTGCGACCAAGACCGGCAAGGAATTGATCGAAGGACTGCTCGGCTTCCGAATTCCAGTACAACGTTACTCTACCATTTCCGGGTACAGCAGTGAGTTCCGGAGTGATCGGTGCCTGAGCGAACTGATAATCTTCCAGATAGGCCTGTAGCGAATTGTCTCTTGTATTTAACACCTCGTCTCTGTTCTCTCCGATCTGTACGGAGAGCGACATGCGTTCTGTCTGGCCTGCTTGCAGTGGAAATAGACCGCTCGATACGACAAGGTCACTCTCTCCCGGTGGAGGCGGTTCAATGTCAAAATCTCCAGGAATCATGAAAGAGAAATACAAAAAGCGATCAGACTGCCCGTTGAAGTTCAGGGAGAACGCTGGAATGATCTGCACATTGGTCAAACCAATTTGATCTGATTCCGAAACGTCTGTCACATCCAGATTTCTTTCACCCGGAAAGCTGGTGCCGGCGCCCGTGGTCGGGACACCATCTCCGTCACCAGGATCACCGTTAAACGGCACACCGTCAAGACCTGCATCGTTCGAAAGGGCATTCCAATCGCCATCGTTGTCAATTCCGTCGGAACGACTCTCATCGATCATTTCATCTGTGCCCTCGTCAATTCCCTCATCGATAGCGCCGTCGCCGTCGTTATCAATACCATCCTTATAGGCTTTCCCGATGTCTTCCGAGCCCAGGGCGTAGAGAACGATATCGGTCCCGGGCACACGGAAACGACCAAATGGATCGGAGGAGGCCTGAGAGACCATATCCTGCGTCACCAACGGTGATAGTTCTTCTGAGAGCAGTGCGTAGTTCAGAGTCGGCATGACGTTTGAATCATCATTGTCGATTCCGTCCGCAAATGGCAATCCCAGATCCTCTTCGTCGACACCGATCAATTGAACAATCGGGCTTCCATCTGCTCGGGTCGAGATCGCGTCGCCGCCCGGAGCGGGGGGCCAACGGTTCCACACGTCCGCAGCAGATTGACCGATCATTTCGGCGGTAACTACCGGTGCATTTCCCTCGCCGTCTCCATCGTTATCGATTCGGTCCGCATACCCCACACCTATACTTGATCCTTGTTCGCCTTCGAACGGCACGTGTGTGGTGTTTTCATCGATCAAACCGTTTCCGTTGTCATCTATCGCATTGGCTGCATTTTCTCCGATGAGAAAACCAAGAGGGACAACAGGGCTATTGCACTCTCCAACGCTCGGAACACATTCGATTGTCGATCCGTCGCCATCATTGTCGATTCGATCGACCGCATTTCCCGGAGTTTCCAAGAACGCAAAAACTGCTTCCCCAACTGGATCTGCGCCAAACGGCTCCGTACCAATCCCATCCGCATCCGTCATGAATGCAACATCCTCCTCGATATCAAAAAATGGAATATCGTCCTGCGAGTCACCTCCTACGAGGTCTGCCAACCATATACTGAATGCGGTTCTGTCTATCGTGGATGTACCGTCGTTCTTGACTCCATGAATCAAAAAGATTGCATCGTCAATTAGAATTTGACTCCACGCCAGCATCCGTACTTCTGTCACGACTCCTAAGCCTTTTCGGCTCAAATCCGTCTCATCGGGGAAGTACAAAGGATATCGATCATACTGGTCGTCACCAGCCTTGAAAAAGAATTCCTGGTCTGCATTGAACACGTTTTTCCCGAACAACCCGTTCCACGAACCGCTCCAGCCTGGGTCGTCCGTGTCGGTTTCCTTATCCGGCCAAGAAGGCGGCCATGAATCCGGCTCGTCAGACTGAGCAATACCATCTGCGCCGATTCCGGCTTCATTGTTGGGATTCACATATCCCTTTATTGGCTCCAAAGTCCAGGAAATATTGTCGTCGTTCGGATTTCCCCGGAAATCAGCCACGTCCACTACCCAGAGTGAATCGCCATTTTGATCGTTCACTCGCCCGCCAATCCACAGCTGCGTGAGGGCGATATAGATTCGACGGGTATTTTTGGGCCATTCGTAATTGTAATCCTGAGCGCCACTCCCCGACTGGCCTGTTTGCGCCCAATTAGTAACGGTTGCCCGAATGTTATTGCCGTCGATGTTATCGCGACGCCGCTCGAACTGATCCGTTCGCTCGTTACTGGGAATGTGATCTCTGTCAATCACTCCCTGCGCCAGGGTTGGAAGCACAGCGATAGCGGAAAGTGCAAGCAGCACGGTCAAGCGCTGTAGCACACTGCCAGGTTGTATGTGGTGGTTAAGTCTCATTAAAACTTGAATTCTATTCCGGCCTGAATTCGCCGCGGTTCGGTATAATTGAATGGACGAACCCAGAAACCTGGATCGAAAGCACCTAGCTGAAACTGCTGAAGGGTAACGTCGGGCTCACCCGTGTCCGAATAAACACCCGTCACGTTTCGGCGATCAAAGATGTTGAAAACATCTACAAATATGCGCGGACGTACCGAACCCATATCAAATTCGTAATAGATGTTGAAGTCGAATTCCCATGTGGTCGGAATGCGACGCGAGTTCGTGGCATACTCAGGAGGAACGTCATTGCCGGCGAGCGTGGCCTCTACGAATGACGGGGTGTAGGGGAATCCAGAACCCACGCGGAATCGGGTGGAAGAGCCCCAGTTGTCTCCGCCCAGGTAGAACGCTCCCGCAACCTTATGACGCTGATCCCAACCAAGTGGAAGGAGTGCAAGGCGTTTTTCTGCATTACCCTGAGAGGCAAAAAATTCGTCTGCAGGATTCGAGTTGGAGCCTTCGGCAACCTGTGCGGTGTAGCTTGCATCGAAGCCCCAACCGTTTACAAAATTGCGGCGAAAGCTTACCGTTAATCCCCTGGTGTTGGCATAATCACGGTTCGCGTAGACGACGTATGACACGCCAGGTAGGCCGGTTAGAATCAGCGGGGAAGTAGAAACCCAATTTCGCACGTCCCTATAGTACCCGGTCACATCGATTACGAACTCGCCAAATCCTTGCTTGAGGCCAAGCTCGTACATGGAAGTTTTTTGTGGTTCCAAGTCAGGATTGCCGTAGGGACCGTAGGTACCGGAAAGGCTTGGAATCTTGTAACCAAACTGCGCGAACAGTCGCTCATTGGTCGGGATCTGAAAAAAGAGCCCGTATGAAAAGTGAATTACGCCCTGATCCGTGATGGGATACGCGACACCCAGACGTGGCGAAAGGGTTGATTTCGAACTTACGCCCTTCCACCAATACGTTTCGCGTTCCGCCCTTGTCACTCGATTGTCGTCACGCTCCTCTTCAGGATCAATGAACGAGTTTCCATTTTCGTCATGGAATTGATTGATCTTCTTAAGAGGACTATAAATATTGGGGTCTTCGATGTCGGCCGGCGTATTCGAACGAGAATCGAAGTAGTCGTAGCGCAGTCCCACATTCACGATGAAGGACTCGTATTCGATCTTGTCCTGAACGTAGGCGCTGAATGAAGCGGGCTTAATGCCATCGAAACGAAGGAATGCAGACGAATTTGAATCCGGGATGCGTGGAACGAAGTCTTCTCCCTGAAGCGTAGCTCCATTTTCGTCGACTTGAGGAATCAACAGAAAACCTTCAAGTCCAAGATCATCTCTCTTGTATTGGAATCCGCCTTTTATTAGATGATGGAGTCCTATCTGACTCGAAATGTCACCCTTCAGCAGGTAACTCCTTGTGCTTCTTGTAAATCGAACCAGGTCCGTGCCGCCGCGAGCAAACCTTCCGCCGCCGGTCAGGACAGAGGCATAGGAAAGACAATCTGGGTCGGCGCAAACCGAGTCAGGCGTGTTAATGTCGAAATCTGTATATCGAGGATCGTCAAAGTCGTCGTAAACTCCCGAAACGATTTCCCTGTAAAACGTGGCAAAATCCAGCGTGTAAAAAGTCGTATTACTCAAGAGATGAGTCATACGCATCTTGAGGTTATAACCATCATCGCCGGAACGACCCCGACCCTGGGGTGCCCACCTTCTTCCGAAGCTGGCCGACCGACTTTCCGCCGTGGATCCCTGACCCGAAAGATTGAAAATCACTGAATTTGTCAGTCGGTATTTTAGATTTCCTTGCCAGCTGAACTTCTCGAAATTATCCATGGGAATGAGCGTGCTATCCCCTGGTGTACCGTCTGTATTGAAGATGTTAGCACCATAGAACCAACCATCATTCTTGAAATAACGCCCGAGCAGAAAGAGCGTCGCCTTATTGGAAACCACAGGTCCTTCGAGCGTCATCGCTAGATTTGAAAAATGACCAAGGTTGACCGGCAAATATGAATACGGATCGACATCCCTGTACTCAACTCCGTGACTGGTAAAGTTCGATGCGTTTACCCCGCGTAGATAATCTTCCCCTCCAGATCCCGAAACCGCATATGCACCCGTATAAGCCTTGACCGTCCCACCAAATCGGTCCGAACGGCCTTCCTTGGTCACAATGTTTATCACTCCGGACATTGCATTTCCGTATTCGGCATTGAAGGTCCCTGACACAACCTGAAGCTCTTGAATTCCCGCATTTTCGAGTTGGATCGAATTAGAACCGTCATAGCTGTCCGATACAGGAACTCCATCAACCATAAACACAATTTCGCTACTCCTTCCGCCCCGAATATGAAGCCCACCCCTATTTGTGACGCCTGCCTGCACCTCTAAGATTTGTCCCAATTCTGTGACCGGCAACTTCTCAATCGTATCCGCTGTAATTCGGGACTCGGAGCTGGTAAGATCTTTTTGAACTGTGACAGCATCAGCAGTGATCACAATCTCCTCATTTTCGATCACCTGTTCGCTCAGCTCAAAATTTATCGTGGTCGTGAGATCGAGGCTTACCTGAACGCCTTCAACTTTTTGGGTTGCGAAACTGATGAATGAGGCAATGAGATTGTAGGTGCCTGGACGGACTCCAATAATCACGTAATTCCCGTCAAAATCCGTTGACGCGCCCTGGGTCGTCCCCTCGAGAAACACGTTTACACCCGGAAGTGGTTCACCCGTTGCAGCCTCAAGCACCCGACCGGTCAGCTTCCCCGACTGAGCAGACGCAACACCGGTGAGCGCGGGTGCTGCTAAGAATAGCACCATTAGCGTCAACAGTATTCGGGGCCTGGCTAATACTATGGTTTTATAAAACCTCATGGAGTCTCTACAGATGCGGTTTTGTCTATTTCCAGCGATGCGAGTAAAGCTGGTTGTCTCTCAATCGAATTCACTTGTTTCAACTCGGTAGTACGCTCTCTCACGATTGCACGTATCCAGTAGGACTTTAGCTGAGCTTCTATCTTGTCGCGGCTCTCTTCTACTGTTGCTGCCCTACGACTGGTCTTGTCTTCAATTTTAAAAATGGCGTAACGTCCTCCCACCTCAAGTGGACCCAGAACTTGACCCGTCACTGCTTCGAAAACCTGTGGAGCCAACACTCCCAATTGTTCTCGCTCCACATAGCCAAGGTCACCTCCCATTCGGGCTGCTCCCGGCCGTACAGAATGCTCGGTGGCAAGCGCACTAAAGTTGCTCCCATTGAGCGCCGACCGAACCATAGTGGCCGTATTTCGGTCATTCAGAAGGATTTCTCGCAGCCTGACAGTCTCAGCGACTTCAAATTCGTCTGGAAAACGATTGAGGTGGGCTTCGATGGAATCGTCGGGGACTCGGATGGCAGCCTCAAGCTCATTCCAGCCTGCTTCGTAGAGCAGATCGTTCGTTTGCCTCCGTAGGGCGGTAGCGTAAGCTGCTGAATCCATGACATCTGCTTTCGCGGCAGTCTTCAGCAGTTCCCGACGGACGAACAGCCCTGTCACAAACTCTTCGAAGGTCGAAAGCGTTACGACGGCCGCTCGCTGCATTTCAGATGTCATTTCAGCCGCATCCAAGAAGTCACCGAGCGTAAAATCTCCGGCCGGAGATGAAATAAGTACTTGTGCAGAGCGGTCACTTCCTCCGGGGGACTCAACGTCCAGTTGCGTTTGTTCGCCAGCGCGGCCTTCAATCTCTTCCAACAGCGACCTTAAAAGGATCGGATTGACGACTGGTTCAGAAGAGCTTAAAATCTGCTCATGCAATGCTTCGCGAGCCTCATTCCTTTTTTGCACTTGTACGTATCGGTTGAGACCGGCTTTTCTGACTGCGAATTCACTTTCAGTGAGCAAAGGAGACCGATACTTCGCATCAAGTCGAATAATTGAGTAACCCTGACGCGTTTTAACGGGATCAGATATATCTCCAACGCTCATACTAAATGCGGCGCTTTCGAATTCAGCATCCATTTCGTCGAATCCGAACTCCCCTAACGAGCCACCATTTTGGCTGAGTTCGGGAGATGAAAAAACTTCTGCCGCCAAGACTTCGAAAGATGCGCCATTTTGAAGCCGCTCTTTCAATTCCAACGCAGCTTCCAGTGTCGGCGCATAAAGGTGACTAGCACTCATTCGCGTATTGACCCGGGCGAACATTTCAACGAGATCGTCTTCAGTTACTTCAATCTGATTGTACACGTGCCGGAAGAGATAGCCTTCGATAAGAAGTTTGGTTTCTGCTCGCCGAAGCTCTGTCCGGACTGCCTCTGTTTCGAGCGCTCCACCACGTTCGGCATCCATCGCCAGAAGGCGCATCGAGATCAGCCGTTCGAGGAAATCTCCTCGGCGCTTCGCCTCGTCTGGTAGGCCAGATTCAGTGATATACTTGAAATACTCGACCTGGTAGTCCGCCAGGGAGATTTCGGATCCAGAAATTCGAGCCACCCACTGCTCTGATCCAGATTCGTGTTCAAAGGCAGGGTCAAAATCGAATCCATACCATAGGGCAGACAATAAAATGACTGCGACAACTGGTATGACGATCCGACTACGCATTGCTCAACGCGGTGTAATGAGCCGCCTGGCTTGAGTCGATGTTAGGCAGACATACGCTTCCTGCCTGCTCAAAAGCCGCCACAATCACGACTAGAGAACAGTTTTCGACTGTTCTAAATTTATACGCTCGATTCATGCGTTCAAGAAAGCGCTTACAATCATATCAACGAGAACACGGGATAGCAATGTAGTCACGCGACAACCGCCTT
>Ga0315336_1001089_pt1 | contig 58680 bp, 44 predicted proteins | sample ASW5metaG_FD_204512 | JGI IMG/M metagenome (GOLD analysis project Ga0315336, IMG submission 204512) | Ammonia-oxidizing marine archaeal communities from Monterey Bay, California, United States - ASW #5 | ecosystem: Environmental > Aquatic > Marine > Intertidal zone | place: USA: California...
ACTACCCGCCACGACCTGGGCCGGTCCGATGTCGCTCTCGCCATGCTGTCCCAGACCCGTGGCCTGACCGCCGGCGTCTGGAGAGGAGGCTGGGATGCCGTCGACATCGTCGTCGGCACGCCCGATGGAGAGTTCACGTCGCCCGGAGCCCTCGCCCTCACCGACCTCGCCACCCCGAACGGCACGATCCCCCTGGCTCAGCTCGCCGATGCCACGGTCGAATGGGCGCCGGCCGCCATCCGCCACGAAGACCGCCGCCGCCAGGTGAAGGTCGTCGCCCAGCTCGCCGACGGAGCCACCTTCGACAGCGTGCGAACCGCCGCGCAGGCACCGATCTCCGCCCTCGAACTCCCCGGCGTCGACCTGTCCTGGGGCGGAGAGGCCGAGGGGTCTGAAGAGGCCAATGGCGCGGTTCTACAGACCCTTCCGATCGGCGCCGCCCTGCTGCTCTTCTTCCTCTTCCTGGAGTTCGATAGCGTGCGGCGTGTCGGCATTGTGCTGCTCACCGTTCCGCTGGCTGCGGTCGGTGTCATCCCCGGGCTCGCCCTGACCGGCCAGCCCTTCGGCTTCATGTCGATGCTCGGTGTCATCGCGCTGGTGGGCATCGTCGTCAACAACGCCATCGTGCTCCTGAACGTCGTGGAGGCCGAACGTCGGGACGGCGCATCCGTCGAGGGGGCGCTGCAGACCGCGGTCCAGGTCCGGCTGCGTCCCATCCTTCTCACGACCGCCACGACGGTGTCCGGAATGCTGCCGCTGGCGCTGTCCTCGAGCTCCCTGTGGCCCCCGCTGGCCTGGGCGATGATGAGCGGCCTGATCGCGAGCACCGGACTGACATTGGTCGCGATTCCCGCCGTCTATCGTTTGCTCTTCGACTGGAGGGGCCCCACCCTGAGTCGGTTTGTACCCGCTGCAGTGCTCCTCGCCGTCGCCGGACCGGCAGCCGCCGGAACGATGACCCTAGACGAGGTCCTGATCGCCGCCGAGACGGCACCCGTCGCCCTGGCCGCCCGTCACTCCGCCAAGGCCGCTCATCACGACGCAACGGCGACCTGGCTCGCAGCTGTTGGCCCCGGGGTCGGGGCCTCCGCGACCTACACGCGGCGGGACGGGGCCGTCGAGATCGACACCCCCTTCGGTCCCCTCACCCAGCTTCCAGACGAGCAATCCGAGGGCGGAGCTGAGATCCAGATTCCCCTCTTCGATCCTGGAGCTCTGGCTCAGGCACCCGCCGCCAATCGCGCCAGCCAGGCGGCCGAGTACCGCCATCAGGACGCCGTTCGACTCTCCCGGCTGGAGGCTGGAGAGGCCTTCCTCGACGTGGTCTCACTCCGCGCCCGCACGGAGAGCCTCGATGCCCTGGTCGCCTCGCTGGAGTCGCTCTCCGCCAGGGTCCGCAACCAGGTGGACGCCGGACTGGGCGTGGAGGCGGACGCCTTGCGCGCCGAAGTCGCCCTCGCCGACGCGCGGCAGGCCCGACTCCAGGTCGCCACGGCCTCCGAGGTCGCCGGCTGGACGCTGGGCATGGCTCTCGGACTGGAGGAAGCCATCGATCCCGCCTTCGCGGCCGAGTCCCCCGATGTCCTCGCGCTCGGTTCCGCACTGGACGCCAGCCGCCTGTCGCGGCCAGACCTGCTCGCGACAGATCGCTCCATCCAGGCCCTGAAGGCACAGAAGACGGCAGTCTGGGCCGAGGTCCTTCCCTCCGTCTCCGCATATGGAGGCCTGAACTGGAGCGACAACAGCTCCCTGATCGACAACACCTGGCTCGAGGGCGGCGTGCGCATGACCTGGACCCCATTGGCGAAGGGCACCCGACCGTTCCGCGCCGCCGCAAACGGACAGCGCGCCGCAGAGCTGGAGAACCGCCGGAATCAGTTGTCCCTGGGCATCGGCATCCAGGTTCGACAGGCCCACGCCCAACACGGCGTCGCCAGGCAGTCGGTCGACGTTCGGACCTCCTCCCTGGCCCAGGCCGAAGAGGCGCGTCGGATCCTGGTGGATCGCTACGAGCAGGGCATGAGCACGCTCACCGATGTGCTGCAGGTCGAAGCGGAGGTCGGAGACCAGCGCACCGCCCTTCGGCTCGCGGAGGTCGACGTGGTTCGCGCCCGCCTCCGCCTCTCCGCTGCCACCGGAAGCTGAGCGTTTTTTACCGCTCGGTCGTCTCGTCAGCGCCTCGCAATCTCCTCAACCGAGACTACTGATTCTAACTCGAATCTGGCGCCGTGACTCTTTCGTCGGAACCCCATGGGCCGCCTGTGTTCAAATGACGGGCGGGGTGAGAGATGAGACCACTGTTGGCCCTGGTTCTCCTGATGGCATCGAGCGCGTCGGCCACCGAGCTCGGAGCCGACGCCGAGGCGGTCCTGAGTGGCAAGACCGACGCGATGGCGAACTTCAACTACCAGAATGACGTCGCCGACCATCCCCTGGAAGAGCTGTGGGCGGTCTACGAGGGGCTACGGGCCAAGCTCCTGGCCGACGAAGAAGAGGACTGGTCCCGGAACCTGCTCTACATGGCCATCCTGCGCGAGATCGCCGGGCGCAACGAGGGAGACGACTTCAAAAAGCTGGTCGGAGAGTACGCGTCCATGCCCGCCTCCCGCCGCTACCTGAAAGGCCAGATCCTCGCCTCCCTCCTCGATGTTCGCGCCCACACCTTCGTGGATGAACTGCCGGCCACAGCCGGACCGATGCTGCAACCGACGACAGCAGAAGAGCCACCGGAGCACATCACCCCCGACGTCACCGATGCCTGGCGGGCGTACAAGGGGCTCGCCGGGATCCGTCCCGGAGCGACGTCCGAACCGATCAATGCCCAGCAGAACTGGAGTCCACTCCATCGGGCAATGTCCGATATGATGCTTGGAAAGCCGGGAGCTCACGCCGAGATCATCCGCCGCTTCGAGTGGGGAGGCATGTGCGGAACCGGGAGCGGCAGCCTCTACGAACCGCGGGGCCGCGCCCTGTTCATCGCCTCGGTCATGGCCGAGCGCTGGGGAGACGCCGCCTGGTACGCGTTGGACGCCTCCACTGGCAACGAGCGCTCCAACACCCAGAGCCATTGGCAGAGCGAGTACCTGACCTGGGCGGGGCTCGACCCGGCCACGATGTACCTCGGTGCGGCCATCGATGACTTCGACAGCCGGTATCTGACCGCCCTCCGAGGAATGGGTGGCGAGCATGCCGCCCGAGCGGTCCTGCGCGCCGGCACGTTGCGGCGGGCGGATCGTCCCCACTGGAAGAGCGCCTGGCTGGGGCAGCTGGATGCATTCATCGGCCCGGGGCCCAGACTCCCCCACGACGGCCTCGTGTTCGGCTCGAGCGGTGTCGAGCCAGCCATTCCCCCCGAGGAGATAGCCGCTGATATCCAGCTCGAAGCCCTACAAGCGCTCATTGAAGCCGTGCATCCCGAAGCCACTCCGTACGAGCTGAAACAGGTGACTCGAACGCTCTCGAAGCTCCGTCGACCGGAGTCGCGCGCGGCCTTGGAGTGGGCACTGAAATCTCCGATCAGAGAGGTCGCCGAGAACGCCGCTGGCGGGCTGAACGCCCTCGGCCACAAAGTCGAGCTGCCCGAGCTCCCCGACGCCGAATTCCGTCTCTTGGTGAACGGCGTTCCCCTCAAAGAGGGCCAGATCAACTGGAAGGTGGTCACCGGGCCCTACGGTTCCGGAGTCAGCAGCTACCGGCCATTGGACGACAAAGCAACGGTGAGCATCGAGCGAAAATTCCTCGACGGCTCCGGCCAGGAAATCTCCGAGCTGGTGTTCGAAACGGGAGATCTGAAGTCCCACGACGCGCCGTGGTTCCACACCTCAATCCCGCTTCCCGACGACCTCGGCCAGCGGACAGATGTCGGCATCGAGACCGCGCCCCTACACATCGATCTCGAGGGCTTGGCGATTGCCGACAATGCCGAGGCCACGGTCTCGATGCTCTACCACTACGGCGAGGGCGCGGCCGACTACAAACACCCGAGCCTGATGGGTTTCGCGGTCCCCGCCGGCGATGGCCTGCATTTTGCGAACATCCAGCTCGGAACCTACGTACTGACCATCACCGTCGACGGCGCCGCGGCTTTCGAGACCGACAAGATCGAGCTGAAACCGGGAGGAACCACCGAGTCCGTGGAGCTGAGTCCAGGGGGGACCCTACGTTTCGAGATCAAGCCCCCCGGAGGAGACGACGCCGACGCGCCCGTCATCGAGCTCGTACCCGTGGACGTGACGCCCCCCGGTGGACTGAAGCGAAACTGGACCTACAACGGCAACGTCAGCCTCGGCGGCTTCCGCTCACCCACCGAAGCCCACACCTGGCAGGGGCTCCCGGCCGGCACCTACACCCTGCGCGTGCTCTCGAGCGCGGAGAAACGGCGCCAAAAGGAGGGCCACATGCCGGCCACCCACCCCCACGCCGGCCTCGAGCGGCAGGTCGTGATCGAAGGCGAGGTCGACCTCGGTGTTCTCACCCTCGAGGCTACTCGGTAAGGAAGCCTCTACCGGCGTAACCGAGCCCGATGCCAGCAACTCCGGCGATCAGCGCGGCCCACCACGGAACACCCCCCGAGGATCCGCTTCCGGCCTCGACGGTGAACGAATAGGACGCGGTCTCGCTGACGACACTCCCGCGGACGCGCGCCTGAATTTCGAGGTCGTAGCTGGCAGCGGGGAGGTTGGTGAAGATGGCCCAGTTGCGAGAGGTGAACGCACTCCACGAGCCGTCGGTGTAGTTGAGGAGCCGATACCGGTACTCGGTGGCGTCTTCATCCACGAATGACAGCGCCGCAAACTGGACCTCGAGGTCTCGACTCTCCCAGGGCACCGTCACGCCGGAGGGGTGGATCTCGCCGCCGAGAGTGGCTCGGGTGATGGCCACCGTGGGCCTCGGCGGCGAGGTCTGCACGTCGAGCTCGGGCAGGTAGTGACTCAGCCCGCGGGAGGTGCCGAACCACAGCGTCTGGTCGTCGTCCTCGAACCAGGCGTTCAGGTCGCAGTCGTTCCACGCCAGGCCATCGGCGATCGTGTAGGGTTTAATTGACTTTCCATCCCAGCGCGCCAGGCCTCGAGAACTGCCGAACCAGACGTTCCCAGCGCTGTCGTCGGCCACGAAGAACACGTAGTCGCTTGGCAGTCCGTCGCCGTTGTCGAGGTGACGCAACCGGTTGCCCTGGGTCTTGGACAGGTCCAATGCGCCGACGCCGCGGGCGCTGTCATAGCTGAACCAGAGCACGCCGTCGTCGGCCTCGGTCAGGCTCAAGATCGCGTCGTCGCGCAGCCCGTCCCTCTTCGTGAACCGATGCGAGCGCTTTCCATCCAGCAGGATCAACCCATTGTCTCCGGCACCCCAGATGCGCCCTTTTTGGCCCACCGCAACACTCCAGATGCGCTCGGGCCCGGTGCCACCGGGCAGCTCCAGCGCCACGAATGTCTCGTCCTCGAGACGACTGATCCCGCCCTCGGTGGCGACGATCACCCGCCCCTGCTCATCCATGGCCATCGCGACCGCACCGGTCTGACTGGGCAGTCCCGGCACGTCGTCGTACCAGGTGCGCTTGGGCGTGCCCTCGGTCATGTCGATCAACACCAGGCCGCGACTGTTGGCGATCATGAACCGGTTCTCGTCCAGGACGGCGATGGAGCGCACCTCATCGTCGTGGATGGAACGCCAGCCCATCCCGTCGTAGATGTCGAGACTGGCGTGGGTCCCGACGAGCAGGTCGCCGCCCGGCTTCGTCCTCCGGATCGACCAGATGGTCTCGTCACTGAGCCCGTCCTGGCTCCGGTAGTTGATGAACGGACCCCGCTGGAGGCGGTGCAGTCCGACCCCGGTCCCCGCCCACAGGTTGTCCTCTCGATCGAGCATCAGGGTGTAGATGTGATTGGTGAGAATGCCACGATCCTGGCCGATCACCGCCACGTCGCCTTTGGCCTCGTCGAAGCGCACCACACCCAGTGACTGGCTCACACCCCACACGGTGCCCCGCGGGTCCACGACCAACGAAGTCAGCGGTTCGCTGGGTCCCTGTCCGGCGTTTTCGGAGGTCGGAGCGGCACTGAGGGGGTCGGCGACGCGGTGCAGGCTGCCCTGGTGGCTGCTCACGTAGAGAGGGCCGTCTCCCCGCCGAGCGAGCCCGCGCACATCAAGGGCCAGCAGATCGCCGAAGCCCACCATCTTGTCACCGTCCCACCTGGATAATCCCCAGTTCGTCGCGACGTATAGCGCGTCTCCGTCGACCAGCAGGGGCCCAGCCCGATCGCCAGTGAGCCCACCAACGACGCCCTCGAGCAACGCGCCGCCTTCGTCGTAGACCAGGAGCCCCCTACCGTCGGTCCCCACATAGATCCGACCTTTTGCGCCAATCGCGATATCGACGATGGCCCGGACCCCATCGGGTAGGGGCAACTTCGTCGTCGCGATCGCGCCCCCGTCCACCTTGCAGATGCCGACCCCGACGGGGGCCCGCGTGCCGACAACCATGGTTCCGTCCGGTCGCGGCGCGAGGACCACGCCATGTCGTCCGGGCAGTCCACCGGCCTCTCCAACGGATCGGAACCCCTTGCCGTCGAAGAACGACAGCCCATCGTCTTCGGCGAACCAGACTCGGCCCTCAGTGTCCTGAGCGATGGCGTTTATCAAGCCGGTGCGCAACCCATCGTCGAGGCCGTAGTTGGCAAAGCGGTGACCGTCGTACCGAGCGGCGCCGTCTTGTGTTCCCACCCACACGAAACCGTCGCGGTCCTGGAAGACCACCTGAACCGAGGCCTGGGGCAGATTCGAGGGTGGGTAGTACTGGAATGGGAACTGTTGCCCCAGGGCCGGCGAGGCGATGAAAAACGCGATGAAAAACGCAGCTAGTCGGGATCGGAGCGACATATGCCTTTACGGTAGCAGCTATAGGAAGGCATGCGTTCCGCGACTCCCTACTTGTGTGCAGTACTCGTCTCGACGACCGCCTGCCGAGACAGAGACCACGGCAGTTCGCGCGCACCGGCCTCCGAGCCCGTCGTCGTCGCCGAAACTGAGATTGCCGTATGGGGAATCGCGGGCACGCAGCGCGACGTTCGCGACATCGAGGTCGCCGGCGACGACATCTACATCTCGGGGCACGGCGACCAGGACATGTCCTTCGACGGCCGGGGCTACCTGTGCCTCTTCGTCGAAGGGACTTGCTCCGCCGAACCCGGCGAGAGCGGAGAGGTCGTCGCCATCCACAACGACACCGAGCGCACAGCTTCTCGGATGCCGCCGTGCTCGAGAACCGGCTCTGGGCCGCCGGTGCCGTCCGCGGTCCCGAGGCTGCGTGCGGCCCCAACGACGGACACTGCGAATCGAATGGACTCGAAGACGCGGCGGTGGCGGAGTTCCTGCTTTCGCCAGAGGATTCCAGCCTCGCACCAGTCTCGTCGCAGACATTCGAGGGCGATGGGACCGACGCGTTTCTGACCGCCGCCCACGACGGTCTCGAGACGCTCTACCTCGGCGGCTTCTCCCAGAGCGCGACGTTCGAGGGCGTTCCCGTGACCGGGGAGAAAGACGGCGTGGTGGTCGCCCTGACCACAGGCGCGGTCAGATAGGCAGCTGGAACTCGGCCGATTCGGTTCACGGGCGGCGCCCAAAACGGGAAATAAGGCGCTTGCGCCGCCCGTTTTGAGTGTCGACTGTGAATGGAATCTCCCCAGTGGCGCGCTTGCGCGTCACGAAACTGATGTTTCGAGGCGGGCTATCGACCGGAGGGAGATCGTCTGGCTCGATTTCCGTTCACGGTCGGCGCCCAAACCGGAGGAAATAGCGCTTGCGCCCTCCGGTTTGAGTGTCGACTGTGAATGGAATCACCCCAGTGGCGCGCATGCGCGTCACGAAACTGATGTTTCGAGGCAGACTATCGACCGAAGGGAGATCGTCTGGCTGGACCCAGCCGCTCCAGGCGCTCCAAGAGCCGAATCGGATCCGGCTGGTGGACCCTGGCGTTTGGCGCATCGCCACCCTCGGCCTCCCCGACGAAGTAGCGATTCCGCGCCCAGCGGTACTCCCCGTCCTCTTCGATGAAGGTGAGCTGCAGGTAGTAGCCAAAGATGTTGATGTAGAAGTTGTCCGGCCCGAAGGGGATCAATGTCCTGCCATAGGCGAGCCCCATCGCGTCCATTTCCGGTAGGTCGATCTTGAGCGCGTCGCCGTCGACATAGAACTCCATTCTGCCGACGGTGTATTGGTCGTCGAATTCGCCCTCGTACCGGGTCAGGTCCATGTCGGTGACATCGATGCCCATGTCCACCGGCCCGGGGAGCTCGGTGAAGGTCGCCACGGCCTCGGCGAGCACGTCGGGACCGGCGTGGGCGGCGTCGGCGCTGGTCAGCACCGCAATGCCCAGATTCTCCCCGGGATAGAGGTAGAGATCGGCCGCAAACCCCGGCATGTCGCCCATGTGGTAGACGGTCGGAACCTCGATCAGGCCGTCAGTGGTCTGTATGCCCACATCCGAGAACCAGCCGTATCCGTACGCGGAGATGCCCGGCTTCGGCATGAGCAGATCGGCCATGGGTTCTTGCATCTCGTTGCGGAGCTCGTCGCCGAGGATCGCCTCGTCGCCGTCCATGACCCACATGCCCATGCGGGCGAGGTCCGCAACGCTCGACCAGGCGTACCCGGCGGGACGGGCCCAGCCGTTGTCGTAGGAATCGGGCTTGACCCTGCGCTCGCTCGCCACGCCATCCCAGTCGTAGCCCATGGCCTCGACGTAGTTTCCGTCGTCGAGCACATCGTCGGGGTCGAAGAAAGTGCGGTCCATGCCCAGCGGAAGCAGGACATCCTCGGTGATCTTGTCCGAGTACGACCGTCCGTCGGCGATCTCCATCAGCCGCCCGGCAACCACGAAGTTGTCGTTGCTGTAGTTCCACATCAGGCCCGGCGAGGCGAGCATGAACCAGTCCCGCACCAGTTCCGTTTCGACGAAGTCCTCGAGCGCCTTCTTGTTGGTCGGCCCCTCGATGGTCAGGTGGTCAAAGATTCCAGCCTCCTGAGTGAGGAGGTGGGCAACCGTCATTCCTTCGGCCCACCCTTGGTTTTTCGAGAAGTCCCAGTCTCCGATGATCGATGGCACCGTGTCATTCAAGTCCAAAGTGCCCTTTTCGACCTCCTGCAGGACGCCGATGGCGGTGATGGGCTTGGTGATCGACGCGATGCGGAACAGCGCCTCGGGGTCCATCTCTTCGCTCTTCTTCTTCGGATTCGGGCTTCCGAGGCCCGCGCACCACAGGATCTCGCCGTCCTTGAAAACGGCGACCGTGCGTCCCGGCGCATCCCAGTTCTTGCGGTCGTCTTCAAAGAGCTGAGCAAGGTCGTCGTAGGCGCCGTCGTCTACCGGGCAGCCGCCGCGCTCGGCGACATCGGTGTCCACGATCGCCACATCGGCAACGGGTTTGGGTTTACAGGCAAACGCGAGTGCCACGACGAGAATCGATTTGTTCATTGGTACATCCCTCGCCCCTCGTACGGGCGAGGCGGCCATGCATTTCCTCTAAAACGGGAAAACGAATCCCGCACCTGCATCGATGCCCGGAATCAGCCCATCCCCGCGCACCAACAAAGAGGGGCGCAACCAGATCTCGGCCAGCAGACTCTCCGTCTTCACCAGCTCGATGCCGACGTCGGTGCCCACCACCCAGTGTCCGCGTTGGTCGAGATAGGCGCCGCCAGTCCGCAATCCGAGGTAGGGATTGAAGAACTTCCGCTCTCCGTGACCGAGAAAGTCCGAGAATGCGGCGAAGCCGAGGGTCCCGATGAATGCGGTGTCTCCCGGGAAGAATGCCCCGTCGACTGTGAACTTCCGATCGAAGTGAACGGTCACTCCGGCCCCGAGGCTCGGCGACGGGGTGTCCCCATCCAGGGCCATCCAGCTGCGCATGTGGGGGCCAGGGTAGAGCTTTGCCGTCGGGCGGAGCATGGCCGGTGCGGTGCTGTAGAGCTTCACGTCGACGGTCGCCCAGGCCACACGATCCGACAAATGTCGCTGCAATCCCATCAGCAGTTCGATCTCCCCGCGAACGCGGGTGATCTCGCGCTCGACGGAGAGGATTTCCTCGAGGCTGGCGTCCTCTCGGCCCATCAGCTGCTCGAGTCGCTCGAGGGTGACTTCCAGGTTCCGAAGCTTGATCTCCCGATCCCGATACTGCTTGGTGACGTCTTCTCCGCGAATCTGTCGGTTGATGATGACCGCCCGCTCGTCCAGCCAGACAGTGAACTCGTCGACCCGATCGGGCGGAATCCGCAGGGTCAAGGTAGCGGATGTCGCGCGCTCGGCGGATCCGACCACGTGGTCATTGAAGAGGCGACCGCCGACGCCGACGGTCCAGGCGCGGACCTCTCCGGCAAGCACGCCCACCTCCCGAGACTCGGCGACGATCTCGCCTTCGACGACGATCATTTCGTTGGAGGTAGCTGGCTTGTCGGCGGACGACGCAAAGGAGCCTGGACCGCCCTCCTTGCTGCATCCAGCGATGAGAATGGCGAACAAAAACAGGAACGCGTGCATGAGGCCCCCCCGGGCTTGCCTCTACAGCGCAATCGGGCCCGTCTTTGACCACACCGATTGGTAGACTTTTGCCGTGTTGCTCGCCCTTGCCCTGCTGTTGGGAATCGCCGTCGCCGAAGAACCGGAGGTGGACCTCTCCGCTGCGGAGGTCGTAGCCGTCCTCAAAGCGATCGACATTCGGGCCATAGAGCTCAGGGACGATGGGGAATACCAAGCGGCTGAGGCTGAATACGACGAGTACTTGCGAATCGTCCTGCAAGCCAAGGGCCCCCGTGACCCCGAGGTGGCCAACGCGCAGATCAGCATCGCGCGCATGCGACAACTCAAGGGAGACTTCAAGGGCGCCGCTGGCCTGTTCAAGGACGCGGTGGCGCTGGCAGAGGAAGTGGATCCGGGTGGGAAGACCTTGGCCACCGCGCTCGACAACTACGGGTCCTTCCTGGCCGGAGCCGGCAAGTCGGACGAGGCCCACGAGAACCTGGTGAGGGCACTGAAACTGCGAGAGAACGCCCTCGAGCCCGACGAAAAATACATCGGCGTGAGCTTGAACAACATCGGCCAGTTCCTCGACCACCAGGGCCGCCCGCGGGAGGCGCGCGCCTATCTTGAACGGGCTGCCGTCGTCCGAGAGCGTGTCCACGGCCCCGATCACCACTATCTGGCCATCACCCTGGTCTCCCTCGCCGGCAACCTCAGGAATCTGGGGGAGCTCGACCGCGCTCAACAACTCTTCACACGCGCCATCCGCATCCTCGAGAAACTCGGACCCGCGCATCCAGAGCTCGCCGCCGCCCTGAACAACCTGTCTCTGCTTCACAAGATCAAGGGAGACTACGAGACAGCACGAGCGCTGCAGGAGCGCGCCCTCGACATCTTGGAGCAGACCCTTGGGCCGGATCATCCTGGCGTCGGCTCGGTGCTGGCAAACATCGGCTCCCTGCACAAACAACAGGGAGATCTCGCCGGCGCCCTGCCTCGGTTCGAGAGGGCGATAGCTATCAAAGAGGCCGCGCTTGGCCCGGAACATCCGCAAGTCGCCTTGCTCCTGGCGAAGCTCGCGAACATCACCCATCGAATCGGCGACGAGAACGGAGCCGTTCCCCTCTACGAACGCTCCATCGCCATCTATGAGCGCGTAGGAGGAACGGACAATCCCGGACTTGCAATGCCGCTACACGACCTCGCCACGGTGCTGAAGGCGAACGGCCGGCTCGAGGAGGCCAGCGAGCACCTGAAGAGGGCAACCGACCTCATCGTGAAACACCGCGGCCCCGAGCACAGCGACTTGATTCCCATTCTCATGACTCGAGCTGACTTTCTGGCCGAGGACGACGATCTCGAGGGTGCCAGAGACGCAGCGGCGCAGGCCGTCATATTGGCCGACGTGCCCAACGATTCGAACCGCCGATGGCTGGTCCGCGCTCTCGTGCGGGTGGCGGAGACGGAGCGGGCAACTGGACGAATGGACGCGTCACGGGACAGTTCCGCCCGGGCCTTGGCGATCACACGCGAACAGGTGCGCTACCAGCTCCTCACCCTGAGCGAGCGGCAACAACTGGCCTTACTGCGCAAGGAGCGCGCAATCCTCACCGAGTACCTGGCCTCCCACCTACAGCACGCTCCCAACGCGGAAGTCTACGACGCAATACTTGCTTGGAAAGGTGCTTCTCGGCGCATCTCAATCGCCCGGCGCGAGCAGGTGACGTCCAGTCGGGATCCCGAACGCCACGCAATCGCAGAGGAGCTCAAGGACCTCCGCTCCCAGATTTCAGGTCTCGCCCTGGCCACTCACGAACCCGAAAATGCCCAGGAAGTCCGCGATCGGATCGCGGAGATGTCCGACCGCAAAGAGGAGCTGGAGCGCCAGCTGCCGCAAACAGTGGATGCGCGCCGAGCGTTGGATGTCACTGCCGAGGCGATCTGCGCGGCGTTACCCGAGCGCACCGCGCTGGTGGACTACCAGAGATTCGCCAACCAGTACTTCGCCTTCGTCATACGCCCGAACTGCGCCATCGACCTGGCCTCGCTGGGAAAGGCCGACGCCGTCGACCAGGCCGTCGTGCGGTTCCGGAATCTCCTCGCAGAAAAAGCGGTCAATACTCGGATCGACCGCGCCGGAGTGGTGGTGCGCGAGCTGGTGTGGGACACCTTCCAACCCGTGCTCGAGGGGGTCGACCGCATCTTGGTCGTCCCCGACGGCGCACTCTCGACACTGCCCATAGGTGCCCTGGTCGAGCCCGACGGACGCTTCGTCATGGAGGGACACGAGATCGCGTACCTGGAGGATGCGGCCGACCTGGTGCGGTGGAAGCAGTCAGCGACAGATACGGGAGTCGGCGCCCTGCTGGTCGGGGGTGTCGACTACGAATCTGCAGCCGCGCCGACCGAGGGCCTCGTGTCCAGCCGCCGGGTCGCTCCCTGTCTGGCCGGCGATATCCCACCGCTGCCAGCAACTCGCGACGAGGTGACCACCATCGCGGCCCTGATGGACAAACGACGTGTGGACACGCTAGTGCTCACCGATGACGCGCCAAGCGAGGACACCCTCGCCGAAGCCGTGCGGGGCAAGCGGGTTCTGCACCTGGCAACCCATGGCTTCTTTGCGAGCGGCGAGTGCAGGTCGGCACTGGGCGGCGGAACCGAGGACACCGCTTTCGGTACCAAGGACGTGCTGGGCTACAACCCGATGGTTCTCTCGGGCGTCATGCTCGCCGGATCGGGCGCCGACCGCGATCCCCTCGTCGAAAACGATGGCATCTGGACCGCGGAGGAGATCGCCAACCTCGACCTCGCCGGCACCGAGCTGGTCGTGCTCTCGGCCTGCGAAACGGGCCTCGGAGAGGTGGCCTCCGGAGAGGGTGTGCTCGGCCTCAGGCGCGGGTTCTCCATCGCTGGCGCCCGGGTGATGATCATGAGCCTGTGGGCCATTCCCGACGAAGAGACTCGAGATCTGATGACCCGCATGTACGAGCTGATGTACCGCAAACGCCGCGCCCTTGGCCCAGTTGACGCCCTGCGTGCCGCCCAGCTGGAAGCCATCGAGAGCGCCCGGGCCGATGGCGACGTAGCCCCCCGCGAATGGGCGGCGTTCATTGCTTCGGGGTCGTTCTAGGCCTCCGCCTTCGGATGAGCGCCAGCACCCACAGCAACGGCACCCCGACGCCCGACGGCCCAACGGTCGAACAACCGCAGCCGCCCTCATCCTCCGGTACGCCTTCCGACGCTTCATCATCGTCGTCGTCATCGCCGCCGCCCGTGGTCGGATCCGTCGGGGTGTCGGTGTCCTCTGGTGGGGTTTCGTCGACGTCGTTGTCGCAGTCGTCGTCGATGTCGTTGTCCGGGATCTCCACCCCGATCAGCTCGCAGCCCGTCCACAGCCCATCCAGGCAGGATCGCTCTCCATCGCAGTGGAGGTAGTCGCAGGCCTCGGTCTCGCCGGCGGTGCATCCGTCCGGGCAGTCGTAGCCGCGGTCGGAGAGCTGGTCGCGAATCTCGGGGATCCGGTCGGAAATCCACTGCCTCAGACGCTCGTATTCCGCCTGGTAGTTGTTGTTTGGCCCGACCTCGAGCGGATCGGTTCCACCCCAGACCGAGTCCACTTCGTCGGGAATGATCGGCCGGATGAGGGCGTCGACCGCGTCCCATTCCGCAATCAACCGGTCGGTCTCCAGCGTCCCGTTGATGAGCTGACAGGCGATGCGGTTGTACTCCTCCTCGACGTAGTCCTCGCAACGGGTGTGCCGGCCGACCTCGGAGCAGCTGCCCTCCATATTCGTCGTGTAGGGCACGTCCTGCGGGTAGGGCCTGAACACATCATCGAGGTCCCAGGGTAGATACCGGCGCTTCGGGTCCCCCGCATCGTCATAGGAGAAGTAGTTGCTGTAGTTCTGGCCAAGCACCGTGTCGGCGCCGTTGGCGAGCACATCGCGCAGGGCCTCCTGGCGCAGCAGAGCGTCGAGGTAGACGTGTTCGTCACTGGTGGCCACCCAGCTCGCATCTCCGGGTGGATTCAGGTCCATCCAGGCGTCGAAGGATTCGGTGGCCTGGTTGGTGTAGGGCTCGTCGTCGAAGACCACCTGATCTCGGCAGCTACCGGTGGTGGTCTTCAACAGGACACCATCGCCAATATCGGGCCCGTACCGCCGCTTTAGAGCGGTTCGGTCCATGTCTTCGATCAAGATGTAGAGCCCGTGGTAGTTGGTCTCCGCCAGATCGGCGACCGCGCTGGTCTCCCCGTTTCCGACGCGCGCCGATCTGGATCGGGGCCTCACCCCCGCAGGAGAACGCGACCTCGTGGTACGGCCATTGAGCATCGCAGCCCGATCCGACCTGGTTCTCGAAGGTCAGATCGTTCCAGGTCCCGCTGTCGGTCGAGATGGTGAAGGTGAGGATATCGTCCGGATCTCCAAAGGGATCGTCACATCCCGCCCAGGAGACGCCGGCGTTCAAGAGGAGGAGGAGGGCGAGCACGCCGGGATTCTAGCGGTTCATCGCCGGTCGCTGCATCACGGAAATGACCTGCACGCGCTTGAGCTTCCGCGCCCGACCCTGATTGTCATCGGTCGCCCAATAGGTGAGCGCGGTCGGCAACCACACGTCGTGAACCGGCTCGAAGCCCTCGAAGTCGAGCCAGAAGGTCCCCGGATTGCGCTCGTGGGTCTCGTGGAAGAGCACGCTCGTCATCCGGTCTGAGCCGTCGACGCAGTAGGTGTACCAATCGAGCGGGTTGTCCCCGATTCCGGGATCAAAGGTGATCTTCAACGCCCTGTCCCCTTCCCGACAGGGAGACTCCGCCGGGACTTCGGCGCGCACGCCATTGTCCGCAAGCTTGAAGGGCAGGCTGTGAATGTAGTTGAAGGTGGGCAGCAGATAGCGCGCGAGATCCGCGTCGGAAGCGACGACCTCGCCGTGGTCGTAGCTGGCCTCCATGCCGCCGAGGGTGCCCTTGTAGAAGGCCCTGCCACTGGTCGGGAACTTCACTTTCCAGAGCACCGGATCCGCCGCTGTCCCGTCCTCGGAGAACTTTGTGATCTCCACCTCCCAGCGGATCTCGCCGATGTCACGCCAGGCGTCGAGCCCGCCATGTCCGGCCAACAGCGCCGAGAGAAGAGGCAGCATGGCCCAATTCTAAGGCGGTGAGACCATCACAATGGGTCTACAAACGTCGGAAATGGCTAAGGCACCTGATCGATCGTCAGGGTGTACGCGCCCGTCTGGGCGCCGTAGCCGTCGACGACGATGAAGTAGCTGTTGCCGGCGACCACGGGCATACCGAGAAGCGCAGAGCCAAGGGCAAAACCGCAGAAGTCGTCGTCGCACGCCAGCTGGTTGCTTCCCGGCAGGCAGCCGTCGCGAACGGCGAGAATGGTGTCCCAGGTCGCTCCGCACAGCGAGACGTCGTAGTTGCCGGTAACGGCTGGGATGAACTCGTAGACGTGATCGGAGCCCCCCAGGCCATACCCACACCCGATGGGCGCCGTGTTGTCTGAGCCCGTAGTGTCCCCGTAGATGATGTGGGGCGGCGGAGAACTGGCTTCGTCGATGACCTGCTCAATCGTGCAGAATCCGGCCAGGGCGGTGTCGTTGATACCGGTGTCGGTGTCGGTGTCGGTGTCGGTGTCCGTGTCCGTGTCCGTGTCGGAGTCGGAGTCGGAGTCGGAGTCGGTATCCGAGTCCGTGTCGCTATCCGTGTCCGAATCGGTGTCGGTGTCCGTGTCCGAATCGGTGTCGGTGTCGGTGTCCGTGTCCGAATCCGTATCGCTGTCCGTGTCGGTGTCCGAATCCGTGTCGCTGTCGGTGTCGGAGTCCGTGTCGCTGTCCGTGTCCGAGTCGGTGTCGGAGTCCGTGTCACTGTCGGTGTCCGAGTCGCTGTCGCTGTCGCTGTCCGAATCCGAGTCGCTGTCGGTGTCCGAGTCACTGTCGGCATCCGAATCCGAGTCGCTGTCGGCATCCGTGTCGCTGTCGGTGTCGGAATCTGCATCGGTATCGCTGTCGGTGTCGGTGTCGGTGTCGGTCTCCCCTGGCGTGCAGCTGATTGTCCCTGTCTTTTCGATGAAGATGCCCTCCGGTGGCGCCGCCCGGAACGTCACGGTTTCGGCGCCCTCACCCAGACACAGCACCTCGATCTCCACTGCCCCTGCGCCATTCGCATTCAGGTTCACCGAGCCAGCCAGCGGACTGGTCAGGAGCTCGACATTGGCGCCGGATCCGTCCAGGGCGGCATCCCAGTTGACAATGCCCTCGTCGTCGCCGGACAGCGAAAACGTCAACACGCCCTCTTCACCGACGGCCAGGGTCGGATCGTCGACCCCGATGTTCAGCCCGAGGTCCGGATTGCCGCAGCCGAGCGCCAACATCACAGCGATTCTGGGGAGGTGATTCACGGGGCCTACCCTACCGCGAGTTCGGCCGCCTGAGCGCGCACGGCGTCTGGGAGCAGAGGTAGCTCGGCGAGATCTCGGAGTCGGTCGCCCACTTCGCCCGTTGGCTCGGGCGCGTGGCGGATCAGATCGGCGAGCATCGTCCTCGCCGGACCGGGATTCTGTTCCATTTTGGAGAGCCAACCGCCGAGGGTCGCCAACCAGACCTCTCGATGGTCGGTCGCAAGCCTGTCGGGGTCGGCCTGGGCGAGGAAAGTGGCACGTGAGGCAACGACGCGGATGGCTTCGAGGTCGGCGTCGGTCCAGCTGACGGTCGACGCGACGTGCTCCAGCCTGCCGAGGAGGCCACCTCCCCAGGCGTTCCCACCGGTGTACTTGAGTCGGACCCACAGCGCCCGGGTCTCGTTGAAGAGGTGGGGCCGCCACATCTTCCGGGCAAACAGCGCCTGCGCGTTCTGGTTCAGCACCTCGTGAAAGTGCGGCAGCCGACCCATGGCGGTCTGAACCGGCCCACAGCACCGATCGCTGGTGTCCTCCAGATGCAGCACCGCCCCCTGGGACTCGAGCTCAGCGACGGTCGCCCGGGCCTCTTCATCGACGAGGACCTCGAGAAGATCGAGGACTCCCCGGCAGATCTGCGCGGTCGCGGTCAGGACGTCGCGCAAAACCCCCTCTTCGGGTGCGCGTCCCGTCGACCGTTCGAGGTCTGCAAACGCGCGATTTCCGTCGGAAACCGCGTCGAGCAGTGCCCGATGTCGATCCGCTGCAGCCGACATCACATGTAGACGGACAGCGTCTGCGCGAGTCGCATCGACGCCATCAACAAGGCTGCGGCACCGAGATGGCCGGCCAGCACCAGACCCAGCTTCTGCATCCGAGACTTCAGCGCGCCCAATTCCTCGACCTGGGCCGGATTGGGCGGACCGCCACCGGCGGCGATCTCACCGCCGAGTGCCTGCAGCCGCATCGCGATGGGTCGCTGGACGAAGACGCCGATGAAGAAGCCGGCGACGGCCAGAAGTCCGCCGAGGGTGAGAACGATGCCCTCGGGGGTCATCAACCAGGCGGAGTTGAAACCGTTCGCCCCGAAGACCTTCAACATGTACAGCCGCGCGCCCGAGACAATCGTGAGCAGGCCGAAGAGGCTCATGGCCTGGGGGAACTTGCGCTTGGCGACGATGCCGTTCATCACCGCGCCCCCGGCCGGTCCAGCCTCGTTGACCGACGGCACGACGAACCAGCCCACTGTGACGGCACCACCTACCCAGAGGATGCCGAAAAGGATGTGTACGAGGCGAAGAACAGCGATTTCCATGGAGCTTCCTTAGCAGTCGTACACGGTGTAGCACGCGTTGGGATACTCCACGAAGGGGTGGTCGGGATGGCTGTCGTCGCAGGTCCACGTCCCGTCGAGGCAGCCCTGCCCCTGGACCGGGTCGAAGTCGCAGCTGGTGTCGAGGGTATTGGACCACTCCGCAGGATTGCAGGGCTCCGACGGGTCGCACGAGGCCATCTCGTCGCAGAATCGATCGCCGTAGGCGTCCTCGAACTCACTGGACGTCAGCGACGGCACGTCGTCGTCATCGCCGACCACATCCACATCGGAGTCGTCGTCGTCTTTCTTGCCAAAGATACAGGCCACCTGGAGCAGGGCCAGCAGAGCCGGGAACAGGATCTTGAGTCGCATGCTAGAGCTCGTGTTTGAGGTCGACGTCTTCGACGCGGCTGCCCGAGAAGTTGGTGCTCAGGGTACAGCTGGTACTCGATGGATCTCCGCAGTCAGGCCCCACGCAGTCGGTCTGTACATCTGAAACCGACTCGCCCGACATGGTGAGCTTGTCGACGGTGATCTCCACGTCGAAATCCAGCTCGACTGAGGTGCGATTCTCGTCTTCGTACCCGAAGAAGTCGATGTCGGTGCTGGTGGCGGCGAAGCTGTACACATCCTCGCTCAGGGAACCCTGAAGCACGACCCCATCCATCTCGAGCAGGAAAGTCTCGTCAGCCGAGGCGAAGATCGCGAAGGTGCCCCCCGTTCGGAAGGTGGTCGCATCGCCGACCTCATCGAGGGGCTCGCCATCCGGGAAACACTCCTCGGACTGCTCGACCTCTGAGTAGGCCACGACGAAGACGGCGTAGTCGCCGACGTTGATGACGCTCTTGTCGCACGCGCCCATGAGAAGCAGAAAAGGCAGGAATGCGCGCATCAAAACGCCTCCGAAGGCTCTAGAGGGAGTTCGACGTCGTCGAGCTGGGCTCCGACGAACTTGATGGTCGTCTTGCAGTCGATGGGCTCGATGCCATCACACTCGCCAGAGCAGGTGATCTGGTCGTTCGACACCCAATCGCCGGTGATCGAACCCTTGTCGTTTGTGAACTCGACCGCCAGGCTGTGCACCGTCGTCAGACTGTAGGCGGCCCCGGTGTCGTACCCGCCGTAGGTGTAGGTGTCCCCGTAGTACGGCGTGGTGTACGTGCCCCCGGTCCCGGTCCCGGAGGAGTCGGTGCTCTCGCCGTCGAACTTGAAGAGGTCCTTGTCTCGGGAGCCCGCCAGGACCTCGACACCGGTGTTCAGGAACACCTCCTCGTTCGGGCCGAAGTAGAGGATGAACACAGAAACGCCGAGGAACGACGACTCGTCCTCGGCGACACTCTCGGGGACGATCCCGTCCGGGTAGCAACCGGAGTCCAGCTCCGCCGCTTCGAAAGCAACCCGGAACACGACGTAGTCCCCGGTAGCGATCTGGGATTTGCAGCCCGACAATCCGAGCCACAAGATGGGTAGCGTCCAGCTCATGCCGAGACCTTACCCCAGGGTTTGCCCTACGCCGAGATGCGCTCGGGATTCGAGGCGGGCAGCCCGACTTCATAGAGCAGATCGAGGGCCTTGCGAGCCTGTGTGTGGGTGATCTGCGGTGCGATGTTGTCGACGATCCACGCGGGGTCCGGCTGGAAGTCCGCTCGAAGCGCGAGCTGGCGCACAGCCACGTAGTACCAGCGCGTGAGAACGCGCATACTGATCCCCTCGTTCCGCTGGTTGTCACGGAACAACTTCGTTCCCGTGATCTGTTCCCAGGCCCGCGTCTTATCCGCGGCGGTCTTGGCCTGATCGAAGTCGACGATGGCCCGGAAGAACGTGCCCTCGGCATCGGTCAACCGCAGCGCATAGCAAAACGACTCAGCGGTGCGCGGGGTCAGATTGCGGCGACGCTCCATGACGTCTTTGAGCAGACTCGGCGAGCGCTGTCCGGTGCGGCGCACAAACCCCCGATGACTGAAGCGTCTGTTGGCCGTCTTTTTCGCGGTGTACCACTCGCGAAGGTACTGGCGGTAGTCGAGGTAGGTGTACGGTTCAGGAATGATGATCATGGAAAACTCCCCTCAGTGAGCAGTACGGGTCGGCGAAGAAAAGGTAGCGTTCAACCTGCTTGTTTACCAACGGTCGAAAATTTTTCCGTACTACGATCCAGTACACTTGGGTCCAGGATGCCCAGCAGCAGCGGGTATCGGTATACTGAGGCCCACGGGAGGCGGCTTGGCTCGACCATCGATCATCGCGGCCGTTTTGCTCGTCGCGGCGTGCAAGACAGCTTCGGAGAACCCATCCACATCAGTCCTGCGAATCGACCCGGGTGAAGCGCCGATGGCGCGACTGACGAACAATCAGTACGCGAACACGGTCGAAGATGTCCTCGGGCAGCCATCTGACGCTTCCTTTCCGGACGACAACGTCGTCGACGGCTTCGACAACAACGTGTACAACGCCTCGGTTTCCCAGGTTCGCGCCGATGAACTCTTCGATTCCGCCCTTCATGTAGGCGAGCGGGTAGCCCTCGATCCCGAGGGCACGCTCGGGTGCGCGACGGTCGACGACGCCTGCATCGACGACTTCATCGAGGCGTACGGACAGCGTCTGTGGAGGCGTCCGCTCGATTCCGAAGAGCGGGCAAACCTGCGGACGCTCTACGACAGCACGGCGGGCGAGGTCCTGTCGGAACGCGTCGACCTGCTGGTCGCCGGAATGCTCATGGCGCCCCAGTTCGTGTTCAAGCCCGAGATCGGTGGAGACGACGAGGTCTTCCGAGGCATTGTTCCCCTCGCCGGCCACGAGATCGCCACCCGCATGGCCTACCTCATCTGGGCGTCGGCACCCGATGACGAATTGCTGGCTACCGCCGCATCTGGACAACTGGAGAGCACCGCTCAGATCGAAGAGCAAGCGTGGCGCCTGATGGGAGACCCGCGCGCCCAACGTGGCATGTCGGAGTTCTTGCTCCAGTGGGCAGACGTTCGCGAGCTCGATCACGCCAGCAAGGACGCGACCCTGTACCCGACCTTCGATCCCGACATGGTCGTGTCGATGAAGACCGAGCTCGAGTCGTTCCTCGACCGGGTCGTCTGGGACCACGACGGTTCGATGGTCGAGCTGCTCACCTCCAACGAGACCACGGTAGATGCGCGGCTCGCCGAGCTGTATGGGGTCGCCCACCCCGGCGGCGACGAGTGGGTCGAGGTGACCCTCCCCGCAGGCGAACGCAGCGGGCTGCTCACCCAGGCGGCTTTCTTGGCCGACAAGGCCCACCCCATTGCGCCGGCGCCGGTTCGACGCGGCCTGTTCATTCGAACCGCGGTCATGTGCCAGGACATCCCCGCACCTCCCGACGACGTGGACACCTCGATACCCGAGCAGGGCGAGGCGCAGACGAATCGGGACCGCACGGCCGCACACTCGGCGGATCCGTCCTGCGCGGGTTGCCACGAGTACATGGATCCCCTCGGATTTGCGTTCGAGAACTACGACGCCATCGGCCAGTGGCGCGACACCGACAACGGCTTCCCGGTCGATGCGACGGGCTCGGTCGTACAAACCGACGGCGAGACGCCGTTCGATGGTGCCGTCGACATGATGGCCGTTCTCACTGCGGAATCCGACGTGCTGGAGTGCATGAGCACCCAGTTCTTCCGCTACGGCTACGGGCGTCGGGCCGGCGACGGCGACGCCCGCTCGGTGGTTCAGATGTTGGCGGCCAACCAAGAAAACAACGGATCCCTGCAGGCGCTGATGGTCGGGCTCACGCTCACCGACGGCTTCCGCTTCCGACGAATCGACCAGGGGGACAGCCAATGAAGAGATCCAACAGGAGAATCGACCGCAGACGTTTCCTCCAGGGATCTGGCGCTTTGCTCAGCCTGCCCTTCCTCGAGTCGGTTCCCGCCCTCGCGTCGAGCCACGCGCCGAAGCGACTGGTGATCTTCTACGTCGGACAGGGCATGCCGATGCACCTGTGGACGCCCCAGGGCACCCCGGCAAACTACACCTTGAACGATATCTTTCAAGAGCCCATCGCCGTAGACGGTCAGACCATCAGCCTCAACGACCTCAAAGAGGACATCACGGTCATCAGCGGCGTCGACTGCGCGACGGCGATGGCCGAGTACGGCAACGCCCACAACCTGGCCGCGGGACACCTGCTGTGCGCGACCCAGATGCAGCCCGACGGCCCCGAGCAGGACTACACCCAGAGCGGCGGGCCCTCCTTCGACAGCCTGGTGGCCGACCACATCACTCCGCCAGAAGTCGCCTTCAAGTCGCTGCACTACACCGTCCGCAGCCCGTGGGAGATCTGCTACACCGGGCCCGGGCAGCCCGTCGATCGAATCGACGAGCCAAACCAGATGATCGACAGCTTGTTCGCCGACTTCACCATCTCCGATCCGGCGGAGTTCGCGCGCCTGAGAGCCCGAAAGCAGAGCGTGCTCGACGCCACCAAGACCAATATCGATGCCCTCGACAAGAAGATCAGTCAGTCGGACCGGGCCCGACTCCAGGAATACCTGACCCGAATCGAAGAGCTCGAGCGCCGATTGAACGCCTCGATGGAGGTCGGCGAGGCGTGCCTGCCCCTCGACCCCATGGATCTGGACGTCTCGCCCCTGCGGTACACCGATCCCCAGGTCGATTGGTTCCACCCCTACTACGACCCCGACATCGCCGCGCCGGCCATCATCGACGTCATGGTCGAGGCCCTCGCCTGCGATCGGACTCGCTGCGTCACCTTCACCATGGGCGATATCGACGAGTGGTATTGGCTTCGCGACAAGGACGGCGACATCGTCAGGGCGGATCAGACGGGTGACTGGCACGAGGACGTCGTGCACGCCTATTGGGGTGCCTTCGCCGGAGACGCCTTGCTGGAGGAGCGGCTCCGCGTCGTCGGTCGCTACCAGCACTCGCTGTACGCCATGCTGCTTCAGAAGCTGAAGAACAAGCAGGAGGGTTCGGGCACGCTCCTCGACAACTGCGTCGTGCTCTACGTCAACGAGTTCGGCTCCGAGACCCACGCGCACGACAACCAACCCTTCATGATCGGCGGAGGCGGCGGTGGTGCCATCCAGCCCGGGCAGTGGTTGTCCTACTCTGGAGAGCCCCACAATCGGCTTCTGCTCTCGATCATGCGCATGTTCGGCATGCAAGACACGACCTTTGGAGACCCGAACTTCTGCGGCGGCGGCCCCCTCTTCTAGCGGGTGTTCGCCTCGATCACGATCCCCACATCCTCGTCGAGGAAGTTGTCGTGGATGGGCTCCAGCCAGGTAGAGCCAGCAGCGGCATCGATGACGGTCGAGAACAAGCGCCCGAGCTCCACATCCGGTCCCCACTGTCCGTGGGAGAACGTCGCAAACCGGCCGTAGAACACATCGAATGGGATCGGATCGCCGTCGATACCCTGCATCTTGTCGGCGAGCTCGATGTTCATGGCGTTGAAGGACCAGGGCAAATGCACACCCATCTCGTTCAGTACCGGCGCAACCCGCCTCAATAGCGGCTTGTTCGAGGGGGTGAAATCCAACCATCCAGCCTCGAGCTTGACCTTCACGCGCTCGTTGTCAGGGTCGTCCACCAGCCGAATCAGTCGGTTGGTGAGGCACGGGTTCAACGGCCGAACCTTCAGTGCATTGCCCATAATGGCAAAATAACGATGCACGATTCCAACCTCGGGATGGTCGGCCACCAGATCGAGTCGCTCGTCGTACCGCGCGCCCAGGGTCTCGAACATGCTGACGGCGTCGGCTTTGTCGTTGAACAGAAAGGGCGCGAACAGCATGGCTCAGCCTAGCAGAGGAACCCGTTCGCATTGGTCGAGGTCAGTAGAGCCATGTTCTGCTTCTTGCTGCTCACCCTTCGGGCCCTCGCCATCGAACCGTCGTACGTTCCGTCCGTCGACCGAGCCGTCGCGGTTGGGGAGAACGCATCTCAGGCCCGAGAGATTCGCCACGAACGTATGCGGCGACTCCAGGAAGGCCTCGAAGGGGAGCCAGAGGGAGAGCCCAGACGCGAGATGATCCTGCGCCTCGCAGATCTCAACTATTGGGAAGGTCGCTTCTTCCACGTGCAGGAGACCGACGACGACCACATCTTGTCGAGGCCCTGGTTGGAAGGGGCTGTCGAGCTCTACACTGCACTTCTGGAGCGATATCCGCGGTTCTCCAAAGGGGCAAAGGCGATGTTCTTTGCCGGGATGGCATCAAAGGACCTCGGGCGCGACGGCACGCCGTTCTTCAAACTGACGACCAAGATGTACCCGGACAGTGTGTATGCGCCCGAGGCGTGGATCGAAATCGGGGACCACGCCTTCGACGACGACGACCAGGTCTTCGCATCGTTGGTGGCTTACCGCAAAGCCACCAGGGATCGGAGCTCAGAGCGCTACGGCTACGCGATGTACAAGCTCGCGTGGTGCTACTACCGGGTCGGCGACTTCGGCAAAGCCACACAGACTCTGGAGTACGCGGCGGCCACGGACTCCCCGGTTGCCGAGGCTGCCAAGCGCGATCTGGCTGCAATGACCACGGCGCGTATCAATCAGTGAGCGATTTCGCCGGCACCTTTCGCTCGAGCTTGAACGTGAAGGAGACCTCGCCCACCCGGATCTTTTCGCCACCCAGCAGCCTGCGCTCGACGATGCGCTCTCCGTCGACCCAGGTGCCGGTTCGGCTGTGGATGTCCTCGACGTAGTGCTTGCCCGACCGGCTGTAGAACTCCGCGTGCACCGGCTCTACGTGGGGATCGCCCTCGATCAACACATCGCAGTCCGGCGCCGCACCCATGACCAATCCGCGAGCCAGCGGGATCTTCATGCCGAGCTCGAGATCGGGCTCGAGCACTCCCCCGAGATCTCCGTTGTCGAAGTTGCTGGTGTCGACGTTGATGGTGACCTTCCGGCGCCGCTGACTGGTGAGTGGATCGGTGTGGGCGACTTTGGCGACCACCTCGGACCACGATGTACCCGGCGGAATCCTCAGAATGCTGGCGATGGACGCCAACGCCGATGCCTCCTCGCGGGAGACAGCACCCAGCCCAAAGAACCCACCCGCCGCCTCGGCAACGGCGCGGGACAACTCGAGCACGTCATCCAGGGTGTTGTCGCCGAGGCTGATCACCCCAGCGCGTTTGGTCAACGCGATGAGCGCGGCCTGGCCACGGCCGATGTAGGCCTCCGACGGGCAATGGGCGAGCCAGTTCTTGAGCAGCAGGGCGCCCTCGTCGCCAATAAACCAGCGGTTCTCCGCCAGATCCATGATCAGAGACCGCTCTTCGTCCTGGATGATCTTGTCCGCCCAGGCCACGTGAACCAGGGGTAGCAACGGAAGCACCCGATAGTTGTGCTCATCGATCCCCAACGACGCGAGCAGGGTGATGAGCTCTCCCTCTGTCACATTGCCTCCTCATGGCCCACGGAAGCATGGCACAGGCCGTGCCATTTTTCCCCCTCATGATCCGACTTCTCCCGATTGCGCTCCTGCTCTGCTGCAAACCATCGGAGGCTCCGGGGCAGCCAACCGACACCCCCGACGAGCCCGCTGGCTGAGTGTTTTTCCTCCTCCTGGTCACCCTCTCTGTGGCGGTCGCCAAGCCGGAGCCGACTCCCGAGGACATCTGGCGGGCCATCGACGCGGGCCAGACAAAAGAGGCGATGTCGATCGCGGTCGACGTGATGGAGGCACTCGCCACGGCTACTTCGCCACCGAATCCTGCAACGAGGCCCTCAGCGGTGCGCTGGCCTGCTGACCGCCGACGAGGTCGCGCGCTGGGACCTGCGAGGGACTGAGGTCGTGGTCCTCTCGGCCTGCGAGTCCGGTCTCGGCGAGATCCGATCCGGAGAGGGCGTGCTGGGCTTGCGTCGCGGTTTCGCGGCGAGCGGTGCCAGACATCTGGTGATGTCTCTCTGGGCGATTCCCGATGCGGAGACGGCGGCCCTCATGGATGAGTTCTACAGGTATCTGCTGCATAAGCGGCGGCCCATGCCGGTGGCCGACGCCCTGCATCAGGCCCAACTCGAACGCCTTCGGAGGGCGCGCGCCGAAGGGGACTCAGGCGTGCACAGCTGGGCCGGATTCGTCGCCACAGGGGTCGACTGAGGAGTGTTTCAGGATGACACACGATGTGACCGAATCAAGGGGTAGGCCCGACTGACCGCCTAAGGAAAAAGGCATCACCGGGAGCGACCCATGTTGAGCGTCTTCACTCTAGTCATCGCCCTTTCAACCAACGCCCAGGCCAACTGCGCCCTCGTCAGCACCGAGGGCAACCTCACGTGTGGCGGACAGGTCAACGGCCGGGTCCTCGGCGCCGACCCCAGCGACATGACGGGCTACACCTGCGCGTACGCCAACCAACCGGGTCCCGACCACACCTGGGACCTCATCTGTCCGGCGACGGGCCAGATGACGGTGACGATGTCGAACCTGGACTGCGACATGGATCTGTATGCGGTCTCCGACTGCGACCCGATCAGTGGGTGTGCAACGGGCTCGGCGAACGTCGGCCTGGCAGACGAGGTCATCGTCTTCAACTGCGTCGCCGGCTACACGGCGCAGATCGTCGTCGAGGGTTGGGCCTACGCCTTCTGGGGCGGCGTGGACAACTGCGACGCCGGCGACGGCAACTACACGCTGACGGTCGACGGCGGAGAGCCCGGATGTCAGGCCGCCGAGGACTGCGCAAACGGCCTCGACGACGACGGCGACGGACTGGCGGATTGCGCCGACTCCGACTGCTTTGCAAACCCCGTGTGCCAGGAGAACTGTGCAAACGGCGCCGACGACGATCTGGATGGCGACATCGACTGTGCCGATTCCGACTGCACCGGCCACCCGATCTGCAACATCCAGGAGGACTGCACCAACGGGGTCGACGACAACTTCAACGGGCTGGTCGACTGCGACGACTCGCAGTGCTTCCCCGAGGCGTTCTGCTGTGACGACGACGACGACGGCTTCGAGGACGAGGCCTGCGGCGGAAACGACTGTGACGACTCGACCTTCGACGCCAGCGACGTGGACTCCGACGGGTTCTCGGACGGTTGCGACAACTGCCCGGAGCACTTCAACTTCAACCAGCTCGACGACGACGGCGATGGCTCTGGGAATCAGTGCGACGCCTGCCCAGAGGGTTCCGACGCGGTGGACGAGGACTCTGACGGCGTTCCCGACGCCTGCGACGAGTGCCCCGGCGCCTCGGACACAGCCGACGAAGACGCTGACGAAACGCCCGATGGATGTGACCTCTGCCCAGGCTTCGACGACCGCGAAGACGCCGATGGCGACACCGTCGCCGATGGCTGCGACGAGTGCGCTGGCGGGGACGACCGCATCGATATCGACGGCAACGGCACGCCCGACCTGTGCGACGCAGCGGACCCGGGTGACATTCCCTCCCCCGATGGAGACGACGACGACAGCACCGAGCTCACAGAGGATGAAGGCAAAAAGGGACTGGGCAAGCTCGTCCCGAACTTCTGTGGATGTCAGACCACAGCCCCCGGCGGTTCCACAGGCTGGCTCCTGCTCATCGGGCTGGTAGCCGCCATGAGGCGAGCACGCTGAGTTCTCGATAGCGGGGTTGACACCTGGGAGTGCATCGGGCCTCCTGGGTCTATGGACACGCTTCGCTTGTGGGTCATCCTGACTCTGGTACTCCTCGGCGCCTGTAGCGGCGATGGCGACCAGGCCGTCGATTCAAGTACCGACTCCCAGACCCCCGTCACGACCACCGACGAGGATCTCTGCGAGGACGTCAACTGCGCACCCAACAGCACGTGCAATGACGACCAGGGCACAGCGGTCTGCGAGTGTGACACCGGCTTCCAGGACAACGACGGCGACGGCCAGTGTGTCGAGGACTGCACCGCGGTGGACTGCACGAACGGCAGCTGCACCGACGCCTCCGGCGACCCGCTCTGCGTGTGCGACGACCGTTACGCCGGGGCATTCTGCGACGAGTGTGATGTCGGGTTCCAGGACAACGACGCCGACGGAGTCTGCGCGACCGCCTGCGATGCCAACACCTGCAATGACAACGGAATCTGTGGCGACATCACCGGGACGGCGGTGTGCATCTGCGACGACGGCTATGCCCTTCCCAACTGTGTTTCCTGCGATACCGACTATCAGGACCACGACGGCGACGGGTCCTGCGAGCCCTCCTGCGAGGCCAACACCTGCTCCGGTCACGGTTCCTGCGACGACGCCAGTGGAATCGCGACCTGCACCTGCGACCCGACCTGGGCGCTGCCGGATTGCTCCACCTGTGAACCCAGCCTGCAGGACAACGACAGCAACGGAACCTGCCTGGCGGCGTGCGATCTGAACACCTGCTCCAGGCACGGCAGCTGCGACGACTCGGGAGGCGTCGCGACCTGTACCTGTGACCCCGAATACGCCGGCCCAGACTGCGTATCCTGCGAGGCTGGTTTTCAAGACAACAACGCGGATGGCTCCTGTGAGGCCCAGTGCGATCTCAACACCTGTTCGGGGCACGGCACCTGCAGTGACGCGAGCGGAACACCCACTTGCACCTGCGACCCGGAACACGCGTTGCCCGATTGCGCGTCCTGCCGTCCCGGCTTTCAGGACAACGACGGCGACAGCTTCTGCGCGGCCTCATGCGACCTCGCCACGTGCTCCGGAAACGGCAGCTGCGATGACGGCAGCGGCGCCGCCACCTGCACCTGTCTGCTCGGTTGGGCACTCCCGGACTGCGCGTCGTGTGATGCGGGGTTCCAGGACAACGACTCCAACGGCACTTGCGAGGACGCCTGCGATGTCGGCAGTTGCCCCGGATTCTCCACATGCGACGACAGCGGCGGCACAATCGACTGCACTTGCGACACCGGCTACACAGGTCCAAACTGCGATATCTGCGACACGGGCTACCAGGACCGAGACGGGGACGGGACCTGCAACGTCGGCTGCCCGAGCCCTTGCAATGGCTTCGAGGACTGCGATGACAGCAGCGGGCTCGCCATCTGCGCCTGCCGAGGAAGCTACCTCGGCGGTGATTGTGTCTTCTGTCCCGAGCCGGTCCTGATCCAGGACGTGTTCAACGACGGTGCTCTGGCCACCGGAGGTATCGGCTTCTCGGTCCAGGACAACGGCTTGGCCGGCAACGGTGGCGCCCAGGAGATCGGTGGCACCGCGGAGATCTTCACCGCCGACGACAATCCCCTGGCCCACCCGATGTGGACCATCGTCGGCGAAACGCCCATTGACACCTCGGCTGCAGTGAACGGGCTTCACTTCACTTTCAACGTGACCTATGCGGATGACCCGGCGTTCCAGGGCATCCAGCTGGGGCTGCAGGGAGACAACAGCAATGCCTATCCCCTGCCCGGCGGCCAACCCTGGATGGGCGTGAGAATCGCCGGTGGAAGTGTCGACTTCGACCTGGTCGACGACCTCGGCGTGCAGAGCACCCTGTCCGTCGGCGGCAACACGTACGACGCCTCGGCCCTCAGCGAGGGCTTCTACCTCGTCATCGAGGTCGATAACCTGGGGTGGAGCTACGCCGGCGAGGGCCTCAAAGACGACGGCTCCTCCGTCTACGAGGCCGGCACCTGGCCCGTCGGTTCCACTCCCGCCGACCTCTTCGACAACGCGGACTACATCACGGCGGGCCTGCAGGGAGACAATGCCGATTTGTCCGCGCGATTGCTGATCGTCGAAGACATCACTGTCCTCGATGGGACCTGCGGGCTGTAGATCTTCGGCCCTCCGAGTATGCTGACGTCGGGAGGATGCAAATGAGTGCCAACGGCCGCACCGTGGGCAGCGTCGCGCGCAGCATGAACAGCGCCGCCACGTTCGCGCGTCACAAACTCGAACGCGCCAGAGAGTTGCTCGACAATCCTCATCAGGACTCGGTGTCGCTTCAGGAGGTCCGAGAGATCTTCGGCATCCTGCAGGGCACTATTTCCGGTTTGACCGAAGACATCCGCGACCTGCGAACCCTCGCATGGGAGCTCGAGACCATCGGAGCCTCCGATGAGCGTCAGGACGCAGTGCTCGCCAGTCGCGTGTTGGTGGTCGACGACGATCCGGACGTGCACACCCTCGTCGAAGACGCGCTCGACGGCTACCAGGTCATCGGCATGACCGATGGGACCGACGCGATCGCCGCGTTCCAGAAGGGTCGCAAGTTCGACCTGGTGCTTTGCGACATCGTCATGAAAGGAGCCACCGGCATCGACGTCTACAACTACGTCGTCGAACAAGACCTCGACGTAAAGCGGCGCTTCATCTTCATGACCGCCGGCGAGTTCAGCGACCTCATGCGCGAATTCGTGAATTCGATGGACAGCTCGGTTCTCGTCATTCACAAACCCCTCGAACCCAAGATGTTGCGCTGGGTCGTCGATCAGCAGGTACGGATTTCCTGACCTTGAGAATATGGCCCCAGTCCGCTTCTTTTGTGCGAAGATAGGAGTCTCTGAGAGGCTATGCGATTCTTGGTATCCGAACTCAACCCCGCCGATCGAGCGCTGACCCTGAACGCCCTGCTCCTGGCTCGAGACGAGCTCAGCAGTGGCGGCCCGAAATCGACCCGGCAGATCAAACAGCTGTGTGCGCGCCTATCGAAGCGTTGGCCCGACTGTACGGGCCTGGCGCGCGAGGCGGCCGCTGTGAGCCAATCGACCGACACCGACGTGCCGGCGGCTCTCGACCAGTTGATCGCAGAAATCCGCCGCTCACAACGGGCGAATCCCTCGGAGGTGCGAATCCTGGTCGTCGACGACGACCCGTCTGTTCGGGCGCTACTGGAGATGGCGACGCGTCCCTTCGCCACCACAGTCTACGCCGTCGCGTCGGTCGCTGAGGCGAAGGCCATCATCCAAATCACGCCCTTGTCCCTTGTGATTCTCGATCTCGGCCTCACCGATGGGGACGGTCGCGATCTTCTCATTCAGCTGAAGTCGGAGCCGATCACCGAGGCACTCCCGGTCCTCATCCTGACGGGCAACGAGCGCCCCGTAGACGCCGCCGAGTGCCTGGCCCTCGGAGCCCACGAGGTACACCGCAAACCCGTCGACTACAAAGCGCTGTCGAAGGCCGTTGCGGTGATTCTGGGCGTCGAAAAGTCCAGGAACACCGCGAATAACGCCTCGTGGCTCTCCAGTCGGGAGCAGCTCGGGGACCTGGCTACAGCCTGCATCGAGACGTTCTATGTACGGGGCGCGCGATGGTCTGTGATCGCTGCAAGCGCACCCGAAGGAAGCGGAGCGGCGCTCGAAGAGGGCTTCCGATTCGTGACCCAGGAGCGAAGCGGCGCGGCCCTGTGGGATCGGCAACGCCTCACCGTCGTGCTTCCCGATACGACGGCCACCCAAGCCACCGGAATCTGCGAGAACATCCGCGCTTCCACTCCCGGTACGACCTTCGGAATATCGGGTTCCGGACCCGCTAAATTGTCAGAGAACCTCGTCATTTCCGGCCGACTGCTGATGCTGGCAGGCCAGGTGAGCTCGGGGATTGCGGCCAGCGACGCCCCGGAGACTTCCGTGCGTCGGCCGACGATCCTGGTGGTGGACGACGACCCGACGATCCCGGCACTGATCCAGGCGGCAGTGCGCCAGGACGGTCTGGACGTGGTGGCACTCGAGCGCGGCGACCGCCTCATCGAGACCTGCCAACGCCAACGCCCGGTCCTCGTCATCCTTGACGTGAACCTGCCCGGCGAGCACGGACTCAGCCTGCTCGAGACGTTGCGGAAAGCGCGGACCATCCAGCAGGTGCCGATCCTCTTGATCACCGGCTACTCCGATCCAAGGTACGTCGAAGCCGCGTTCTCGGGGGGCGCGAGCGACTTCATCACCAAGCCCTTCGACCTCCGCGATGCCCGGGCGCGCATCAACCGTTTGATTCAAGTGGCGGCGGATCACCGATAGATTTTGCCGTTGTCATCGTACAACCAGGCATCGAGCTCTTTGCCCTTGTAGTGCTTGGACCAACGACCACAGCGCTTGCCGTCGATGTAGTCGCGGATCTCCGTCAGGTCGCCGTCCTCGTCGTACAGATGCGTGGTTCCGTGGAAGATATTCCCTTTGTAGCCAGTCTTTGCCAGGAGCACGCCCTTGTCACTCCACGAGCTCCAGAACCCCCTGGCCTCGCCCGCTTCGTACACACCCTCCTCTCGCTTTTCCCCGTTCTCGTGCCAGGTGGTCCACTGCCCGTCCTGTAGGCCCGCCTCGTACTCACCGACCTTGCTGACCTTCCCGTTGGCGTGCCACGTCGTCCACTCTCCGACAGCTTTGTCCTCCAGGTAATTGCCCTCGTTGGCCATCTGGCCCTCGGCCCAGAACGTCTGCCAGAGCCCGTCCTTCAGACCGTCGAGGTGTTGCCCAAGCTCCTCGGGGTGCCCCGCTTTGCTCCACGTCTTCCAGTCGCCGTGGGGTTTGCCATCGAGCCCGTACACTTTCTTCGACTTGAGCTTCCCGGACCGCATGAAGGTCTGGTGGATTCCAACCTTCTCCCCGTCCTTGTACTCGCCCTTGGAAAGTGGGCTTCCATCATCGTAATACGACTTGTGCACGCCCTGCTGTCTGCCATCGAGCCAGCTCCCGACGCCGCGGATCCGGCCGTCCTTGTGCCAGGTCTCGTTCGTGCCGTTGGCGACCCCACCCTTCCACTCGACCCGAGATCGCATCTCGCCATCGTAGTGCCAATCCGTGACGACCCCCTCGAGCCTTCCGGCGACATAGTTGGCCTCGCGCCTCTGGTTTCCGTTGTCGTAGAACGCGGTCGCCTCGCCCGTCTGGACCTCGTGATCCCAGCTCATCGTCGATTCGGGTTTGCCGTTCTCGTGCCAGTTCTCCTCGAGACCGTGCTTGACTCCGTGGTCGTAGTTCACTTTGGAGAGCGGTCTGCCCTCACTCACCCAGATCGTGTAGAGGCCGTGTTTTCGTTGGTCGGCGTCCTCGCACCACTCCTCGGCGACCAAGCTGGATCCCGCCGGCCGGAAGTAGCGGTATCGGCCGTTGTCCAGACAGTCCTGGTTCTGGTACATGAAGCCCGCCTGGATCGCGATCAGGATGGCGGCGACGACCCCTGAGACGGCGACAAACATCACCAGTCGGGACCGCTTGTCCGACGCGATCTGGTTGAGCTGGTCGAGCTGTTCACGATTCTTGGGAAGGCGGATATCGAGCATGCGCCCCCCGCACTTCCGGCACTGCACATCGCGATAGTCGCGTCGGCCACACCCGTCGCACATGAAGTTGTTGCCGTCCGGGGCGCCTGGCAACCGATCGGTGTCGGACTTCTGGGCCTGCTCCCAACGGGCCCACTGCCGCTGCTCGGTGAAGGCCGAGAACGCGGAGAACCCGAGGAGGAGGAAGACCAGCGTCCCGGTTCCGCCGGCGACCAGCCAGGGGTGGGTGTCGAACCACTCGAACCACGCCTTGCCGAGCACGTACAGTGCCCCCAACAACATGCCGAGGATGAGCGAGAGCACGCGGCGCTCGATGAACTTCGGTCGGACCAACGTAGACTCCCTCCATGAACTCTACCGCTTGGAGCACACGAGTCGACCTGGCGCGGGTGCTGCTCCCGTACTTTCAACATCTACCGGGGTTGGAGGTCTACGCGCTCACCGGATCGACGGGGCGAGGGTGGGCGGACGACCTCTCAGATCTCGAGGTGCTGGTGAGCGGATCGAGTCTGCCCACCCGACCTCAGCGCAACGAGGTCATCGCGGCATTGGGTGCCGAGGTCTCCCGACAATTCGACCCGCCAGACGGCACCTTCGCGGTCGACAACCTACACATCCGCGCATTCCAGGTGGATGTCATCTACGAGACGACCGCGTCGATCGAAGAGCGGGTGCATCGGGTCGCCGTCGAGTTCGACACGACCCTGCGCATCCAGAGCCTGGTCTCGAATCTGCCAGACGCACTGGCCTTTCGCGGCGGCGCCAAGGCCGACAGCTGGAAAGAGTCCCTGGCCTATGGAGAGGACTATCGGGAGCGCGCGGTTTGCGATCACCTGCGATTGCTGCCGCCATCGGGTGCGGTCACGCACATCGAACGGGGCGACGTGCTCCGGTTCGCACAGCTCCTTCGCTCCTGGCACGAGATGGTCTTCGTGGTGATCTGCGCCCTCAATCACCGCTATTTCCCTGGATGGAAGCACTCGTCGGAGGTCTTGCGGCGCTGTCCGATCTCCCCGCCCGACCTGCACACCCGGCTGGTGGCCGCCCAGACCTCAGACCCCGCTGCTGCCCTTGCCGACGCAGTGGTCCTGATCGAGGAAACCCTGGCTCTGGTCGACGAACATCTCCCCGAAATCGACACCGGCGCACTTCGCGAAAGGCTGGCTTTCCCGCCTCGCACCCGCTGGACTCCAGCGCAGATCGAGAGCGTGATCCGATCTTTCTCTTTGACAGATCTTGCTGCGGAATGAATATTCCTTCCGGAAGGAGAGAGCCGTGGCATCCACCAAACGCGAGGACATCGAGAGGGCCGCCCTTGCCCTGTTCGCCGAGCGCGGCTTCCACGGCACCTCAGTCCCCGACCTGGCGAGCGCAGCTGGCGTCGGAGCCGGCACGATCTACCGGCACTTCGAGAACAAAGAGGGCGTCGTAAACGCCCTGTATCAGCGCTGGAAGATCCAGCTCGGAACCGAGGTCTTCCAAGGCGTTCCCGTCGATCTCCCCTGGCGAAGCCGGATTCGCGAGCTGTGGCGGGCCCTCTTCAAGTTCAACAAGGATCATCCAGGCGCGCTGGAGTTCCTCGATCTACACCACCACAGCGGATACCTCGACGCCCAAAGCCAGGCGATCGAGGCCCAGTCTGCCGCGGGATTCTTCGCCCTCGTCTCCCAGGCACAGACAGAAGAAGTCCTCGTCGACCTGCCCGCACCCGCCGTGATTGCGATGGTCTACAGCTCCTTTCTCGGCCTCATTCGCGCCGAGAACGAGGACTATCTGGTCGCGGACGACGCGTTCATCGACGCCACGTTCGAGCGTATCTGGGCGATGATCCGACGCTAACCCCCCTTTTTTTGCTTCCATAACTCAACGAGCGGAATGAACATTCCTTCCGCTCTAAGAATCCAAACAGGAGAATCCCATGTCCAATCAAACCATCCTCATCACAGGCGCCACCTCTGGAATCGGCCGCCACGCGGCACTTTGGCTCGCCAAGCGCGGACACCATGTCATCGCCAGTGGCCGTCGACAGGGTGCACTGAACAGCCTGGTCGACGAGGCAAAGGACCTGAAAATCGATGCCGTGCGCCTCGACGTGACGGATTCGGCCTCGATCTCCGCAGCGGTTGCGGCCGTCGACGCCTTCACCAACGGACGCGGCGTGGACGTTCTCATCAACAACGCCGGATACGGGCAGGGCGGCGCCGTCCTCGACGTGGGAATCGACGCCGTTCGCGCCCAGTACGAGACCAATGTCTTCGGGCTCATCGAGGTCTCCAAGGCCTTCGCAGGGGCCATGATGCGGCGGGGTAGCGGCCGGATCATCAACATCAGCAGCATCGGCGGCCGCATGACCTTCCCGCTGCTGGGGGTCTACAACTCCACCAAATACGCCGTGGAGTCGCTGTCGGACGCCATGCGCAACGAGCTCGCTCCCCTGGGCGTCAAGGTCATCCTGGTCGAGCCCGGAACCATCCGCACCAACTTCGGATCGACGGTGACCACCGGACTCGTCAAGGACGACAACGGAGGGCCCTGGGGCGAAATCGTCGCCAACAGCCAGCAGATTCTCGAGAGCTTCGAGCGGTTCGCGCCCGATCCCACGCCGATCAGCAAGGCACTGACCCGCGCGGTCGAGTCCCGCTGGCCGCGCGCCCGCTACGTCGCCCCGTGGACCGATGCACTGATGCTTCGCGTCGTCACCCTCGTGCTGCCGACCTGGCTGGTCGACGCCGCCATGAGCCGCGTCCTCGGCCTGGCCAAGGTCCGACGCCCGGCCTCCCGTCACCTGACCGTCGCGGCCTGAGGGAGATCCAATGCTCATTTTCATCGCACTGACCGCCGGGGCAGCCGAGCCCCCATGGGCGACCTTGTCCAACGACTCCGACTGGAAGGACATCGGCTCGAAGAGATCCGATGTGGGAGAAATCCACATCCGAACCCGGAAGATCGACGGGATTGGCTGCGTCGAGGGCACTACAGAAGTGGCGACCTCGGCCGAAAAGCTCGTCGACGTCACCCGCGACATGGTTCGCTCCATCGACTGGTCGACCGCCGACGTCGCCCTGTCCGAGGAGCTCGACAAGAGCGCGGGGTCGTTCGTGCTCTTTCAATACTGGGACGCGCCGATGTGGACCTTTGCAGCGGATCGTTTCTGGGTCATCCGCGGCGAACCCCAACTCGATGGCAACGCCGGCAGCTACCGCTACTACCGGGTCGCCGTGGAGCAGTTCCCCGACGCCGCGGAGCAGGCCTCGGACTGGAGCCGCAATTCGATCGAGGTGCCGATCAACTACGGAGAATGGACCTTTACCCCGTCTGGAGCCGAGACCCGGGTGCAGTACCGCGGCTGCGCCGATTTCGGTGGCCGACTGCCCACGGCGGTGCAGCAGTGGCTGAACACCCAGCAGCTGCCGGCCATGGTCTCAGACCTCGTTTCAGAGGCCAATCGGCGGTAACCCAACCGCGCATGTACCATCGGTGCGGACTCCGTGGAGATCTCCATGCCGCACGATGAGATCGCTGCGTTCGCCGACGAGGAGGGGCTGTCCGGTCCCGCCACCGAGCGCCTCCAGAAATTGGTCGAGGCGCTGGTCAGCCGGGGCAATTTTGAGTCCCTCGACACCCTCGTCGAGAGCTTCGAGCCCGTCTCTCTTCGCTTGTTTGCCGACGATGAGGAACCCGAGAAGACCGAGGCTCGACCTCGACTTGGAGGGCTTCAGCGGTACGAGGATCTCGGCGCGATCGGCGCGGGCGGAACGGCGGAGGTCAGGCGGGTGCGAGACACGTTGCTCAACCGCGTCGTGGCCATGAAGACCGCGCGCGGATCGGTCCTCAAACGACCCAAGCTCACCGCCCGATTCGTCGAGGAAGCCCAGGCGACTTCGCAACTCCAACACCCGAACATCGTGCCGGTCTACGACGCCGGAGTCCTGTCAGAGGGGGAGGTGTGGTTCACCATGAAGGAGGTTCGCGGACTGTCGATGTCGACCGTCATCGAACAGGTGCACGAGCGGAAGGGGCACTGGACGTTCCGCAGGTTGATCTCCGCCTTTCACCAGGTCTGCAACGCCGTCGCCTTCGCCCACGACCGCGGCGTCATCCACCGGGATCTGAAGCCGGAGAACGTGATGCTCGGCGAACGGGGCGAGGTCTACGTCGTCGACTGGGGTCTCGCGAAGGTGCTCGGTCGAGCCGACCTGCTCGCGGACAGCGAGAGGCTCGACGCGGTCGTCACCGACCAGAGCGGCCGCGACGCGACGATGGTTGGAACCGTCAACGGAACGCCGGTGTACATGTCCCCCGAGCAGGCCCGGGGGGAAAACGACCTCATCGACGAGCGCTCCGACATCTATGGGCTGGGCGCGGTGCTCTACGAGATCCTCTCGGCGCGGCCCCCTGGATCGGGAAAGAACCCGATGCACGTCATCATTCGCGTCGGCTCGGGCAAGATCGACCCGCTGACGCCCAAAGGCGTCGCCATCCCGGAAGAGCTGGCCTTGATCTGCGACAAGGCCCTCGACCTGGCGCCCGAACAACGCTTTCAATCTGCCGCTTCGATGGCCGAGGAGGTCGAGGACTGGCTCGATGGCGCCCGCCGCCGCGAACACGCCACCGAGCTCGTCGAGCGTGCGCTCGCCCTCATTCCCGAAGCGGCGTCCCGGCGTCGGCGCGGCCTGGACATGCGAAGGCATGGAGCGGCCCTGCTCGCGAAGATTCCCAACTGGCACCCCGAAGAGGACAAGTCCACAGCCTGGGATGCAGAGGACATGGGCGCCGCGTTGCTCGGCGAGGCCAACCTCAAGCAGATCGAGGTCGACCAGGGACTGCATGCCGCCCTTCGAATCGCACCCGACCTGCCCGCCGCGCACGCCGCTCTGGCGCAGCGATACCTCGCTCGGCACCGCGAGGCCGAGGCGCTCCGCCACGACGAAGCCCGGGCCCGCGCCGACAAGTTGGTCCGTTTGCACGCGGATTCTCTGCCCAAGAGCCACGACACCCGAAAACGCGCAGAACTCTACCTTCGCGGGCGCGGCGCGATCTCGCTGCAGACCGAACCCAACGGCGCCGAGGTCCTCCTCCACCGCTACGTCCAAAAGAACCGCCGCCTCGTGCCGGTCTTCGAGCGCTCCCTGGGCAAGACGCCACTGGAGTGGGAGCCGCTGGACATGGGCAGCTATCTGTGTGTGATCCGCCACCCCGAATGCGCAGACGTCCGCTACCCGGTTCACGTCAACCGCCTCGGTCACTGGGACACCGTGCCTCCAGGCGGCGACGCGGCGCAGCCTGTCTGGCTACCGCCACGAGAAGCACTCGATCCAGACGAGCTCTACATCCCGGCCGGCTGGTTCCTGGCTGGAGGCGACGCCCAATCGGCCAGTGACCCGCCCAGACCTATCTGGTGCGGTGGCATGGTCGCGCAGCGATTTCCAGTCACGAACGCGGAATACATCGCGTTCCTCGACGATCTGGTCGCCCGCGATCGGGAGGACGAGGCCCTCGCCCGCGCCCCCCGCGAACGAGCGGGAACCGTCGGAGCACCCGGCGCGCTGATCTATGGGCGCGACGACGACGGGCGGTTCCTGCTCCGCCCCGATGCGGATGGCGACGTCTGGCTGCCCGAGTGGCCAGTGTTCCATGTCGACTGGCACGGAGCGCGTGCGTACATGGCGTGGAAGGCCGAGCGCACAGGCCATCCGTGGCGGCTGCCTCACCAACCGGAGTGGGAGAAGGCCGCCCGCGGCGTCGATGGCCGCTGGTATCCCTGGGGAGACCACTACGACGGGTCCTGGTCGTGCGGGACCGACTACCATCGCGCCGTTCGTTTGCCGCTGATCGTGGACTCCTGCCCCGTAGACGAGAGCCCTTACGGCGTCCGGGGCATGGGCGGCAACATCTCGGATTGGTGCCTCGACTCGACCACCGGCGGGGTGCCGCAACTTCCCGACCAGAAGGTCGAACCCCATGAACCCGAGGACGGCTCGACTGCGGGCGTGATGCGGGTCATCTGTGGCGGCGCCTGGAGTCTCGGTCAGGCCTATGCGCGGGTCGCCAGCCGCACCAACCGCTTCGATCAGGATGTGCGGCTCTCCATTGTCGGCTTCCGTGGGGTCTACTCGCTCCGCTGACCCGCACACCAGCCCTTCCAGGCCGACAGATCGTCGGAGTCCGGGCCATCGGTTCGCACCGCGTTCAGCGCCTTGGAGGCCTCCACACCGATGTGGGCGGGAATCACATCGTAGTCACGCTTCGGGAGCGGAAAATCCAGGAGCGCACAAAGCGCCGGCGCCATGCGAGTCTCCCCGGTGAACGCCGCCTTCCGCACGTTATCTGCCAGCACCTGGTTGTTCTCCATCGAGAGCTTCTGCGGGTCCTTGGCGGCCTCGTTCAACGCTGCGATCAGCTCGTCGATGGCGCCGACATGACCCAATCTGCCGAGCGCGCCGCGGGCCATTCGCTGCAGACGCCCCTCCCAAACCGGCACGTAGTGAGCGCCCCTCCACCACTTCTCGAGAAGGGAGTGGTCAGACGATGAACCGGTCAAACCCGCAACCTCGAGGGCCAGGATCTGCGCGTCGGCGTGCCCATCCTCGAGCTGGAGGACCCGGACTGCCGCGGCGTGGGCCTGCGTGGCCACCGGAACCTGACCCGTCTCTTTGTACCGGCGGAGGGCGTGCCCGAAGCCAACGTTCTGCACATTCCGGTCGCTCTTGGGCATGGACGCGAAGATCAAGGGCAGTCCCGCCTTGTCATCGAGGACCAGCAGGGTCTGAGCGGCGCCCCATCCGTGGTTGTAGTCGGGCAGCACCTCGGCCAGCAGGGGCAGAGCGCGATCGCCGAATCGCTTCTGGAGGAACTCGGCATCGTCCTCCCACGGCTGCCGCGTGAAGTCGGTTCGGTCGTCGAGGCCGAGGGCATCGTGAACGATCTTCAGGTCCTCGGCGGGAGTGGCGAGGGCCAGGCTTGTCAGCAAGAGCGTGAGCATCACCTCTCCAACGTCCGCGGCGGCAGTTCATTACACTCCCACGAGGAGGATTCGATGACGACGAAAAAACCGGTGTGTGTAGTGCTTGGCGTCGGCCCGGGAAATGGCGCTGCCTGCGCACAACGCTTCGCCGATGGCGGCTATGCAGTGGCCCTGCTCGCTCGGCGTGACGACTACATCAACGAGCTCGCAGAGGGCCTGGACGACGCGCGTGCATACAGCGTCGATGTCTCCAATGAGCGCGCTCTCAAGCAGGTCTTCGCGCGAATCGCCGAGGACATGGGACCGGTGTCCGTGCTCTTGTACAACGTCGGAAGCGGCGTGTGGGGCAACGTCGAAGCACTGGAGCCCGATGCGCTGCGCATGCACATGGAGATCAACGTCATCGGTCTGCTCATCAGCGCCCAGCAGGTCATCCCGGCGATGAAGGAGGCGGGGAACGGCGCCATTATCGTCACCGGCGCCACGGCTTCCCTCCGCGGAGGCGCGAACTTCGCCGGCTTCGCGACTCCGAAGGGCGCGCAGCGGATCCTGGCCCAGTCCATGGCCCGACACCTGGGCCCGTTCGGAATCCACGTCGCCCTGGTCATCGTCGACGGCGCCATCGAGATCGACCGCGGCGAGGGAATCGGCGACCATCCCGCAGACAGCAAGCTCAAGCCGTGGGCTATCGCCGACACGATCTTCTTCCTCGCGCACCAGCCGAAATCGGCGCGCACCTTCGAACTGGATCTGCGGCCCTACGTCGAGAAGTGGTAGCGGCTACTTGAACTTCAGGTCGACCACGCCCGCCCAATCCGCGGGTACTCCCTCGACCAGGAGATGTCGACAACGAGCCACGTGAATCGTGAGCACGGCGTCTGACGGATCCTCAGCCAGCGCATCCTCAAAAAGGGCCAGCGCATCCTCGAATCGCGCATCGACGAACGCCACGCGTCCCTGCTCCAAACGCTCTCGAGTGGCCTGGCGTCTGGACTGCACGTCGGCGTTGAGCACGTCGAGCACCTCGTAGACCTCGACCGGCTCCAGGCGACCCTTCACGCGCACCCGGTCGACGTGGCGGAGTGAATAGGCAGCCGGATCCTCCAGGCGTTCCCTGGTGTATCCGCTGATCAAGAACCGGGCCCCGAGCTGCTTGGTCAAGCTCTCGAGTCGGGCCCCGAGGTTCACCGGATCGCCGATGACGCCGGCACTCAGGCGATCGGTCCCGCCAATGATGCCGAGCATCAGCTTTCCGGAGTTCAATCCGGCACCGATGAACACCGGGCCGCGGCCCTCTTGGGCCCGGTGGGCGTTGTACTGATTCAGAGCACTGAAACTCTCGATTCCAGCGCGCAGGGCCTCGTCGGCACTTCCGGGAAAGAGCACCAGGGAGCCATCGCCGGCGTAGTGGTCGATGAATCCCCCGTGAGCGGCCAGCGGAGGCTCCATAAAAGTCAGATATTCGTTGATGAAGGCGAAGTTCTCCGCGCCGGACTGCCCCTCGACAATAGTCGTATATCCTCGGATATCGGTGAAGAGAATGTTCATCTCCACCTGCAGATGGTCCAGCCGGGACACGTCGAGCAGACGCTGTCGCCCCAGCAGGCGGAGGAACTCGTGGGGCACGAAACGGGTGGTCACCGCCTGGGTGGCCTTCAGTTCCTCGTGCTGCCGGCGGACCTCCTCCTCCCGAAAGAAGCTCAGGGTCGCCTCCCGCACCGTCATCACCAGGTCTTCGCGGTCCCAGGGTTTGCCGATGTACCGATACAAGTGGGCGCGGTTGATGACATTGGTCACCGCATCGAGCCCCGCCTGGCCAGTGAGGAGGATCTTGCGCGCGCTCGGGAGCCGTCGGTGCACCTCGATCAGGAGCTCGTCGCCCTTCATGCCCGGCATGATGTGATCGCTGATGAACAGCGGCGTCGTCACCCCATCCGCCTCGAGCTGATCGAGCAGTTCGAGCGCTTCGGCGCCATCTTGGGCCAACTCTATGTCGTACTCGGTGTGGAACGCGCGCTCGAGCTGCTCCCCGATACTGTCGAGCACAATGGGCTCGTCGTCTACAGCGATGATGGTCGGCTTGGCCACGGGCACCCCGGTCCGGTCGCGCAGGATACGATTGCGTCCCGCCTGCAGACAAGGCCCGTGGAGTCCCAGTGGAGTTGAGCTGGATCGAGCGAATAGCCGCCCTGGCGGACAGCGAGACCGACGACGCCGAGAGCCGGCTCAAGCACCGCTACCTGATCATCACCGGCGTAGCGATGAGCATCGGCGGCCTCATCTGGGGAACCGTCACCGGGTGGCTCGGCCTCTACCTGCCGGCGCTCATCCCCTTTGGCTACACGCTCGTGACCATCGCGAATATGGCCGTTCTGCACTCGACAAAGGACTTTAGACGCGCGCGCCTCGTTCAGGTGTCCATCAGCTTGCTCCTGCCCTTTTTCCTGCAGTGGGCCCTTGGAGGCTTTGTGTCTAGCGGCGCGATGATGGTCTGGGCGATGCTGAGCCTGGTCGGTTCTCTGTCCTTCGACGAGAACAACGAGAGCATCCTCTGGCTGGTGATGTTCCTTGCCCTGACGGCCTTCTCGGGCGCCATCGAGGGCTCGTTGCCAGTCCCGGAGGTGCTCCAGGGATCGAGCATTGCGATGTTCGCCTTCTCGATCAACATCTCCGTCGTCGGCACGACCATGTTCGGCCTGATCTTCTACTTCACAAGCCTCAGACGACTGGCGATGATGGAGTTGGCCGAGAAGAACCGTCAGATCGCAAGCTCGCAAGAAGCCCTGGTTCAAAGCGAGAAGCTGGCGGCACTGGGACAGCTGGTCGCCGGTGTCGCCCATGAGCTCAACACGCCGTTGGGCGCAATCAAAGCCTCTGTCGGCAACCTCCAGACGGCCGTCAAGGAGGCCCGCGAAGACCTGCCGTCGACCCTCGCCCACAGCACCGACGAGGAGCGCGACCAGTGGGATATCCTGGTGAAAGCCGGAACATCGGGTGCGGCGATGACAACCCGCGAAGAGCGCGCGATCCGCAAGAAGCTCCAGGCGGCCCTCACCGAGGCCGGCATTCCCGAGGCGCGCGAGGCGTCTCGGGCACTCGGTCATCTCGGAGTAGACAGCGATCTGGAACGCTTCTTTGGATTGCTCAAGTCCGAGCGGAGAGAACCGCTGCTGCGGGGTGCGTTCAATGTGGCCTCGATGGAGCGCAACTCGGTGACCATCCGCACGGCCGCCGACCGGGCCGCGAAGATCGTCTTCGCCCTCAAGCACTACGCCCACCCGGGAGATGCGGCAGGAAAGGAGGTTCAAGCATCCCTGTCGGAGAATCTGGAGACGGTTCTCACGCTGTACCACAACCAGATCAAACACGGGGTAGAGGTGATACGAAACCTCGATGCGCGAGCCGTGGTCTCGGGACACCACGACGAGCTCAACCAGGTGTGGACCAACCTGGTGCACAACGCCCTGCAGGCCATGGAGTACAAGGGCACGCTCGAGGTCGGGGTCGAGGAAGGCGACGGCGAGATCGTCATCACCGTGGCCGACAGCGGGCCGGGCATCCCCGCCGAGGTTCAGAAGAGCATGTTCGAGCCCTTCTACACCACCAAAGCCGCCGGTGAGGGAAGCGGGCTCGGCCTGTCCATCAGCCGGACGATCATCGACCGCCACAACGGCTCGATCGCGGTAGACAGCGCACCCGGAAGGACTGTCTTCTCAGTTACACTGCCCATTCGGAGTGCCGATGTCTGAGAGCGCCATCCTCCTGGTGGACGACGAAAAGAGCATCCTGGACTGCCTACAGGAGCAGCTGGAGCGCGCCTTCGGCCGCCGGTTCGTCTACGAAAAGGCCGAATCCGTTGACGAGGCCTGGGAGGTCATCGAGGACCTCCAGGGCAGCGGGGTGCAGATCGCCGCCGTGGTGTCGGACTGGTTGATGCCCGGGACCAAAGGCGACGAATTCCTGATCGATCTCGGTTCCAGCAACCCGCAGACCGCGCGCGTCCTCCTCACGGGTCAGGCCGACGCTGACGCCATCGATCGGGTCCAGAAGTCCGGGGCCGCCGACGGCGTTCTCGCGAAGCCGTGGGCGGCCGAGGACCTCCAGGATCTTCTGGTGCGGGCGATCGCGGCCTAGTTGATTCCGTTAGCTTTCAGCCGTCAGCAACTCGCCGCGGTTCACCGTTATGCCGCGTAATGGGACCCACGGTCGTGCCCCCATACCTTGCCACCACTGATCGGTTTCGGCGGAGGTGTCTCGTGAAGTGTGTATTGATAAATGCCCTCATCGTCCTCTTGGTTGCGGTTGCTCCATCGTCGGCGCGCGCCGACACCGTCCCCTGCCCGGACTGGGCAGCCTGCGAGATCGAGCAGACTGCCGATGGCTGGTCCTTCATCTCCGATTCAAAGACGTCCGAGGTGGACTGGCTGGCAGCCCTGAACGTCGAGACCCGGATTGGCGACCAGTTGATCTTGGGTCCGCAAGGCAGTGAGTGCCCATTCTGCATTCAAGCCATCACTCCGGAAAAGCTCGCGGATCTGGTGGGCAGCGAGACCACCTGGGCGGAGGCAATCACCGTCAACGGCAACACGGTTGGGGCCGGCAAGACGCGAGTCGCCGCCATCGACCACGGCGAAGGGCTGTTCAGTGTGCAGACTCTGCTGGAGTTCGATGATTACGACGGCGCATTGCTCCTGATCCACACGGATCGGGACTCCGTGGCCCTCGAACTGGATCAGAGTGGCGGTTGAGGACTGAAGAGCGACCGGAGGGAGATCGTCCGGCTCGACCAGCCCGGCCTAGGCGATCTTCTGCGCGCGAACGACGTGACTCTGACGCAGACGCCAGTACACACCGCCCTGAGCCAGAAGCTCCGCGTGGGTGCCGCGCTCGATGATCTGCCCGCCCTCGATGACCAGGATGCAGTCGGCATCCTGAATCGTCGACAGCCGGTGAGCGATCACGAACGCGATTCGGCCCTCGAGCACGGCGGCGATTCCCGCCTGGATCTCCTTCTCGGTCTCGGTGTCCACCGATGAGGTGGCCTCGTCCATCACAAAGATCTTCGGCTCGGAGATCACCGCACGGGCCATGCTGATCAGCTGGCGCTGACCGGTCGATAGCTTCGCACCGCCCTCCCCTACTTCGGAACCGTAGCCGTCGTCTAGACGGTCGATGAAGCGGTTCGCGTGTACCAGCGTTGCCGCCGCGCGCACCTCCTCATCGGTCGCATCGAGGCGCCCGTAGCGGATGTTGTCGGCGACGGTCCCACTGAACAGCTGTGGGTCCTGGAGCACGATGCCGAACTGGGCCTGCAGCCAGCTCAGATCCAGGTCCCGCAGGTCGTGTCCATCGAACCGTACCGACCCGCCGGTCACGTCGTAGAAACGCGCCAACAAGCTGATGATCGTCGACTTTCCGCCCCCGGTTGCACCGACCAGCGCGATGGTCTGCCCGGCAGAAACCGTGAAGTTGCACTTCTTCAAGATGGGCTCTCCTTCCTTGTAGTGGAAGTCGACGTCCTCGAAGCGGATCTCGGCGACATCCGTCGTGATCCCCTTCCCGGCGTCGCCAATGTCCGATTCGGTCTCGAGCAGCCCCTGCACCCGCTCCGCCGCCGCCTGGGCAGCGAGGAGCTGGGTGAACTGGGTCGCCATGTCCTGAATCGGCATCGAGAACAGCGTCGCGTACTGCATGAAAGCAATCAGCGTCCCGAGCGTGAGCCCGGTTTCCTCCACTGCCAGTCCTCCCTGCCAGAGCGCCAGGCCGACGCCCATGCTGCCGAAGGTGATGACCAGCGGCAGATACACCGCCGACTGAAGCGCGTTCCGCATCGAGTGGCTGTACATGTCGGTGGACTCGACCTGAAACTCCTCCAGGTTGTCCGCCTCACGAGCCAGGGATTTGGTGGTCCGAACTCCGGCCACGGCCTCGTTCACCGAAGCGGTGATCCGGGCGTTGGTCCTGCGGACTTGACGAGAGCTCTCGAGGAGCATGCGCTGAAAGTACAGGCTCACCAGCACCAGTGGGGGCACGATGACCAACACCACCAGCGTCAGGCCGGGGTCCAGGTAGAGCATGGCGACGATGATGCCAACCATGAACGAAGAACCCCACACCGAGTCCAGCATGACCCACGGGAGCAGCCCCGCCACCTTGCCGATGTCCGACGTGATCCGCGCGACCAACCAGCCGATGGGCCGGGTGTCGTAGAACGAGAACGACAGGTCCTGGAACCGGGCGAACGCCGCCCGACGCAGGTCGTGACCCACACCGGTGCTGATCCGACCCGCGATCCAGATGAACGCGAAGATCGTCACGACGACTACCAGCAAACACGCACAGTAGCCCGCACCGTATACGGCGAGCTCGGACAGCGGAACGCCATCGCGCGCCCCGTCGATCAACTTCGCAGTCATCAACGGGAGCACGGTCTCGGCCGCCGCCAGCGACAGCCCGGTCAGCGCCATGCCGAACAACTCGAGCTTGTACGGCACCGCGTGAACGGCCAGCCGCCTCCACAGGGCCCAGTCGACCCTGCTTCCTATTGCGTCTTCATCTTCACTGAATGGATTGCCCAAAACCCTTGTCCTCAGTTTGAATGTTCCAGAGCCGTGCGTAGGTTCCCCGCTTTCGCAGCAGGGTCTCGTGATCGCCCGATTCGACGACGCGCCCGTCGTCGAGGACGAAGATCTGATCTGCCAGGGCCACCGTCGACAGCCGGTGGGCGATGATGATGGTGGTCTGCCTCCCCCTCCGCTCGGCCAGCCGCTGCAGAATCGCCCGCTCGGTCTCGGTGTCCACGGCGCTCAGCGAGTCGTCGAGAATAAGCACCGGCGCCTCCTGCAGGAGAGCCCGCGCCAACGCCACCCGCTGCCGCTGTCCGCCAGACAACGTCACTCCGCGCTCTCCCACAAAGGTGTCGTAGCCATCGTCGAAGTCGGTGATGGTCGCGTGCACATCCGCGGTCTGAGTCGCCTCGATCACGTCGGCCAGCGGCGCGTCCTTGCGTCCCAGAGCCAGGTTCTTGGCCAGACTCTTGGAGAACAGGAAGGGCTGCTGCATCACCGCCGCGATCCGCTTGCGCAGGTCAAAGCGATCGAGCGCCTTCAGGTCCTTTCCGCCGATGCGAATCGCGCCGGAGTCCGGGTCGTAGAACCGGAGTAAGAGCGCCACCAAAGTCGACTTCCCCGACCCCGAAGGACCGACGAATGCGACCGTTGAACGCGGTTCGATGCGCAGGGAGATGTCCCGGATGACCGGCTCGGTGCCGTACCCGAAGGTGACGTTCACGAGCTCGATGGCCTCGGATTCCCTGGCCGCATCCACGCCACCCGCGGGCTCCTCCAGCACGTCCAGGATCTCCCGGAGGCGCTCCAGAGCCACGGTGGCCTTGCCCAGATCGGCGACGATCCGGCCCATCTGCCGCAGGGGGTAGATGAACATGCCCACCGCCGTCAGGAAGTAGAAGAACGCGCCCACCGCCAGGGTTCCCTGGGACATCCAGTAGATGCCGGCCCCGAGCACCAGGACCTTCTGGAACATGGCCATCAGGTCCGACACCGACCAGTACACGGCCATCAGTTGGTAGAGCTTGTTGTCGAGCACCCGGTGCGTGGCGTTCCGGTCCGAGAACTTCGCGATCTCATGGTCTTGCCGGGCAAACGCCCGTACCACGCGGATGCCCGTCAGGTTCTCCTGGACCACGGTCGTCATCGCCGACTCCGCCTCGTCCTTTTCTCGGAAGGCCGAGCGGACCTTGAGGAAGAACACAAACGAGAAGCCCGTGATCAGTGGAATCATCACGACGCTGACCGCTGTCATGCGCGGGTCGATGGCCCACATCAGCGGCAGCGGAACGACGAACATGATTAACGCCCGGCCGATCTCCACCACTTGATTGGCGAGGAAGATGCGGAGCGTGTCCACGTCCGACGTACACCGTTGGAGCAGGTCACCCGTCTCGGCCTCGTCGAAGTATTCACAGGGGAGACGCTGAAGATGGTCGTACACACGATCCCGCAACCGACGGACGATGCCCTCGGCGGCCATCGCTGCCCAACGACCTCGCAGATAGGTGGCCGCACCGGCCAGCGCAGTGAGCGCTACGAAGATTATCGCTGGAAACCACAGGTTGGATGCCACGAAATCTCGACCGCCCAGGAGCGTGAGTGTCGCGCGCACCATTCGTGATGGCTCCTCACCATTTGTCACCAGCACGCCGTCGATGACGGCCTGAGGTACCAGTGGCGCGATGTAGAGGAGACAGGAAGCGGCAACCAGCGCGGCAATCGCCATTCCGTAACGGATGCGCGAGCCGGCCATGAGTTGCCATATAGCAGTTGTACTCTTGATCATGAGAGGATCTCAAAGGATGGGATGGCGAGCGAGTTCGGGCCAGGTGCCGCCGTCGAAGAAAACCGAGCTTGCTCGGTACAATCTCGACGGCAAGACTGGACCGGGGAGCGACAACAGGGGCCAAGGAACGACGAAGCCCGCTCGGAACAGGGTCGCGAGCGGGCTTCAGTCCATAGGACTTACATCAGTTGATCACCGGCTCACGGCAGACTCCATACAGCAGTAGCAAGGGTGATCTTCATGCAACGTCTCCAATACACCAAAGGCGTAACAGCCACTTCGCGACGCGCCAAAGAATTCCCCATGAAAGTTCTCGCGACGCCTCCCGTTGGGTCTGCGGAGGCCACAGATGCTACCCCTGTTCTTCGCCCTGAGCACACTCGCAATAGCCGACTATAGCGCCCCTCCTCCCGACAAAATGATGAAGACGGCGACAGGGGTGATCGACGCGACCATCACCGGCTTTGACGCTGAGGGCGACGCGATCCTCGAGGTGCACCAGGTGCTCGCTGGCCAGTCGACGGACGAAATCACCAACGTGTACCTGACCTGCTTCGGTGGGAGCCCGAAGAACTACGGCATGAAGGCGGGCCAGCGGTACGTGGTCCTGTTGTTCCAGGGCGACCAGCTCTACGAGGAGACGAGCTATTTCGAGGTCCGCGGCGACCTCGAAGTGAAGTTCTGGACCGGCGACGAGCACTGGGAGCGGCATTGGACGGACATGAACACCGTCCGAGAGACCGTGCAGGCCAACCGAGCGTAGCGCTCGGCCCGGACGAAGCCCCGTCAGTCTTCGAACACTTCGCCGATGCGTTCCAGTGGCATGTCACTCGTCCGATTGAGCGCCACCACGCAGACGCCGCGGTGGGTCTGTCGTGCAGTCGACCACCAGACCAAAGCCCTCATCATCGGTCTGGCGCGCACTGACATCGCGACGAATGGCGGAACGGACAAAGACGCAATGGCGAGGACGCCCAGCAGTGCTTTGCCTTGGGAGGAGCGAGTCTGTGTCATGGCAACTGGCGGGCCTGCAACTGTTCGAGCGGCCGTCTCCTGGACGCCGGGCTTGGGATACAACCGGGCCATGAGCGACCTCCAGAACGCCATCGATGATCGAATCGAGGCCATCACTACCCTCCGCCACGACATCCACAGCTGGCCCGAGCCCGGCTTCGAGGAGGTCGAGACGCACAAGCGAATCCTCGCCGAACTGACCGCTCTAGGCCTGTCACCGAGGCCCTGCGCGGAGACCGGCGTCATCTGCGACATCGGCGCCGGCGAGCGCACCATCGCCCTGCGCGCAGACATCGACTGCCTGCGCATGACCGAGGCCAATCCCGATCTTCCCTGGCGCTCGAAGCGAGACGGCTGTGCCCATATGTGCGGCCACGACGGACACACGTCTGTTCTCATCGGAGCCGCCCAGCTCCTCGCCAAGGCTCAGGACCGGCTCAACGGACGCGTCCGCCTGATTTTCCAACCGGCGGAGGAGGGACCGGGAGGCGCAGCTCAGATGATCGAGGAGGGCGCGCTCGACGGCGTCGACGAGATCTACGGCATGCACAACTGGCCCCAGGCACCGTTCGGAACACTGCGCACCATCGCCGGGCCGTGCATGGCCCACGTGGCGTCGTTCCGCGCGACCATCACCGGAAAGGGCGGCCACGCCTCCCAACCGCAAGAGTGCGTCGACCCCATCGTCGCCGCGTCGGCCATCGTCGTCGGTCTTCAGACCGTCGTGAGTCGATCGGTCCACTATCAGGACAGCGCCGTGATCTCCGTGACGACGATGCACGGGGGCGAGGTGTTCAACGTCATCCCCGACCAGGTCCAGCTCGGAGGCACAATCCGCGTCCTCCGCGACGAGGTGTGGGATGTCGTCGAGAGGCGCATTCGCGAGGTGGTCGAAGGCACCGCCGCGTCGCACGGGGCTCGCGGAGAAGTACGATTCGAACGCATGTATCCAGCCCTGGTCAACACGCCGGACGAGACGGCGCATGTCGAGCGAATTGGCGGCGAGATCTTCGGGGGCGAGAACGTGGGCACCGACGAGCTGCCCATGCTCGGCGCCGAGGACTTCGCCTACTTCCTCCAGCACCGACCTGGCTGTTTCTTCTTCTTGGGCACGGCTCAGGAGGGACGCAGCAACGCACCCTGTCACGCCACGAACTTCGACTTCAACGACGCACTCATCGACCCGGCCATGCGCCTGTGGATCCGCCTCGTCGAGGATCGACTGGGGACCTCACTCTACGACTGAGGGCGTCTTGTCACCGGGTTACACTCGCGGAATGCACGTTCGATACCTCATTCTCTTTGCCTTCGCCTGCGGCGGCGAAAAGGTCAAACTCAAGGAACCACCGCCTGGTGAGTGCCCCAAGGGCACCTGCTTCGAGGCGCAGCTGGCCGAGTACACCATCGGCCCCTACGAAGAGACCGACGGCCTGTGCCTCAGCGTCACCCTCGACAACGAAGAGGAGATGTACGTCAACTCGGTCACTGCCTACAACGACGGGGCCTTCCACCACAGCAACTGGTTCTGGGTCCCCGACGATCAGTGGGATCTGCCCGATGGCTCGTGGGACTGCTCGGAGCACAACTTCACAGAGCTCGCAGCTGCGCTGACCGGTGGTGTGCTCTTTGCGCAATCGACCCAGGTCTGGGAGGAGACCCAACAGTTCCTGCCCAATGTCGCGACGAAGATCGGACCCCACGCCCGGATCATCGCGGCTGCGCACCTGCTCAACGCGACGGGAGACACCATCGACACCAGCATGAACGTGCGCCTGGGTCTGCTCGCAGAGGACGATGTCGAGACCCTTCTGGCGCCCATGCGGGTGAGCTATCTGGACCTCGACATCCCCGCAGAGTCCGAGACCGCCCACGGCGGTCGCTGTGAGATGAGTGAGCTCTACAAAGCCATGAGTCTCCGAGATTACGAGATCAAACTTCACTATGTCCTGCCTCACTTTCACGGCATCGGAACGGGATTCGAGCTCACGGTCGCCGGCGGGGACCGAGACGGCGAGGTTCTCTTCGAGCAACGCGATGCATTCGGGCACGAGCTCGGGCAGACTTTCGAGGAGCCCATCGACCTGACCGGCACCGAGGGCATGAACTTCAACTGCTTCCACACCAACCCGACCGACAAGACGGTGAAATGGGGTATCGGCGACCAGGAGATGTGCGTGATGCTCGGCTTCATCGAGTCGTCGATCATGTTCGACATGTGGATCGAGGAGACCCTCGAGACGGACACCGACGGCGAAGTGCAGACGCGAACCGGCGAATGCCGCATCCTCGCCGTGCCCTTCACGGACTGAACCGCGAGCCCACAAACCGTCGGTGTGTCTCTTTTCAATGGTAGGGTTTCTCGATGCATGTTCGGCGCACGCCACCCCACCTACGCGTGCAATTCCTGACGACCGCAGGACAGCCACACACGCCAAAGAGTCTGTTCGTCTGGGCAGCGCTGTTTGTCGGCGCACTGGCGATACGATTCCTCTATCTCCAGGACATCGCGAGCCTCACAGACTTCAATTTTCCGGCTGTCGACGCCGCCTATCACGACTACTGGGCGTGGAGTCTGGTGTCGGGGGAGTGGGGTACCCCAGGCGGTCAGATCACCTCGGAGTCGCCCGGCATCGAGGCCCATCCGTTCTTCAGACCGCCCGGGTATGCCTATGCGCTGGCTGCGATCTACACCGTCTTCGGCCACAGTTTCGAGGCGGCGCGGTGGGTGCAGTTTGCACTGGGAGCCCTATCGGCCGTGCTCGCCGCTGAGCTCGGCAGGAAGACCGTCGGGATTCGGGCCGGGTTCATCGCCGGCGTCATCGTCGCGACCCACTGGGTGCCCATCTACTTCGAGGGAGAACTACAGCCGCCCGCCGTCGCCACCCCACTGGTGCTCGCCGCCTTCCTCGCCTGTCTCCATGGAGGCAGAATCGGCGCCGCGTTCGCCGGGCTCTGGGTGGGCCTGGCCGGCCTCGTGGTTCCCAACGCTCTGATCCTGGCGCCGGTCATTGCCGGCTGGTTCGTCTACAAGGAAAGAAGAGACCTCGGTGCCGTCGTCGTCGCTGTGGCCCTGCTGTCGCTCGGCCCATCGACGGTCCGGAACTACAGCGTCAGCGGCGAGATCGTGCCGATCTCCACCAACTTCGGGATCAATCTCCACGCCGGGAACAACCCGAACGCGACGGGACACGACGTCGATCTTGCCCATTTCGGGACGTCCTTCGACCACCTGCGAATGGTCCGAATCGCCGAAGAGGAGGCGGGCACTCCGCTCACCCACGTGCAGGCCTCACGACACTGGGCGTCGCACGCCATCTCTCACGCGGTGCGCAACCCCGTCGCCACCCTCGGCCTGACACTCCGCAAGGCCTGGATGTTCTGGGCCGACCGGGAGATCTTCAGCAACAAGGAGCTCAATACCGCGCGGCGAGAATCCAGCGTGCTGTATTGGTCGCCATGGCGGTGGTCGCTCCTGCTGGGCTTGGGCGGCGTGGGGCTGGTGGCGAGCGGGCGCAAGCGGCCAGCGGTCCTTCTTCTCCTCGCTGGCGTCGTAGTATTCTCCCTTTCGTACCTGCCATTTTTCGTCACCGCCCGCTATCGCGCCCCCCTGATTCCCGTCATGGCCGTCTTGGCGGCCCTGGGCATCGACGAACTCCAGGACTGGGATTGGACCCGCCTCCGCATTCCGATCGCCGCCGGCGTGGCGCTGTTCGGGCTTTCTCAGATCGACCTGGCCACGCCGATCAATCCCGGCCACTGGCACTACATGCTGGGCGTGACCCACGCGCGGAAGGGGGAGCCGGCCGCCGCCCAGAAACGCCTTTCACAAGCCATCTATGCCGACCCCGAGTACTGGTCGGCGCGCCATGAGCGCGCCCGTCTGGTCAAGAACACGGACCGCGAACTCGCCCACGAGGACCTGCGACTCGCCCACGCCGGTCTGCCGGCGAATTCGGCCATCGCCCTCGACTACGCCGTTGGACTGCGCCGAGCGGGCCGGCTCGTGGAGGCCACCGAGGTCTACCGTGAAGCGCTGGTGCACAGCCCAGACCATAGCTTGCTCCGCAATAACCTCGCGCTCACCCTGAGCTCCCGAGGCGACCCGATCGGAGCCATCCAGGAGATGAAGCTGGCCGTCGCCGCCGATCCGGATTTCGGACAGGGGTGGATCAACCTCGGCAACTTCTGTGGCCAGGCGGGCCGCTACGACGAGGCAGCCGTCGCCTTCAAGGAGGCCGCTCGCCTGGATGCTCAGGGAGGACGACAGAATTGGGCCCAGGCGCTCTCGTACGCGGGCCACCACGCCGAGGCGCTGCAGATCTACCGGGTAATTGTGCACGACGAGCGCCGGTCGGGCCAGGCCCTGATGCAGTTGGCCGAGGCGCTCGAGCGAGCCGACCTGCACTCTCAAGCCCTCGAAATCTGGCGGGAGGCGTATGTCGCAGCCCCCTACGACCCGTCGATCCGCGCATTCCGCCTCCTCTCTGTGATGGCAGCGGGAGACGCCGACACGGCGTTTGAGATCGTCGAGACCGCCCTCGCTCAAGCCCCCGAAGATCCATACATGTCGGTCCAGTACGCGCTGCTGTTGTCTTCTCATCCCGATCCGCGCAAGCGAGATGGGCCCAGGGCGCTGACCCTCATCGAGGGTTTCATCGACAAACTGGACGCGCGCGCAGAGGCCCACGAGGCACACGCTTGCGCCCTGGCCGAGGTCGGTCGACGAAGGGAGGCCAAAGCGGCCAGGGCTGAGGCCATCACCCTCGGCGGCGAGGACAGCAGGCCCTTCCCGTGTCGTCTACTCCCCTGACTCCACTGACTCCACTGGCTCCTCTTCGGGGAGCTCGGGCAGTTCCAGATCGAGAGCGCGCATCAGGAAAGCCAGTTTCTCGCCGGCGACCCGCTCTTGCTCGTCCTCGTCGATCTCGTCCCGGATGGTCTTCTGCTTCTTGTTGGCCATGTGCCAGAGGTGACTCGGCCACGGCAGGACGCGAAGCAACACCGGCCCCCCGGATTGTCCGGACCACACCGTCGCGAGCTTGAAGCTGTGAGAGGGCGTGACCGTGGGATCGCTCGGTCCTGTCACCAGCAGAACCGGCGGGAGTTCCTCGGGTGTGGCGTGGACCGGCGAGTCCGCCAGAAGGGCAGCTCGATGCTCCGGATTGCCGGGGCGGCCGTACTCGGCGGGCCACCAGTTCCCCATCTCCGGGCCGCGAATGAGGTCGAGAACACCAGCCGTCGAGATCGCGGCGCCGAACAGCTCGGGCCGTCGGGCGACGCAGGCCATCGATGTGAGACCTCCGTTGCTGGTTCCGCTCACCACCAATCGGCCAGGCGCGGAGTACCCCTCGTCGATGAACCACTCGCCGGCACCGATAACGTCGTCGAAGGTCAGTCCGAACTGGGTCTGTTTCGCCTGCTCGTGCCACTCGTCTCCGCGCTCGTCGCCACCCCGGGCGTGAACGGTGGCGACGATGCCTCCCATCTGTAGCCACAGGTCCTCGTTGGGTCCGAGGTAGGCGCGGCTCCCGCTTCCGAATCCGCCGTAGGCCCGCAACCACACTGGTGCGTCGGCGTTCGGAGTCAACCCGGCAGGCAAGATCACCGAGACCGGGATTGGGGTGCCGTCGGCGCTCGGAGCCTGGATCGATCTGAACTCGGCGTCAGCTTGAAGCACCAGCCCATCGAGCTCGGTGAGAACCCCCTCTCGACTGCGGAGCCAGGCCCGCTGCCCCTGGGGCGAACCGGCACGGATCAGCGCAGACTCCTCGAGCGTTCTCCTCGCACTGATCCAGGAGAAGTGCTCGGAGAAGACCGGGACGGCATCCCCACCGGCGACCGGCTGCTGCGTGAGGGCCACCACCCCGTCGGTGCGGGTGGCGATCAGGTAGTTGTCGCCGTGGATCCGCACCTGCTGCAACACCTCGGTCTCGGTGTCGGCCATGAGCTCGACCCAGTGCTTCCGGCGTGGGCTCTCCAGGTCGACTCTGACGACGCCGCGACGGTCCTTGTCGAGCTTGGTCAAGAAGAGCGGGTCGCCGTCGATGTCGCCCACCCACGAATATCGGCCCTTGGGAAAGGGGAGCCACTCCAGCTTGTCCTGACCCCAGGCGACGCGTTGGTTCTTTCGTCGCTTGCCACTGGCGGTCCAGCCCGTCCAGACGGCCATGTCCCCATTTTTCAGCCGCGACGGGGACAGGGTGCGCCGACTCTTGAGCAGTACGCGCTGCTCGGTGCCGTGCATGTCGAGCTCTCGAAGTACCGATTTCCGTCCCTCGATGGTCGATGCCATCATGCTCTCGCCGTCGGGAGCAATCGAGGCCTTGAAGCCAAGTTTCTCACCGAGTGAGCGATGTTCCATGGTCTCGAGATCGGTGACGACGACGGAACAGAGACGCCGCTCCTTCTCGTCGTCCTCGTCCTCCTTGGGAAGCAACCGCCCCCAGATCAGCTGCTTGCCGTTTGGACCCAGGGACGTCTGGCACAACGGCCACTCGACATCAAAGCCCTCGCGCTCCAAGGGGACTCCCGGCGCCGGTTCGCCTTGCTTTCGCACGAACAGCTGGGAGTGGAAGACCGGCTCGTCTTCGTCCTCCTCTTCTTCCTCGTTCTTCTTCTTCTTCCTGGTCTTCTTTTCCTCGTCCTCATCGACCTCATCGACCTCGGCGTCCGCATCCTCGGACTCGTCTTCTTCGGGTTCGATGCGCTCAGTACGTGTCCACAGCCCGACGCCGGCGCGGTAGTCGAGGATGTTCGCGTAGGTGCGATGGTCGTCGCTCCAGGCCTCGATGCGGGCGGCGACCTCGTCGACCTCGCCGTCCTTGTCGATCCACTCCAGGGCCTCCGCAGTGCGCTCCTCAGACCACGAGATCACAGCCGGATCCTTGGGATCCTCGAGCCAACGCAGGGGGTCTTCGTCGTCTGCAAAGGCGGAGCTCAGGAACAGGGCGAACCACATGGCAACAAGGCTATGCGATTCGCTCCAAGCGCACTTGTACCGTTTTGTGGAAGGGTGTTCGCGTGAGTGGATCGCAGTGATCCGAGGCGGTGAGCTCGTTGACGTTCACGCCCTGTGGACCGGCCTCTTTGTCGGCGTAGCGCAGTCCGTAGCCGTGGGGCAGACCCACAACGCCGCGGGGCAGTGCGTCGGAGATCGAGACGGCCACGTCCACGCTCCCTGTCGACGATGCACAGCGGACCTTCTCCAGCTCGGAGACGCCGATCTCGGCAGCATCGTCGGGGTGAATGCTCAGCGTGCCCTCCTTGTCCGACCTTCGCCAGGACGGGTTTCGGAGAATCGTGTTGGCGTTGTACGACCGCCGCTCGCCGGCGATGAGCACGAAAGGCCACTCCGGGTCGACCACCGGGGCCTGCAGCGACAACAGGTCGTCGAGGAGAGACGAGATCTCCAGATGGATCTTGCCGTCCGCGTGGCGAATCCACTTCCAGGTGTCTCCGTACTCGTGTGTCGACAGATTCACGCCCGAGCGCCCGTCGAGAATGGCGTTGAAGAGCGCCTCTCCGAGGTCTCCGGAATACCCGGCGCGGCGGATGGCGTCGGCGTGTTTCTTCGCGTACTGTTGGGCACCAAACCATAGGGGTGCGGCCGACTTTGCCCCGTTGGGCAGCGCCTCACCAAGGGTCTCGGCCAGCAGGACGGCGGCGTACGGGCGCCAGGACTTCTTCGCTGCCAACACCGCCGTGAAGGCGGCCGGGAAGATCCTCGCGCTCGGGTACTTGCGGTCGAGGCGGGCCAGCCGCGGCAGGACGCGAATGCGATCCGGGATCTCGCCCATAGCTACCAGTAGCCTCCGGTAGATCTCGAGCTCCGGAAGCGTGCCCTCTTTGGGCTCGAGGATCGGGGCCCGCAGGTGAAAGGCGTTGGTCGGGAAGGTGAGGTTGAAGAAGGTCGCCTCCCACTTCTCGAACTGGTTGGCCGCAGGGAGCACATAGTGGGCGTGGGAGGCCGTCTCTGTCATAGCTACGTCGATGACGACGAGGAGCTCGAGCTTGTCGAAGGCCTTGCCATAGGCCTGGGTGTCGGCCCCCGAGCGCATGGGGTTGGCGCTGTCGACGACCAGAGCGCGGACGCGTCCCGGGTGGTCGGTGTCGATCTCTGCCGGAAGCACATTCGGAGGGAACAACTTGGAGATCTCGGCGACCTGGGTCACCGTCGTGCGCACGCCGTCGTCCTTGGAGTGGCCAATGAGGGGGAGCAGGAAGGTGTGGAAGTTGTTGGTGCCCTCGCGACCGAAGTTGCCAGTGATCAGGAAGAGCAGCTTCTCCAGGTAGCTGTTCAGCGTCGAGTTCAGGCTCTGCTGGATGCCGAGATCGGCGCGGACGGTGACGGATTTGGCGCTCGCCATCTGTTGGGCGACCGCCTCGAGGGTCGCGACCTCGACGCCGGCGTGCCCGGCATAGGCGACGATGTCGATCTGCCGCAGCTGGGTCGCCAACTTGTCGTATCCAGTGGTCCGGGCAGCCAGGAAGTCGTGGTCGACAAGATCGTCGCGCACCAGGATGGCCAACAGAGCGCCGAGCAGGAAAGCGTCTGTGCCCGGCTTGAGCTGGAGGTGTGTATCGGCCAGCTCCGCGGTCTTTGTGCGCTTCGGGTCGACGACAACCATGGTCCGCGCCGGGTCCTTCGAAAGGTCCTTGAGGACCTTGCGCGCCTGGGGAAAGCCGTGGGCCTGCCAGGGATTGGTGCCGATGAACAGCACCATCTCGGCCTCTTCGATGCCGTCGGTGACATGGCATGTCTGGCGGCCGAAGAGCTTGCCATTGACCCAGAAATCTCCAGTTTTCTCCTGGGAGAGCGCGCTGTAGTAGAAGGGAGATTGCATCGCCGCGCGCAGGGCCGCTCCGTAGACGCCGCCGAGGTGATTCCCCTGCCCGCCCCCGCCGTAGTAGGCGAGCGCTCGACCGGAATGATCGTCGCGGATCTGGA
>Ga0315336_1001090_pt1 | contig 58619 bp, 44 predicted proteins | sample ASW5metaG_FD_204512 | JGI IMG/M metagenome (GOLD analysis project Ga0315336, IMG submission 204512) | Ammonia-oxidizing marine archaeal communities from Monterey Bay, California, United States - ASW #5 | ecosystem: Environmental > Aquatic > Marine > Intertidal zone | place: USA: California...
AATATGACGTTCGTGGCGCGTCATGATGGCTGCCCGGCGTGGTCATGTAGTTTTGAAAGGCCTGAAATACGCGATCGACTTCGGCTACAAATTCTGGGCGCTCGAGAACACTTTCATGTGCGCGACGAAGTGCAACGATCGGATTGTTGCCTGAAGCCTCGAACGCATCAGGATTCAGTTGCCTAAACACATCTATCGCTTCGGGATGCCAGCTCCACCAGAGATTGCGAGAAAGCGTCTTTAATTTAGAAATAGCAGTCATTTAGGCCGTTTCGGTATCTTCCGGAAGGGGATATACGTGTCTGTGTAACCGCTTACATGGCGATTCTAAAAAATACCCGACAATCAAATATGGTGTCGGGTGGGGCGTAAGCTCGTTTCAGCGTCCGAATATACGGTGGACGAACTATCTTGTTCGAACTACTTCAGAAGACTGAAACAGAACGTGTCCTTGGCAACCAGATTAGAAGTTCTAAACGCTTCGGCAGCTCATCTTGCTGAATTCGACGTCGATAATTCCAGACGGGAAGCAGAGTGGTTGATGCAAGAATTGCTCGGAATTAGCCGAATTGATCTACTTTCGCGCCCGGGAGAAGCGGTCTCTCTGGAAGAGCGGCATAAATTGACAGAAGCGATAAAGCGTCGCTCCCAGCAAGAGCCGCTTCAATACATTATAGGTAGCGCGACGTTTTATGGAAGGGATTTCATGGTGGATCCTGCAGTTCTGATTCCGCGACCTGAAACTGAACTACTGGTTGAGTGGGCCCTTTCGAATCTTGTAGATACAGAAGGCGCGCGCGTTCTTGATCTGGGTACCGGCTCAGGGTGTATCCCCATTTCAATCGCGCTTGAAAACAGTGGTTCGATGTGCTTTGGAGCAGACGTGTCGGAGGATGCGCTGGAGGTGGCGAGAAAAAACGCTCGCTCGCTCGCTCCAAGCGTTTCCATGCTGAACGCAGATATCCTATCTCGATCCTCGCTGCAGCAGCTACCTGGACCATTTAATATTCTCGTGTCCAATCCCCCGTACATAGCAGAAAATGAACGGCCCTCGATCGAATCTCAAGTCAAAGACTTCGAACCGGACATAGCGCTCTTCGCAGGGGAAGATCCACTTCATTTCTACCGTGCCATTGTTAATCATGCACCGCTGTTACTGGTCCCGGGAGGGCAGGTAGGAGTTGAAATACATTCTGATCACGGCCCCGAGGTGGAGACTTTGTTTGTCCGGGCCGGATTTAACAGTGTGGAGGTGCTGCAGGATCTTGCTGGCAAAAACAGGGTAGTTACGGCGCGTATCTGAGGGCGGCATTGCACCTCTTTCGGGAGTAGGCGGAGCGTAGGCGGGAATAAGGCCGAGTTTAGACCGGAATAAAACCGAGTCGGAATCAGATTTAAACTAGTCTCTAACGGTTTAAGCTAGCCTATGCTGGGTCGATCATTTGGGTATGTGAACTAGCTTATTAGGGCACTACATATAAGAGCCGTGTTTTCAAATCGACAAATTGCGACCATTGGGGTCGTCCTTTCTTGGACCCTCCTTCTCGCGGGCTGTGCTCAGACCCGCGTGGCTACGCCTGTACCGTCGCGAAATCATATCGAATCGGTAGCGTTCACGAGCACTGCCAGTCGGGTCGACATTATTGACCAGGCTACTTCGACACTCGTCAGTTCTAATTTTTCCATCACTCTCGCAAACGACCGAATCGGATTAGTGCAATCGGATTTCGTATCAATATCAACGGTGGAGCAGGCACTCGCGGATACATTGGATTTTATCTCAGATCACGATAATCTGCTCATGCGAGTAGCTGTCAACGCAGAGGAGCGAGATGAGACCGTGTTCGTTTCGGTGAAGGGCACCTTTCAACGTGTTTCGGGTGCCTCTCGATCTACAGACAACCTCATTGGACTGTATTGGTTAGAACAGCTCGCAGAAGAAATGGCGACTGGAGTCGATGCTCAATTCACGCATCAACTTTCCGATTCCACATACGTTCAGATTCTTGGCGAGTCTTCCCTGGCGGTAGAAGAGCCGAAAAGTCCTGGACTTGGAGGAGCAGTGAAGGCTGGCGGAATCATACTCGCCATCTTGTTCGTGGTACAACTCGCATCGGGTGCATTCGGCGCTGGCCCAGGCGAGACGGCGCCTGCGCAATAGGTCCAACGCTCCTTATTTCCGGTTTCTGGCCCTCAACGTACGGGAACTCTGCCTCTACTCCGGGAATAAGGGACAGAAACAAACCGATCTTCATGCCGCGCATAGCCTTAATACAGCAATCTGCCTCGCCCAACTCTGAAGCAAACCTTGAGAAAGGTCTTGTAAACGCCCGACTGGCTGCAGAGAATGGAGCTGAAATTATTGCTTTCCCAGAAGTCGCATTCCAACGGTTCTTTCCACAGCATCGGCTCGAAGGTGATCGATTTCGATTCGCAGAACCCATTCCCGGCAAAACCACAGATGGGTTTCAGAAATTGGCAGCCGAATTCGGCGTCGTCATTATTCTGAACTTGTTCGAGCGGGATGGAGATTGTGCTTACGATTCCTCACCAGTAATCGACGCAGACGGCGCCATTCTTGGGACAACCAGGATGATGCACATCACGCACTACGAATCGTTTTTCGAGCAAGATTACTACGATCCCGGCAATACGGGAGCACCCGTTTATGACACCAGGTACGGTCGAATAGGGATTTCCATTTGTTATGATCGGCATTATCCAGAGCATCTCCGCGCCATGGCGCTACAGGGAGCTGATCTTGTGATCGTGCCCCAAGCGGGAGCAATTGGCGAGTGGCCCGAAGGGGTATACGAGGCTGAGCTTCAGGCTGGTTCGTTTCAAAATGGCTTCTTCATGGCGCTGTGTAACCGAGTCGGCGAAGAAGCTGTCTTGACATTCGCTGGAGAATCTTTCGTCACCAATCCTCGTGGTCAGATAATCGCGAATGCTGCTTCGCTGGAAGATGCGATTCTGTATTCAGATCTAGATTTTTCAGAAGTGGATGCGTCTCCAGCCAGGCAGCTCTTCCTTCGGCACCGCCGTCCAGAAGAGTATGGAAATGGAGCCATCTTAATCAGCGAGATCCAGACGGAAACCGAACAAGCATAACGAGCATGGCAGGTAACAGAAAAATCGAGCACGTCCAGATTCTGAAGTCCAAATTCAGTCTAGAGGACAAACATGTTTGGTTTGGAAGGGCCCGATTGCTTGCCGACCGCATCATATTGAAGGGGCTTGGCTATTCGAAAAAGATCATGTTGAGTTCGGTATCTGAAGTTCGATGGTCTGCAGATATTCTGGTTATCGAGTGTGAGGACGGCGACTCGGTGGAGATGATTATCCAGAGTGCGGCGCTCTGGAAGTACGAGTTACAGGCTCGATGCGGATTGAAAGACGTCGTTGCGGGTCCTGAGGCAGATACGGTGGCGGAAGACCAGAAAGATTCAGATCAACTTGAGTTTGACCTCAAGCCAGAAGTGGTTCAAAAAGAGTCTGCCTACAGAGTTCGGACCGCTTACGCACAAGACCGCCCTCGCTCAGATGGTCGATAGTGAGGTCGGGTCACTACTTGCCTTCAGCCTTATCGTCAGATGTCGCTTCACCTGATTTTTCTGACTCCAGAAAGTCGTCGAACGACATAGCCCTGAACGATTCTGTCCCAATAAACCTTATAACGTCGAAGAAATTGGCATACTCGTGAAAGCCCTCGAGACGGGTTATGTAGCTCCCGTCGGGTTCGAGAAATATGGTCGTTGGAGTTCCTGTTGCACCAAACCCTGCGGACAACATCTGGGAGCTGAGGGTATATCCTTTATAGACCAGTGTATCGGATTCAGCATCAATATCCAGACGACCCAATTCGAAGTTCGAAAACACAAACTCCTGTAAATCAGGTTGTGTGTAAACCTCGGACTGAAGCTTTCTGCACCACCCACAGGTTCGCGACCAGATATCGATGATGATAACTTTTTGCGATGAATCAGCAACGCTCAGAGCATCGGGGAAAGAAGGCCACTCAATCTGAGGTGCGAGTTCCGAAGTAGCCTGGCTCTGTGCTGGCCCTGCAACTGCAATCAGTGCAATCGCCAAACCGAGCATAGAAACAGCGATCCGATGAAGAGGTCGAGTCATAGAGGTAGCGCGGAATGTAGCCGCAAAGAGTCGAGGTGCAAATGCATCAAGCCCGAAGAAGGTGGTTAATTGGGCTCATCATACGTTGAGATGCGTATTCCCAACGAAATGTTTCAGAAGCAACCTTAGTATTTGCCACCCACAGCTTTCTATCAGTGCTATTAATCATCGTTTTAAGTTTTTGAGCGATGTCGCCAGGTCGACTAGAGTCCGCCACCATCCCTATCTCATGAACAGACATCAGTCTCCGCACCTCATCTAGGTCAGAGCCGAGAACAGGTAGGCCAGCGTTGATGTAATCGAAAAGTTTATTCGGAAGCGCGAAGCGATGATTGAGGCAGGTATCTTCGAGAAGTGTCACTCCGAAGTCAGCAGAACGGATAAATCCAAGAATATTGGAGGGATGAATCGGTTCAAGAAAATGGACACGATGCGTTAGATCTAACTCCGCTGTCAGATCTTTTAGTTTCTGTTCTAGTCGCCCATAACCTAGGAATGCAAGATGGGCAGAGTGTACGGAGGCCATTGCCCGAACGAGATTCTCACAACCTCGAGCAGCTTTCATCTGGCCTAAGTGAACGATCAAATGTTGGTCGCCGAGACCCAGATGAGTTCTGATTTCGTCGACCGCATCCGAGGCGGCTAGATCATTTTCTGCCGGGAGGTGGGTGACGTCAGGAAAATTTTGAACCAGCACCGGTCGAGCAATACTGTAGTCTGCGAGCAGAGCATCTGCAATACTGTCGCTCACCGTGAAAACGGCAGCAGCCTTCTTGATGTGTTTCCGCTCGATGCGCGACCACCACAACCGAGCCCAAGGTCGGCTCGAAGTGGCGGCGACATGGGGATAGTATTCGCGTGCATCGTACGAAAAGGTCCCTTCGAATCGGTCAGAAGCACTATGGCAAGCAGGCAATACGTATAGGTCCGAAGCGTGATAGAGTCGGGCAGATACCGAGGCAAGAACGCCGGAAAACGCTCGATGGATTCGGTAGAAGTGAGCCGGACCAGATCCGGGTTCAATCGAAACAGCTTTAGCGGTCGCACCCTGCGGAAGAGGAAATGGCGTTGACGCGCCTGCTAGATAGAGTACGTGAACGCTGTAACCGGCGCTGGTCAGACTATTAATCTGCTTCAGCGCTCGCGAATTGCGAAAGAGATCGCCCGCGAGGGCAAATGCAATGTCAACTTCTATCATAAACCTCAAACTCACGACCCGAATTGAATGATTCCTGTAGTTTGACTTGAGTTTCTGGACATCCGTCAGTACCATCACACATCTACGATGTAAGCGCTTACACTAATTCGGCACTTAATTCCTGCCGTTCAGATCACTTGGGAGTCACGATTTACGATATCGCTGATGAGGCTGGCGTGTCTATTGCCACGGTATCACGCGTTTTTAACGATAATCCGAGAGTTTCGGAGACCACGCGTGCCTCGGTCCTGAAAATAGCCGACCGACTGGGCTATCAGCCCCACGTGTCTGCCAGAAGTCTTGCCCGAAGGCAGACAGAAACTGTTTCTGCCATTATTCCGATGCTGTCCAATTATTTCTACGCAGAAATATTGAAGGGACTTCAGGATCGAATGAGCCAGTCTCCCTATGATTTGCTTGTCTTCTCTGCTCCGACGCTGGATGAGGTGGAAGGCCAATTGGAAAAAGCGCTCCACCGGGGCCGCTCGGCCGGGGTGATGTTGTTCTCGTCGCCAGTTCTCGAAGAAACAGAAAAAAGACTGAAAAGGAGCAATCTGCCGATTGTTTTAGTTGATTCGTTTCACACGGCATTTGATTCGATCTCCACCGACAATCGCAGGGGCGGTCAGGCCGCGGCGGATTATTTCATTTCCACAGGAGCGAAAAATCCAGCTGTACTGATGGCCAATCCTCACTCGGTGCCGGCGAGTCATCGGCTTGAGGGCTTCAAGATCGGACTGCAAGGTTCTGGAATCGAACTGAAAGAGTCCAACATCATCGTGTCTTCTACCGAGTATCACGATGGATTCAATGAGCAGGCCGGTTTTGAAGGCATGAACGAGTTGCTCAAGTTTGATCAGGTTCCTGATGCTGTGTTCGCCACGTCCGATTTTCAAGCAATTGGGGCACTGGATGCGCTGCGGCAGGCAGACAAGAAGGTACCAGAAGATATTCAGGTTGTCGGATTTGATGATTTGCCAATCGCCCGCTATTTGGGATTGTCGACCCTTCGTCAACCAATGCATGAGATCGGCGCCAGAGCATTTGACCTGTTGATGGAACGATTGAACCGCCCGAGTACCACGGTGGCGCATACTGTATTCGCTCCCAGTTTGATCAAGCGAAATACGACGCGCAATTCTGCTGACGCCCAATAATAGATTTTACGAATGCCGGGTCTCTCCCAGCTCGGAAGGATTACGATGAAGATGAACAGGATACCAACTCTACTAGGCGCAATTGTATTCTGCCTCGCGTCGGCTTCAGTAGTGCAGGCTCAGTCGGTGAACGTAACGTTTCGATACCTTCCTTCATCTCCAATATTTGGCGTATCGCTCCCCGGAGACTTTAATGGTTGGAACACCGGGTCTTCGACGGCCATGACCTACGTCGATTCGCTAGATCAGTGGGTTCGTTCCCAGCGTTTTACGGCCGGCACGACGACTGAATACAAGTTTTATGTTCGTCCGACTTCGACCTCGTCCGGATTCTGGACGAATGATCCTAACAATCCACTCTCAAATCCGTCGGACAACGACAATTCTATTCTCGTTGTATCCGACCCGTTGGTATTTCAGCTTGCTGAACAAGAAAATGAGTCCGGTCTAGTCTCACACTTCTCAGCGGGAGTTTTTGGATCCAGTTCAATAACGTCCTTGACGCTTCAAGTCGCTGGATCATCTCCAATTGATGTTCTGCCGAATTATGACGCCTCATCGGGGATATTGCGGATTGAAATGGATTCGCCACTCTTTCCAGGTACTCGATTCGAAGTCGTGGCGACTTCGGCTGAAGGTACCGCTACCTCGTCCATAGGGTCATATTCCACGCCCATTGAATGGCTGAGCGTCGATAGGAAAACCACCCAGGCCACGGCCCGGCTTCGAGCGGTGGTACGAAATGCTGCTGGGCAGGTAGACCCATCGATAACAAGTGTTGGTGCGACCAACAATGGAATATTGTTGTCAGATCTAACTGTGGTGAACGGTTTAGTTGATCAAATCGTTGATCTGACGGAAGGGAGCAACGTCTTTGTATTACAGGCCACGATAGATGGAATGGTGGAGAGTAGCTCAGAGCTCGACATCATCCGCCGAGAAGGGCCAATTCAAGATCGGTTGTTTGATATCTCGATTTCTGGTTCTGCGTTTTCGTTCGTGGTGGAGGTCACTGACGGTTCAAATTCGGCGGGGGGCGCAACGGTTGAGTTTGAGACCGACCTGCTTTTGAGCACTATCGCTCTCTCCGACTTTTCGGCAGGTGCGAGCCAGATGTCTGGAACTGCTTCGGGTGCCGGTGAGGTTTTTGTTGATATTGAATACACAGATTCGAACGGGTCAATAGACAAGGCTCGTGCTGCCGTCGTGATAGCAGAGGACGGATCAGTCGGTACATACGAATGGGCTGAGAAGGCTTCGTGGATTGACCAGGCAGTTGTCTACGAGATCTTTCCACTCACATTCGGCAGTGTCTCAAAAGGTGTAGTCGGAGCGGAAAGCAATCGACTAAACGAAATCAGGCAGAATCTCGATTACATCAAGGCGATGGGATTCAACACGATCTGGTTTATGCCCATCATGCAGAACGTTGATCTGACAGGATTGGGAGCAGGATATAATGTCATCGACTTTAAAAAAGTGGACCCTAAATATGGCACAAACGAAGACTTTGCCTCACTGGTTGAGCGTGCTCATGAATTGGGAATTCGCATCATTCTCGATTTAACGGTCAATCACTCATCACCCGATCATCCTTGGGTGGAGAGCCTTCGAACAGACGGCGATTTTGAGGGCTACGTTCAGACTACGCCTAACTCCCATTCTAGAGGACTGGACGGTCGAGGCGCAAGCCTACCCGAACAATGGATCGAGTCTGGCCTATATCGCGGATATGATGGGTTCGGTTCGCTCGCGAACCTGAACTGGGACAACGACGACCTTCAGGCAGAAATGCTCGAAATCGTTCAGTACTGGCTCACGGAATATGATATTGACGGATATCGATTCGACGCCTATTGGGGACCCTGGAGAAAATTCGGGCCCTATCGATTTGGCGTACCTATTCGTGAGGTGATGCGCAGGTATCGCCCCGACGCGTGGGCACTTGGCGAGCTCGAAGGTACCGGAGGTGGTACCGAAGTTTATTACGCGGACGCTGAAAACGGCACAAATGTCGCGGGCGGACTCGATAGCGCGTATGACTGGGAATTTTCGGGATTTGTATCTGGTTACGGTAACTACAATCGGCAGGTTGATTATCGGTCATTGATCTCCAGGGACGGTTTTTTGCCAGGGCCAAATGCCCGCTACTTCCGGTTCCTCGAGAACCACGATTGGTCGAGGATTCAGGCGCTTTTTTCAGGAAATCCTGATCGCGTTCGGCCCCTAACGGCCATGTTGATGACGGTCACTGGCATTCCAATGATCTATCAGGGTCAAGAGGTTGGGTATGGCGCGGGCAGTGGCGACACGCGTCGATTGGCTGTCGATTGGAATCAACCGGAAAACGATATCTGGGCGGAGCGACACAGACTCCTCGCCACTGCCCGCGCCACTTTCCCCGCATTCGGCACTACAGAATTGGAATTCATGTCGACCCCGGCTTCTACGATGGCTTTCGTGCGCCCCTACCAGGATCAGAACGCAATCGTGGTGATCAATTTTTCCGGCGGAGAGAAATCCTTCAGTATCGATCCGTCTGATATCGCTCTGATGTCGACCGACGGCCCCATTCCCTACTTCGACCTCGCTTCGGACACCGTTGCATCTCATCTCGGGTCCTTCGACGTAACACTTCAAGGCTACAGTTCTGCGATTTTCATTACAGAAGACGACGCGAGTCTGGATCTTGGCCCATTACCATCGCTTCCATATGGTGCAGTTTATACTGCCGTTGAGGGTGATTTCGGTGTGGTGTCGGAACTGAGTTTGGATCAGAACTATCCGAACCCCGCATCTGGAGAGACGTCCATCACGTTTTCTCAAACGAGATCGTCACGGGTTCAGCTCGAAGTTTTCGACATTCTGGGTCGCCGTGTTGCTACCCTGTTGAACAACACCGTTCCCCACGGCAGACATCGCGTGTCGTTTGATTCGAGTTCTTTAAATAATGGCACCTATTTCTATCGGCTGACATCGGCGCAGGGTCAGATCAGTCGTAGTATGACAATTCTCCACTAGCTGGTTCATAGTTCCATGCTGCAAAGTCAGAAGAATCTCACGCGATCGTTTTTCATGCTGCTCAGCCTTCCGGCGACAGCGATGGGGTTTGCGTTGTCCGTTCAGATATCGGCATTGAGCTGGATCCTGGCAACCAAGTATCACCTGGATATACATGAAATTGGTCTTGTGTGGGCGGCTGGGCCTATTGCTGGAATTCTTGGGCAGGTTGTTATAGGCGTCGTCTCTGACAAGGTCTGGTTCTGGAACGGCAGGCGTCGTCCATTTATTCTGATTGGTGGTGTGCTGGCCACGCTCATGTTATTGGCCCTTCCCAATATTGACGTGATCTCAGCTGCAATGGGGACAGAGGGTATCCTTGGAGTCGCCATTGCGGTGGCTTTGACGCTGGACCTTGCTATCAACGTGAGTTTCAATCCTACTCGCTCCATTATTGCGGACGTGACCCCTGAGGGCAGTGATCGGACCAAGGGCTACACCTGGATGCAGACCGTATCGGGTACCTTTGGCGTTCTCGCATACGCAGTCGGCGCCATCTGGAATAATTATCTGCTGATCTATTCCGGCGCCGCACTCGTCTTCTTGTTTTCTGTCGTACCAACCTTCTTCATTACGGAGCCCAAAGAACTGACATCTGGGAGTGATGATGCCTCCGGTTCTGGCTTTTCCTTCTCAGAACTGGTGAGTACTACGCGGCCGTTGTGGGGCTTCTTTATCTACTCCGTTTATGCCATGACCCTGCGAGTCATGGGCGTAACTCCAGAACATCACTACATCGAATACGGACTGGGCGCCCTCACGCTCTATCTGATAGCCGAGGCACTCCTCAAAAAGGAAACGGGCCTTTCAAAAGACGAGGCCGCTGACGTTGGATTCAAGAAAATCCTTGCGGCGCATTCCTTTACATGGTTGGGCATCCAGACCATGTTTGTCTACATGTTCGCCTACGTGAGCTACGAGATGCCAGGCGTGGCTGATGTGCAGATGGGGAGAGTGGTCTCAATTAGTTTTTTGATTCTGAACGCGGTTGGCGCCATACTACCAGCTTTTGTTCTTGAACCCATCACAGAAAAAATCGGTAGAATCCGAACGCACATGATATGTATGGCTGTGATGGCGGCAGGGTACGCAGGGATTCTGTTTTTGGGGTCCACCCCGCTCATGCTCTACATCATGATGGGCATACTTGGAATTGGGTGGGCAGCAACAGTCAGTCTCCCATTCGCCATAATGTCCCAGAAGGTAGATGGATCGAAGATGGGCCTCTACATGGGCCTCTTTAATCTGTCTGTCGTGCTTCCACAACTCGTTGCGAGCCTTGGTGTAGGAGAAATCATCAGTCAGGCGACCGACAAAAGTGTCATCTTCGCGATCTGTGCCGGATCTCTTTTGATTAGTGCGCTAAGTTGGTTGCTGGTGAAAGAAAATGATTAAGAGAACCGGATTTCTATCAGTTCTGATCTTCGGACTCATTCTCGTGTCTGCTTGTTCAGAATCTGAAAGCACAGATTCTGTAAGTCCTGAACAAGTGTCGCTAAACCACGAAGGAGTTGTCGTTCATCTTTTCGAATGGAGATGGGATGATGTCGCTGCCGAATGTGAGGAGTTTCTGGGGCCCGCTGGATATTCTGCAGTTCAAATAAGTCCACCCTCGGAAAATCATATAATTGAGGGGCGCCCATGGTACGAGCGGTATCAGCTCGTGAGTTACAAACTGGAGACGCGGAGTGGGACGCGCGAACAATTAGTGGAGATGGTTTCCCGTTGTGCAAAGGTGGGAGTGGGCGTTTACGCCGATGTATTGATCAACCACACGACAGATTCGGATCTCAAACATGAGACGCTTGGATTTTCAGGTCGCGGTACTGCCGGTTCGGAATTCTCCTCCTACAGTTTTCCAGGTCTTTTTGACTACGACGACTTTCATCACTGTGGGCTGACGCCAAATGACGATATCCAGAACTGGGATGACGCAATTCAGATACGCGAATGTGAACTTGTGGACCTGGCCGACCTGAAGACGGAATCTCCCCATGTTCGCTCGGTTCTGGCTTCCTATATAGAAGATCTTGCTTCCATCGGCATTACCGGTTTGCGAGTCGATGCAGCCAAACACGTGTACCCAGAGGACCTAGCGGCCATCCTGGACGAAGCTGAGTTTTCGGGTTATATCGTGCAAGAAGTGTCGCTAGGCGGCATTGATCGAACAGAATACTTCGCTAGCGGCGATGTGACTGAGTTCGGCTACGGATACGATATCCACAACGCTTTCAAATCGAGAAATGTATCAGCGCTACACGGGGAAAATTCAAAATTCGGAAACGGATCTTACGCCCCTTCCGAAGTCGCCTTGCTGTTTTTGGACAATCATGACACCCAGAGGAATGCAGGCGTTCTTTCCTATAAGGATGCGAATCTGTACGCGCTCGCTCAGGCGTTTACGTTAGCCTATCCGTACGGCCGGGCGCGGGTTATGTCGAGTTTCGTTTCCGAAGGCCACGAAAATTCGCCACCCGCATTAGTGGATGAATCGATAAGACGAGTTCATGAACCGGAAGGGATAAATTGTGGGAAGGGAGACTGGGTATGCGAACATCGCTGGCCCGTCATTTCTGGTGCTGTCGCATTCAGCAATGCAACTGCTTCCCACACCGACGTGACGAACTGGTGGACAAACGGATCAGATCAAATCGCATTTGGGCGTGGATCCGCTGGTTTTTTTGCACTTAACCTGTCAGAGGAGACCATGACGGTCGAATTGGCATCAGAGATGCCCGCCGGATCTTACTGCAATCGACTTTCGGAGATTGAGTGTGAATCCGTAGTGGTCAATTTCGAAGGGAAGGTTACGCTTCATCTTGCTTCGATGGCGGCACTTGCCATCGATGAAGCCTCTCGCATCGACTAAATTCAGCCGCTGATCACACTTCTGCTCTATTTTTGAGTGTATCTTGGCCGCATGAGTGATCAACAGCAAAATTCGTTGTCTGAACTGGGCAAGTTCTGGACTTTCCCGAACATCCTCAGTCTTACCCGATTGGTACTAATCCTGCCCGTAACATGGCTGATTATGACCGATGGGCGGTTGCTGTGGATCATGATTCTGATTCTGCTGGCCATTGCATCGGACTATTTTGATGGACGCGTGGCAAGGTGGTCGCATACGGAATCTGATTGGGGCAAGGTCTTAGATCCATTCGCAGATAAGATTGGTGGCGGAATGGTCGTCGCCGCTCTCGCGTTTAGCGGTAGCCTTCCACTGTGGTTTCTTGCCGTTCTGGCAACCCGTGACCTGATAATTCTAGCCGGGGGAGCGATTGTCCGAGCCAAAACCGGCAGAATAGTAATTAGCATTTGGGCTGGAAAGGTGGCAGTTACGGGAGTCGCGGTAACTGCTCTGGCAGCCCTACTGAATGCCGATGCGCCAGTCCTGGAGTTTTGTCTCTGGATAACCACCGTTCTTCTTGCCTACTCGTTTGTGAAATATCTCTTTCGATTTTTTATGTATCTCAAGGAAGGCCAGATTCCGGTCGATCAAGACGAAGTTCAAGAAGGGGATCCAGATGGGGAGGAAGTGGGTTCGGCTTCAGTCTAATTTTTTCACGCAGGCTGATTATTCTCAAACAGACGGCCGAAGATTAATCGTGTGATTGAACTACCAGCAGGCTCCTGAGCAAGACAGGAAATCAATTCTGAACTATGGGTCTTTTCGACAAAAAAAAGCAGCAACAATCACTCGAGACCGGACTGGAAAAAACACGGTCTTCGTTTTTCGGCAAATTGAACAAGATGGTTCGTGGTCGGGACCGAGTTGATGACGAAATTCTGGATGACCTCGAAGAATTACTCGTCACGAGTGACGTTGGGGTAAAAACAACCGTTGACATTATCGGTCAGGTCGAAGCCCGCGTCTCCAGAGACAAGTTTGTTTCCATCTCTGATTTGAACACGCTCATCCGAGACGAGGTAAGCAACCTCCTCCTTTCCGATCTGCCGGATCGACCCATTGATTTTGATGCGCCACTACCGAATTCGCCTCACGTGATAATGATCGTTGGAGTAAATGGCGTCGGAAAAACCACGACGATCGGAAAGATGGCCGATCGGTATAAGGCGGCCGGTAAATCCGTTCTGATGGGAGCTGCGGATACGTTCCGAGCAGCGGCGACTGAACAGCTCGAAATATGGGCGGAACGTGCAGGAGTGGAAATCATAAAGCAGGGACATGGAGCAGATCCTGCCTCCGTCGCGTTCGACACATTGGCAGCTGCAAAAACCCGAAAATCAGATGTAGTCCTGATCGATACGGCTGGGCGCCTCCATACAAAAGGAGGGCTGATGGATGAGCTGACGAAAATAAAGCGGGTGATGGATCGACAGATTTCGGGAGCTCCTCACGAGGTATTACTTGTATTGGACGCCTCGACGGGGCAAAACGCGATCAGGCAGGCTCAGGAGTTCACCAAATCGGTTGAGGTCACGGGATTAATTCTCACCAAGCTCGATGGAACGGCGAAAGGGGGTATTGTGATTGGCATTTCTAATGAGTTCCAGATTCCCGTAAAATATATAGGTGTTGGAGAAGGTATTGACGATCTGCAGGTTTTTGACCGAGAACGCTTCGTTGAAGCTCTTTTTGGAGTAGAATAGGCTGAATCACCCCACCTGAGTCGGTTCGAAGTCAATCCGAAACCATTCATCCAGAAATAATGACTGTCTGTTGTCAGGTAATGGACTGTCGAGGTCTTTAGACCGATATTCCTTATCGTGAAGAGTCCCTAACGGAACTCATTGATGTGGTGTCGGCAACAACACAACTATTTATATAAGAGCGAGCTTTTTAGGAAGATCGATAAAACAGGGTATTGCGAAAAGGAGATGGCGATTCGAGAATCATATGAACCCGTAGCAACCACCGAGCTGCATCACCGCGAAAAGTCTTTTCGCGGTTTGCTTCGTGGCAGGCTCCGAGAGTTGTGTATGCTCGCCATAATGGTCTTCTTCTTCCAGGACGTGACGCAGGCTCAGGTAGTCGTCCCGGACTTCGAAGTAGATGTTGTCACCGTAAAAGGAGAAGACGACCCTAGCGAAACGCGTGTCGATATATATACGCGCGTTCCGATAACGCAGATAAGCTTCATCAATACTCCTGACGGGTTTACTGCGGGATATGAGGTGAAGCTCGATGCCATCGAGTGGTCGGACGACAATCGACTACGCAACGTGGTTCAGTCCCGCATCTGGGATGCCAGTGTAGTTGTCAATGCCTATGCTGAAACTCAGGCCGACGCCAGATATGACTTTACGACACAGTCATTGTCACTCATTCCAGGCAAGTACCTATTTGAGTTTGAGGTGGCCGATAGGAACTCAAACCAGACATACGTTCGAAGTCTACCAGTTGTGGTAAAACCGATGGATGCCGCTGTGGCGCTATCCGACATCACACTACTGGAGTCGTACGATGAAGAAGATTTTACAATCGTTCCTCGTGTCAATTCTCGCGTAGGGAGCGATGAAGGTGGATTTCGTGTCTTCTATGAAGTGTATTCGGAAGATGAGACGGATTTGTCCATCATTCAGGAGATTCGACGAACGAAAGAAGACGGAAGTGCGAACGTTCTTCCAGAAGATATTGCAAACGGAGAGATTGTAGAGACAGATTTAGTCTACACGAAAGAAGAGCTCGCAACACTTAAGAACGTAAAGAATCAGTACATCGTAACCGTTCCGATGGAAGACTTCAGGGTCGGTACGTATTCTATGCGAGTCACCCTGTACGACGCTGTTTCTGGTGATGAGATTGACACTTCCGAACGCCAGTTCGTCGTTCAGTGGAACGGCCTGGCTGACCATATTGAAGATATTGATGACGCGATTGCTCAGATGGAGTACATCGCCAAGAAGCGTGATCTGAGCTTCATACAGGATGCTCCGAATCAGGTTGAGCGAATTCAGCGATTCAGAAATTTTTGGAATAAACGAGATCCCACTCCCGGTACGCGCCGGAATGAGAGGATGGAAGAGTACTATTACCGTATTGCTGCTGCCAATCAGAATTATGGCGCGGTCCGAGAGGGCTGGAAAACAGATCGAGGATTCGTACTCGTTCGATTCGGAGAGCCCGACCACGTAAGACGCAAGCCTCACAGTTTCGATTACGAGCCGTACGAGATCTGGGTTTATGAGAGGGTAGGTCGCCAGTTTATTTTCGTAGACAAAACCGGATTCGGGGATTACGAATTGCTGGTTCCTGTCTGGGATGAGCGTACGCGCCTGTATTAATAGCCACGATCGCATTAGTACGATCGCGTTAGTATTGAGCTCGGTAAGAACTAGAATGCGCGCCCATAATGAAATTGTGGGCGCGTTTTTTACGTCTAAGTATCATTCTTAAATGTTTGATTCTGTTTCCTTCAGCAGGTTTTCGTATCGTAGGGCCTTCCCGCCGAAACACTCTTTCTCCGAATGACCGCTTCGACCGACAGTGACTCTTCGCAGATGCGCATCGTATTCATGGGGACGCCAACGTTTGCCGTCCCTTCGTTGGATGCCCTTGTGGACGCCGGCTTCAAGCCGGTGGCCGTGGTAACCGGGCCAGACAGAAAGCGAGGACGAGGACAGGTTCTCTCCGGAACGCCCATCAAAGATGCAGCGATTCGACACCAAATCTCACACATCATTCAGCCTGAAGATGTGAGGTCCAGCGAGTTTGCGAAAGATATCAGTGCCCTAAATCCTGATATTATAGTGGTGGTGGCATTTCGAATTCTTCCTGAGGAGGTCTTCGGGGCAGCTCGAATGGGCACATTCAATTTGCACGGTTCATTGCTCCCGCGTTACCGAGGAGCAGCGCCCATCAACCATGCAATCATGAACGGAGATTCGGAAACTGGTGTGACCACGTTTTTCCTCAAGCAGCGCGTTGACACAGGTAATGTAATCCTTCGCCGCTCTATGTCGATTGCGGAAAACGAAACTGCGGGAGAGGTACACGACCGGATGATGCACCTTGGAGCAGAAGCTGTCGTTGACACAGTTCGCCTCATGGTGAAAGGTGAGCTTCAGACACTGGCTCAAGATGATTCCCTGGCCACCGGAGCACCCAAGATTTTCAGAGACGACTGTCTCATTGATTTCGACCTCGACGCTTCCAACGTGCACAATAAGATAAGGGGACTCTCTCCCTCACCTGGAGCATTCAGTTTCTTGGAAACGCAGCAGATTAAGGTGTATCGAACGCGTCTTTCGAAAGGTGATGCGAATGTCGAAGCGGAAGGAGGAGAGATTATTCGCGCCGACCAATCGTTGATTGTCGCCTGTGGGAAAGGAACCATTGAAATCCTCGAGCTCCAGCAAGCCGGAAAACAGAGAATGACGACCGCCGATTTCCTAAGAGGAAATCGAATTGCTCCGGGCCAAAAATTCCAGTCGAGCTAATATGGATTCTCGGAGACTCGGTAAAGAAGGAGGAAGAACGCCATCGTTTGTGCAGCCCTTTCTGCATGCGCTCAACCGGATGCAGGCCAACGAAGTTCTCCGGCCTGCCCAGTACGTAGACCGCGCCAAGGCACTTTTGCTTGAGAAATTGGGTCCTCTCGAGTCAGAGGTGGCCACGTACTTTTGTAAGGGTGTCGTTGGAATCGTAGCGGATCACACCCACTACTTCGACGGGTTCGCACTGTTACTACGGCTTCAGCAAGGCATGGCAGTGGCTATCAGAAAAAACTCACTTCCTTTGTCACGTATTGTGCTCGAGGGTGTTGTGGAGATCGTCGAATTCGATGCCCATGATGTTGAACAAGATGGTCTTTCCGGTCTATTCGCTCGGGCATGCGAATCCGCTTCAATTTCCGAGCAGGGCCAGTTCGACATTTGCCTCGTTGGTGCCATCCCGACAGGATTGGGCGCTTCTTTTCACGCGGCTGTTACCGTAGGTGTCCTTGGCGCCTTATTCTCGATGAAGGATGACATAGAACAGGAGTCAGCCCAGGTCAGAGATAGAATTCGAGGCGATGCACTCGCTGCCCTAGACGCATGGTACGGCAATAGATTCAGCCCGGCATATGTAGTGGGTTGTTTGTCAGAGCACGACGATCCATTTTTGTTGATCGACACAAATACACTTGAGTGCATTCCGGTAGAGGTGCCCACTGGGACGAGACCGGGATGGGCGATAATCGAGTGGTCAAGAGATTGGACCCCTGCGATGCGGACATTTTCAGCGAGGCAATCTGTTTCTGCCAGAGCCCTCGCCGACTTGAAGAACAATGGTTTTGAATCAGTTACATCACTTAGAGAAGTGGAACATCGAGATCTGGAACGCGCTCTCGAAGCAGTTCCACGCAGAAGTCGTTCGGTATTGAAGCACCTGGTTTCCGAAAATCGCAACGTTCAGAAAATGACTGTAGCGATTCGAAAGAACGATTGGCAATTTCTAGGTGGTTTGATGATGATCTCACAGGCCTCAAGAACGTCCGACTGGGATACATCTTCTGCATTTCACGAATTGGTGACGAACAAAGCGGAATCAGCGTCTTTAGAGGGTATATTTGGAATCGTTCAGACTGGTGAAGGCGGCTGCATGCTTGTTGCAGGACAACCCTTTTCACTGCCGGCTTTTCTGGATGAATTACGGAAATCCGTTTCCGTACATACGAGTGAAGAGATTGAAACGTTTATCATCTAAAAATTGCTGATGAGTACGGAATTTGACATTTCTGCGGTCAACGACCGCATTGCGAAAGAGAGTGCATTTGTAGACGATCTCCTGCACGAAATCGGAAAGGTTGTAGTCGGCCAGACGTATATGGTTGAGCGCCTCCTCATAGGTTTACTTGGCGATGGCCACGTACTTCTGGAAGGTGTGCCGGGGCTGGCCAAAACACTAACCGTGTCGTCTCTCGCGGGAGCGATTGGCACAGGGTTTCAGCGCATTCAGTTCACGCCAGATCTATTACCTGCGGACCTGCTCGGGACGATGGTATTTAATCCGAAAGAAGGAAGTTTTTCCATCAAGAAAGGCCCCATATTTTCGAATGTAATTCTGGCAGATGAGATCAACCGATCTCCAGCGAAGGTCCAAAGCGCCCTTCTCGAAGCAATGCAAGAGCGGCAGGTGACGATTGGGGAAACTACCTATCCTCTCGAGGCTCCATTCCTCGTTCTGGCGACCCAGAACCCTATCGAGCAGGAAGGAACCTATCCTTTGCCCGAAGCACAGGTCGACCGGTTTATGATGAAAATCAAGGTCGGTTATCCGTCTCGAGATGAAGAGCTGGAAATTATGCGCCGCATGGCAAAGACCGGAGCAAAGAGTGAAATCAAACCAGTCGTATCACCGAAGCAGATTCTGGATGCCCGTGCAGTATTGAATGCTCTCTACATTGACGAGCGCGTTGAAAAGTATATCGTTGATTTGGTGGTAGCTTCGAGAGTGCCAGATGAATTTGGAATGGGCGTTTTGAAGCCACTCATCGAGTACGGAGCCTCGCCTCGAGCCACAATCAACCTGAACCTGGCAGCCAGAGCTCACGCATTCCTTCAGCACCGTGCGTACATTACTCCTGAAGACGTTCGATCGATTGCGATGGACGTCTTGAGACACCGAATTGCTGTGACCTATGAAGCTGAGGCGGAAGAGATCACAAGCGAAGACATTGTCCAGCGGATGTTGGATACGGTAGAAGTCCCATAGTTAGGCCCAGACGATGGCTCGGCAACGAAAAACGTTTAAGAAGGAATCTATTTCCGTCGCGTTCGCGATGGAACAGCTTCAGAAGACGGTCGGCTTGCCGGTCGAAGAACTCAATAGTGCGGGCGCTACTGAGCGACTGATAACGGAAAGTAATCTTCATCGCCCGGGAATGGCCCTCGCTGGATATCTGGATCTATTCACCCACCAGCGCATCCAAATTCTCGGCAACACGGAATGTCGCTTTCTGGCTGGCCTGGAAGATGAGCCCCGAGTGCAGGCATTCAACAATCTCCTCAAGTTTCCGCTACCCTGTATCATATTGACAGAGGGTAATACGCTGGATGAGAAGTTGATTTCAATGTCGAGCAATGCTGGGATTCCGGTGTTCATGACCGAGACGCCGTCTACCAAGTTCATGTATATCCTCAGAGACTTTCTCGAGGATCAGTTCGCGCCCCAGCAGTCTTTGCACGGTTCTCTCGTTGATGTATACGGAATCGGACTGTTGATCGTCGGCCCAGCGGGTATTGGAAAAAGTGAGGTGTCGCTCGACCTCGTTGAGAGGGGGCACCGCCTGGTGGCAGACGATGTCGTGATGGCCACACGGAAAGAGGGCCAGGTTTTAATGGGCTCGGGCACGGACCTCGTTCAGCATTTTATGGAGATTCGCGGCTTGGGCCTCGTTGATGTCCGGGCGATGTTTGGTATTCGAGCTATTCGATTTCAGAAGCGGATCGAGGTTGTGGTTAATCTTCATCCATGGGACCCCGACGAAGAATACAGTCGACTCGGCATGGTTGAAGAGACCTATGATATTTTGGGAGCGCAGCTTCCACTCGTAAAACTGCCGATTACTCCCGGAAAGAACGTGACCGTCTTGTGTGAGGTCATCGCGATGAATCACCTGCTTCGTCATTACGGATATGATCCGGCTGAAGTGTTTGCCGAGCGCCTGGCCGAGCGCATAAGGTCGAAGGGTTCTGCGTCTGAGAATCCCGGGAGAGGGATTGAGTATTTTGAGCATGATTATGAGTGACGGGGGCACGCTGGCTGAGATGACCGGATTTTTGAAAAAATCCGACGTCATTCAGCAAGCATACCCCCTTACACTGGCTTTAAGAAAACCAGCCCCATCCCCGCCCCTTACACTGGTTTAAAGAAAACCAGACCCATCCCTTACACCGATCTTTACTCTTGCAAAGCTCAACCACGACAAATATTCCCATCTGGGTACTGACGCTCGAGAGAACTCCTGAGCGGCAACGCTTTATAGAACAGCAGCTCAATGACCTCCAGTTGAGCTACCGGATAATCTACGGTGTCGATGGAAGCAATCTGTCTGAAGCCCAGGAGTCGAAATATTCGCCTGCTGCCGCAAAAAAAACGGTCGGGCGGCCTCTGGTTGCAGGCGAAATCGGATGTGCGCTTTCTCACGCTATGATTTTCGAGATGATAGCTGAGCAGTCTGAGGAGATGGTAATGGTGCTTGAAGATGATGCTCTCGTGGGAGAAATGTTTGCTCGTTTTCTGGACTCAGTTGAGCGACTTCCTCGAGATTGGGACCTCATCAACCTATCGACTGGAGCAGAACAAATTGGCTTCGGTGAACCCATTTTTGATATTTACAGGATGTGTCGATTTGGGGACCATGCGTTCGGAAATAGAGCCATCTTGATTCGAAAGTCTGCTGCAGAAAGGCTATTGGAGTTAGTTTATCCGGTTAGATGGTACGCGGATGGATTGACGGGTCAGCCAGAGCTTTCGGGCCTGGGCACCTTTGGAATCGATCCTCCAGTGGTCGGGCATGGATATCACGATAGCGACATCTGGAAAGATGGCCACAACCTCTCAGGAGTTCCAAAATTATGGGCTCTGAAGGCAATGCTAAAACTTGGCGTTAAGGACACTGTCCGGACGCTGATGAGACGCGTGCATGGTCTGCGAATCAGATAGTCCGCGGGGACGCTAGTTTTGATCGAGCACGTCTCCCGCTTCCATTAGATCGCCTTCGAGTTCTTCTTCGAATCGCACTCCGACCAACTTGGAAATCCCTTGCTCCTGCATCGTGATTCCATAGAGTCGGTCCGCTGCTTCCATCGTTCTCTTGTTGTGTGTGACAACGATGAACTGTGTTGACTCGGAAAATGTGCGAATCAAGTGCATGAATCTATCGACGTTGGCATCATCGAGAGGCGCATCTACTTCGTCAAGAATACAAAACGGGCTCGGCTTGACAAGGTAAATGGCGAAGAGCATCGCGATCGCCGTCAGCGTCTTTTCACCACCTGAAAGTTGGGCGAGAACGCTTGGTTTTTTACCCCGAGGCTTGGCCATTATCAGAATGTCCGACTCGAGCGGGTCGGCTTTATTCTCGAGCTGAATATCGGCTGATGCTTCCTCACCGAAAAGTTCGACGAACAGCTTCTGGAAATTGCCGCGAATGGCTTCAAAGGTTTCATCAAAACGCCTACTAGCGGTGGTATTTATTTCCTCGATTGTCGCCATGAGGGTCGACTCAGCTTTCTCCAGGTCGTCAAGCTGCTCTTTCATGAACCGAAGACGCTCTTTTTCCTCTTCGAAAGAATCCAGAGCGAGTGCGTTGACCGGGCCTAGATGGCGAATGCGATTGCGGAGTGTTTGGACTTCCTCTTTTGCTGTAGCGCGATCAAATCCTTCCTCGATCTCGACTTCATGCGTCGCGAGGTCAATCTGGTAATCTTCCTCAAATCCGGCAAGAAGATCCTCGAGGCGTGTCTCAATTTCAGCCTGTCTCACAGCTCGATCAGACTCACTCTTCATCGCGGACTCGCGGTCCCGCCGAATTTCTCTGAGTCGTGCTTCCAATTCGGAAATCGCAACCTTGGTCTCCATCAAGCTCTCTTTCGCTGCAGAGACCGCTTTGTCAAGATCACTACGAGCATCCTGCATTGTGCGGATGGAGACCTGAAGTTCAGAGCATCGAATTTCGAGGATACCACGTTGCGCGATAAACTCCTCTATCGCTTCAACTCGGCGCGCAGCCCTCGTCTCAATCGCCGTTATCTCTTCTTGCGTCCTGGCTATCTCCCGCTTCAAGTTATCGAGACGATTTCGGGTCTGAACGGCAGTAATATTAGCTTCGTTGAACAATGAAAACGCTTCTCGACTGGCTTCTTCAATGCCGGAAAATGCCGCTTCGGCATCAGCACGCTTGTTCTGAAGGTCCGCGACCTTGACGGTCAGCGATTTCACCGCAGATCCTGCCGCGGCCAATTTTTCCTCTGCATCTTTACGATTGTCGCTCAGCGTCAGAATACGAGCTAGCGTTTCGGTGCGGCGTCCGCCGGCGACCTCACTTTCGTACGCCACTCTGGATGCGTGCTTTTCCGCTTCAGTCAGGGCGGCGGTCGCCGCACCGAGTTTCTGGCGCAGCGAGTCCACAGGTAGGGCCACGAGTTTGTCCGAGAGAGCGGAATGTGCAGCTTCAGCATTTTGAAGTTGGACCTGCGCTTCGGAGAGTGTGGCTTCGGCGGCGTCTAGCTTCTCGCGCCTTCCCATCCGTGAAGAAGAAGCACTTTCACCTCTCGTCTCGGATCCAGCATGCAGGTATCCGCTTGGATCAACCCATTCGCCGGTTCTAGTGATCATTCTTCCGGGTAGTTCTCCGGAGAGTCCGTCCAAAGAATCGACGAGATAACAGCCCGAGAACAAGAGGTCGACAAGCGCTTCATACTCCGACTCGGATGATCGTACGAGAGACGCAAGTCGCGTATACTCAGCGGCTGGGAACTGCTCGACGGCTTTTTTCAGCCGCTCCATAACCAGGAATGTAGCCTGCCCCTTTTCGCTCGACCTCAAACTCTGGACTGCCCGGCGTGCCTCATCGGCAGTCTTAACAACGATGCAACTAGCGTAATCACCGAGAGCTGCGTTGACGGCAACTTGTAGATCATTGTCGCAGGATATAAGATCTGCTACCGTGGTAAGGTCTGCGCTACTCCAGTTTGACTCGGTCGCAAGAAATTGAACGGGCTCGTCGAAGTCATCGAATGAACTGAGAAGCCCTTGCAGCAGCGAGACTTCTGCCGCGGCAGCGTCGTGAGCGCGCTCCGCAGCTCTGAGTGATATCTGGCTTCCCTGAAGATCGAGTTCTATCTGCTTTCGTTCTTCGACCGCGGTCGAAAGCTTGGTCGTCGCTTTTTCGTGCTGTTTGGCGGCTTCCTTCAGTTCGGATTCAGAAGCACTCTTTCGCGAGCTGATATCGGATGAGGATGCATCAAACGCAGCGAGCGCAGCCTCTGTATCAGCTATATCTGTTGTGACAATCTCAACGCGACTCGATAGTCGGTCGATGAGTCGCTGTTCTTCCATCTTGGAAGACACTGCCCCGCGCTCCTCCAATCTCAGGTTATGCAGCATCACCTGATGTTTTTGCTGCGTCAGTTGGGCCTCGTCCTTGATTCGTTTTGCGTTAGTGAGCTCGCTCTCAGCCTTTTCCGCTGCAGGTAGCACATCAGTTTGTTCGGACTCACTTCTCTCGAGCAGTTCTTTTAGATGCTTTTTCTGGCCTACTGCCGCGGTGCGTTCTTCTTCTAGTCGGGTGAGGTCGCGGGAGATGGTGGTCAGCCTCTCTGTTCCCAATCGCAGATCGGATTCAGAGGTGCGGAGCGACTCCATGTGCTCAGCAAGCTTTGTTTGAGCCTCCAGAACTAGCTTCTCTCTAGAAATGTGATCGGTGCGGAGTGACTCATGCGATGCTTCTTCTGCACTCAGCTTCGTAGAAAAACCGGCCGCTGAATCAGAAAACAGTACTATTTCCTTTTTGACGCTCTGAGCGTCGGAAGATAATTTTTGGTACTCCAGCGATGCCAGCATCAAGTCTAGCTGGTGAAGACGCTCCTCATACCGTTTGAATCTGGATGCTTTCTGCGCCTGGCGTTCTAGGCTTCGTACCTGCTTATCAAGTTCTTCGGTAAGGTCTCGTACCCGATTGAGGTCACCCTGAGTACTTTTAAGTTTCCTAAGGGTCTGGCCGCGGCGAATTTTATATTTCGTGATACCTGCGGCCTCCTCAAAGAGGTGCCGTCGGTCCTGCGCGTTATCCGAAAGAATCTCCTCAATCATCTTGAGCTCGATCACGGAATAAGCACCGGCTCCCATCCCCGTGTCCATGAAGAGGTCGGTGATATCCTTGAGCCGACAGTTGACTCCGTTGAGAAGGTATTCCGATTCACCCGATCGAAACAGACGACGGCCGATAGTGACCTCGCTGTATTCAGTAGGAAGCACGCCACGTGTGTTCTCGACCGTCAACAGAACTTCGGCCATCCCAAGTGAGCGACGTTTCGAGGTGCCATTAAAAATGACACTGTCCATCTTGTCCGAACGCAGAATTCGAGCACGTTGCTCACCAATTACCCAGCGAACGGCGTCGACAATATTCGACTTACCACATCCATTCGGGCCAACCACAACGGTGACTCCGTCCGAGAAATCGACGACAGTTCTGTCGGCGAAACTCTTGAACCCGTGAAGTTCAAGCTTGCTTAAATACATGGATGCTGGTTAACAGTGATCTTGCTATGGGCAAAGGCCAATAAACTCAGTTAAAAGCCGTTTTGCAAGTTGAGTTATCAACAAAAACATGATGGAAGTGATCCCGTTGCAAGTCGCGTATTTATAGCAACCTAGCAGAACAATCCTCGGATACAGGCATTTCGATTAAGCCGTTATTGCAGACGAGTTTCGAGCAATCCGATTCTACGGGCCGGATTTCATATATATCCAAATGTGAAACATATTTCACGTAGCCCCTGTAGGCTGTGTCTGAAACGGTACTCAACGTGAACGAAGAATTGAGCGATGCTCACACGAGTTGAAGAAATGATTTTGCTTTCGGTCTGGCGGTTGCAGGACGATGCCTATGGCGCATCTGTCCGTAACTACTTGACTGAATTGACGGGTGATGATTGGCCCATAGCCTCCATCTATACCCCGCTTGATCGGCTCACAAAAAAAGGATTACTTCGCTCGCAGACAGGAACGCCGACTAAAATTCGTGGCGGCAGAAGTAAGAAGATGTATCGCTTAACCGCAAAAGGGGTTACTGTTTTGCAGAAGGCTCGGGAGGTGAGTACCGCACTGTGGTCGCACCTGCCTGATCCTGGGGTGGTAGCGCGATGAACCATCGGCCACCAATATTCTGGTCTTGGCTTCTACGAATCGTCCTTCACTCAAGTGAAGAACAGTATGTAGAAGGAGACCTTGAAGAAACGTTTCACGAACTCATCCAGGCTTACGGGCATCGAAAAGCAGCAAACTGGTATAGAAGCCAGGTAATCCGATCCGTGCCTCTCCTTCTCTTTAGATCCTCAATTTGGGGTATAGTAATGGGTAAAAACTATCTGATAATTGCGCTCCGCAATCTGAAAAAAAGTCTCGGTTTTGCGAGCATCAATATCACTGGGCTGGCAGTTGGTCTTGCCTGCACGCTCATGATCGGACTTTTTGCGGTGGATGAACTCTCCTACGACAGACATCATGAAAATGCCGACCAAATAGTCCGTCTCATCCGAACTTCCAGATTTAGTGGAACGGAAGAATCGTCTCCCGTTACCGCAGGACCTTTCGGGCCCATGTTTACCAGTGGGTTTCCAGAACTGGAAAACTTTTTCCGCCTGCAGAAAAGGAGATCTGGCGTAGATGTAGAAGCAGGAGAGAAGACCTGGACGGAAATGAGTTTTTACGATGCGGATGCAAGTATTCTGGACATTCTCTCCATCAGAATGACTTCACCATCAGACGGGAACGCATTGACTCTCGCATATCACCTGATGTTATCCGAGCAAACAGCCCGCAGAATGTTTGGAGGCATTGATCCTACGGGAGATGTGGTTCGTGTTCAGGGCAAAGACTATGTCATCGACGGGGTATTCGAGGACTTTCCCGAGACGTCCCATTTTAAACCCGATGTTTTAGCTTCCTTCGAGACATTGATTCAGGAGCGGCCGAATCAAATAAGTCATATGGGGAATAACTTCTTCTATACGTATTTCCTTCTCGCTCCAAATGCTCTAGCTCAAGATGCTCAAGCCAAGTTCAACGGAGCCATCGAAGCTACTGCTGGACCAGAGGTGGCGGCACTTATTGACTTTAGCCTGCAGCCACTCACCGACATTCATCTCACTTCACATTACAACTACGAGCTCGAAGCGAATGGGTCAGTCGAAGCGTTGCTCGTTCTCGGAATAATTGCGCTATTTATACTCACTCTCGCGGTTGTCAATTTCGTAAATCTCTCGACTGCTCGTAGCGCTGCGAGGGCGAGAGAAGTTGGTGTTCGGAAAGCGGTAGGAGCTCATCGCCAGCAGATAGTAACCCAGTTTCTGGGCGAAACGCTGCTTTTGTCAACTTTTGCCCTGCTAGTATCGATAGTGCTGGTGGATATGGCTTCGCCAGTATTTGAACAGCTTTCTGGCCGACATCTAGGACTGAAATTGCTCTATACATGGCCGGTACTCTTGGGACTGGCAGGATTTACGCTTCTGGTTGGGCTTGCCGCAGGATTGTACCCAGCCGCGGTCTTATCCAAATATCGTCCTGCGACTGTTCTCAAAGGTGGATCTGTGAGGGCATCTGATTCCGGTAGTCCGCTTTTCAGAAAGGGTCTCGTCGTATTTCAATTTTCAGTTTCCATGATTCTGATCATCGGTACGCTGATGGTCAACAATCAATTGGAGTACTTGCAATCTCGACCTCTTGGTTTCGATAGTGAACAGGTTCTCGTGACGCGATTGCGTACCCCTGCTATGAAAAATACGGGTCGTAGCATCATGGATCAGTTCGAACAAGTGTCCGGCGTCTCCGGCATTACGGCGTCGAGTAGCCTGTTGGGAAATGGGGCCGGTGGTGTGTTGTTTATTCCAGAAGGCGTTGAACGTGGTGAAGAAGGATTGGCCATGGCCACGCTTCATGTGGACACAGATTTTTTATCGGTGCTGGATGTCGAACTTGTAGCAGGCAGGGATTTTAGCGAGGATCGACTCGCAGACATGGACGATGCCTATATCATCAATCGCCAGGCCGCCGAACAAATGGGATGGGGCGTCGCCGATGCGGTCGGCAAGTCCCTGATCTGGCCAACGAGTCTGGATGGTTCAACACCGAATGCACGCGAAGGAACGATTGTCGGCGTAGTTGAAGACTTTCATTTCACGTCTTTGCATAAGCTGGTCGAACCCCTCGTGATCGTACCAGCAGACGGCATGCCCTCCTACATGCTAACGAAAATGACCTCGTCAGACGTTTCATCCACCATGGTTGAGCTTGAGGAGGCTTGGTCGGCTCTTTTACCTCAAACAGCGTTCGATTCCTTCTTCTTGGATGATCATTTTGGCAATCTGTATACGGAAGAAGAGAGATCAGCGCGGATGTTTGGTGTGTTTTCACTTCTGGCCGTGATTCTTGCTGGCCTCGGTCTGTTGGGGCTCGCCTCATACACGACCACCAGAAGGACGCGAGAGATCGGGATCAGAAAAGTCATGGGGGCTACTTCGGCTTCAATCGTGCAAATGCTCGCCTCAGAATTCTCGATTCTGATAGGAGTGGCTTTCGTTTTGAGCGTTCCGATTTCGTACCTCATCATGGATGGTTGGTTGAGCAATTTTCCCTACAGAACCGAGCAATCTTTCTGGGTATTTGCCATCGCAGGCCTGCTAACGTTGGCACTTTCTCTCCTTACGGTTGGCTATCACTCGCTCCGAGCCGCGTTTTCCAATCCAATTTCTACGCTGCATCACGATTGATTTTGGGGAAGGGAAGCATGTTTCCTTTCCGAATATTCCTCCGTACTCTGTAAGCCACCCAGATACAATTTATTTGATTTCCCCCTCCTGCCATGAATGACGAGGGAATGGTTACTCAGCTCATCGCTGCACACAGAAACGGCGATGGAAACGCAGGCGATCGCCTGTTCGCGCTTGTCTATGATGAGTTGCATGAGATGGCGCGTCGGCAACTCAGATACCGGAAACCTGGTGAGACGCTAAATACCACCGGACTGGTACACGAAGCATATCTGAAGCTTTTTGACCGCGATGAAAACGGCTGGAACGACCGAGTTCACTTTTTTTCCGTTACGGCCCGGGCCATGAGGCAGATTTTGGTCGATTACGCGCGCCGAATAAATGCGGAAAAGCGGGGCGGAGGAAAGCATCACACCGAGCTCAATGCATCGTTGATCAGCGACACTTCTGAAAACGTAGATATTTTAGACCTAGATGATGCGATAAAGCAGCTCGATGCGCTTAATCCGCGCCTTGCCACCATCATTGAATGTCGTTTTTTTGGTGGAATGTCGATCGAGGAAACGGCAGCACTTCTGGATGTATCGGCCAGAACTATCGATCGGGATTGGCTTAAGGCTAAGTCGTTTCTGTACATTGCGTTGAAGGAAAACCAATAGGGCGTTCACAAAGACGTACATTAATCCGTCGCCCGATCTTTCGTCGCAAGACCTCCATTTATTTTGATCTGATTACGGATGAAGAACATCGATCCCGCTCGATGGCAGCAGATTGAGAAGATTCTCGATGAGGCACTGGACAAGGATCCTGCTGCCCGCGAAGAGTATGTCCAGGCGGCATGCGGTGATGACGACGATTTGCGTGAGAGCGTGCTAAAGATGCTGAAGGCCTCAGGAGACTCAGAGAAGTTTCTTGAGTCGGGTGGAGGAGGCGAGCTTCAAAATGCACTCGCCAAGATGGCGGCGGTGGTTGAAGATGACGACTCTGAAAAAGAAGAAATGCAGACCGTCGGTCCTTATCGCTTGATCCGGAAACTTGGTCGCGGCGGAATGGGACAAGTTTATCTGGCCGTTCGCGATGACGAAGCCTTCAAGCGCTACGTCGCAATTAAGGTCATCCGTCGTGGAATGGATACGGAAGATATTCTAAAACGATTCCGAGTAGAGCGCCAAATTCTAGCCAGTCTGACTCATCCGGGTATTGCTCGCCTTCTCGATGGAGGCGCTACTGATGAGGGCGTTTCCTATTTCGTTATGGAATACGTTGACGGCGAAACAGTCGACAAATACTGTAACGATAATCGCCTTTCTCTCGAAGATCGACTGCAGTTGTTCGTGAAAATTTGCGAAGCAGTTCACTACGCACACCAAAACCTGATCGTGCACCGGGACCTAAAACCCGGCAATATTTTGATCACTCGGGAGGGTGATGTAAAGCTTCTCGACTTCGGGATCGCAAAGTTTCTGAATCCGGATCTGACCGGGTATACCCTGCCCATGACACGTACTGAGTTGAGGGTAATGACGCCTGAATATGCGTCGCCTGAACAGGTACGAGGGAATTCTCTAACAACTGCTTCGGATGTGTATCAACTCGGCATCTTGATGTATGAGTTGCTCACTGGCCATCGGCCGTTCACCTTTGAAACTCAGGCTCGCGGAGAGATCGAAAAGATTATTCTCGAACAGGCCCCCGAGAAACCCAGCACGATTATCTCCCGGGTGGAAGAACTGCCCGCCGCGAAATCCTCGCTCACGCCTGAGACGGTCAGTCTGCAAAGGAGAACACCTCTCGATCGATTGAGAAAGCAGCTGACGGGTGATCTCGACCACATCGTTCTGATGGCGCTGCGTAAAGAGACCGACCGGCGCTACCAATCTGCCGATCAGCTTCTTCAGGATATTCAGAATTATCTAGCGGGCAAGCCAGTTTCGGCTCAGGCTGATACGATTAGTTACAGGACGCGGAAGTTTGTTCAGCGAAACAAAGCCGCCGTGACTGGTGCCGTTCTCGGGTTGCTTCTGCTAGTGGCGACGACCGTTATGGCGGTGCAATTTGCTGTAGTGACGGCCGAGCAACGCGACGAGATCGTGCTCGAAGCCCAAAAGTCTGCCGAATTTGTGTCCTTTATGATGGATCTGTTCGAAAAAGCAAATCCTGAATATGCCCAGGGTCGAGAGTTGACGGTTCGTGAGTTACTGAACATAGGCGCGGACGATGTCGCTAATCGCTTAACAGCCCATCCCGAAGTGCAGAGCGAGCTATTGGGAACCCTCAGCCTCGTATTCGCGGATCTTGGCGATAGGGAACAAGGGACGATTCTTGCGAGGTCTGCCCTCAGAATACAGACAGAAATCTCAGGTGAAGAGGACTCTCCTTTTCTGGCGGACGCATTGTTTGCGATGGGCGTGCTGATGGACGATAATGGTGAAGCCGAATCGTCCATAGATTTTCACGAGCAGTCGTTGGCGATGAGGCGAAGATTGTTCGGAGAACTGCACCTTGATGTGGCACACAGCCTTAATGCCTTGGGAGTTACGCTGTACGGACTGCGGCCAACAACCTTGGATACCACCAGGGTTGTTTGGGAACAGGCGCTGGATATTCGGCGCAACTTGCTTGGAGAGTCACATCGTGACATCGCCGAATCACTTTCTAATCTCGGCGCCGTATTCGGGGATCTGCATTATTATGCGGATCCGGGAAGCCCCAAAGATGACATGTTTGGCGAGGCGGAGACTTACTTCCGAGAAGCGCTCGATATGACTAGAACCGAGCGGGGGGAAAACCATCCGTTTTTTGCTTCGAACCTCCACAATTTCGGATCAACCTTGTATGATGCGGGAGTCTATCGAGAAGCTGAACAACAGCTCCTTCAAGCCGTCGAGAAGCGGAGCCTCATATACGGAAGGCAAAGCGATCCGACGGCAAACTCGCTGAATTATCTCGGCCGCATTTTTGAAGCTCAGGGCGATTATGAGAATGCTGAACCATTCTATCGAGAGTCCCTGGAGATTCATCGAGTAACAATAGGTCGAACCAGCTGGAGATTGGGAATGGACCATCTGACCCTCGGCCGAACTCTTCAAAACAAAGGAGACATTGACGGAGCATTGGATCTCTATTTTGAATCGTACGCGATTTTGCAGGAAACCGTTGAGGCCAATGACCCAAGACTGGCTCTTGCGAATCGAGCGCTGGCTGGCCTTCTCGAAGAAGCAGGACGATTCCGAGAATCAGAACGTCATTTTATGCTCGTGCTAGACGCTATGGATGAAGAGGCGATATCCTCGAATGGAGAGGCTAATGATAATTTGAATGTCGCACGCATAAAGATCCAGAATTCCGACTCAGCGCAGGCTGCCAGATACCTTGATTCGATCGAATTATATCTGAATGATACCGAAGGCGACCACTCGGCACTACTGGCTGAAATCGAAGCCCTGCGGGCGCAGCTGAACTAAGCTTTTTTGGCGGCTTTTTTCTTCTTTTTGGCTTTCCGAGATGCGAGCGTTTCAAAGATCAGCCCATCGCTCTTTGGATCGATATCGATCTTGATCGTCTCGCCTGGCTCCATCCAACCCGAAAGCACTTCTTCAGCCAGTTTGTTGGTGATCTCTCTCTGAATCACGCGTTTTAGCGGCCGAGCTCCAAAAACCGGATCGAATCCCATATCCGTCAAACGATCCTTTGCCGGGTCGGTTAGGTCGAGTTCAATAGAGTTGCTCGACATGGCCAACCTCTGAACTCGGTCGAATTGTATATCGACGATTCTGCGAATGTCTTTCTTGCGAAGTGGATGAAACGTCACTATCTCATCTATTCTATTCAAGAACTCCGGCCGGAGGCGCTGTTTCAGAAGCGTCATCAAGTCTGACTGAATGGTTGCTTCTTCTTCTGCGGAAATATCACCTTCTACCTTATCCAAGCGGGTCTGAATTACCTCCGAACCCAGGTTGCTGGTCATGATGATTATCGTGTTCTTAAAATCGATGATCCGACCCTGATTGTCGGTCAGCCGACCATCATCAAGCACCTGAAGAAGGATGTTGAACACTTCAGGATGAGCCTTTTCGATTTCGTCGAGGAGAACGACAGAGTATGGCTTGCGTCGAACTTGCTCGGAAAGTTGACCACCCTCTTCATACCCGACATATCCGGGAGGAGCTCCGACGAGGCGACTAACAGTGTGTCGCTCCTGATATTCGCTCATGTCGATACGCACCATGGCGTTCTCGTCATTAAACAGAAACTCAGCGAGCGCTTTGGCTAGTTCAGTCTTCCCAACGCCAGTCGAGCCCAAAAAGATGAAGGATCCGATCGGGCGTGTTTCTTCCTGAAGGCCGGCACGTCCGCGCCGCACAGCGTTTGCGACCGCTCCTAGTGCTTCAGGTTGGCCGATTACCCTTTTTTCGAGCGATTCTTCCAAGCGCAGTAATTTTGCCCGTTCGCTTTCAAGCATGCGGGAAACTGGAACACCGGTCCAGCGCGATACGATCGCAGCGATATCTTCTGAATCGATTTCCTCGCTCAGCAGGGCCCCACCCTTTTGAACTTCGTCCAATTTGGCTTTTGTATCCGTAACGATGTCTTCCAGCTTTGGAATTTTGCCATATCGGAGCTCAGCCACTTCGCCATATTCCCCAGCGCGTTCAAGCTGTTCAGCCTCCAGACGAAGGTTTTCGATATCCTCTTTCGCTTGCTGAATCGTCTGGATCATTTCTTTTTCTTGCGTCCACCGAGCTTTTAGTTCGGTTCGCATCTCATCCAGGTTTGCATATTGTTCAGCGATCTGAGAAAGTTTACTCTGGTCTTTCTCTCGCTTTACTGCCTCGCGCTCGATCTCGAGCTGCCGAATCTGGCGTTCGAGTTGATCCAATTCTTCAGGCAGCGAGTCAATTTCAATTCGCAGTCGCGCGGCAGACTCGTCTATCAGGTCGATGGCCTTGTCTGGCAGAAATCGATCCGTGATGTATCGATTGCTAAGTTCTGCAGCTGATACCAACGCACCGTCCGTTATCCTAACGCCGTGATGTACTTCGTAGCGTTCCTTGATTCCGCGTAAGATCGAAATCGTGTCTTCGACGGAAGGTTCGCCAACGAGCACCATTTGAAAGCGACGTTCGAGCGCCTTGTCTTTTTCAAGATATTTGCGGTACTCATCAAGTGTGGTTGCACCGATTGCCCGTAGCTCGCCTCGAGCGAGAGCAGGCTTGAGAATATTCGCGGCGTCCATGGCGCCTTCCGCCGCTCCGGCTCCCACGAGCGTATGAATTTCGTCGATGAAAAGAACAATCTTTCCGTCGGACTCTGATATTTCCCGGACTACTGCTTTGAGCCGGTCTTCGAACTCACCTCGATACTTCGCACCCGCTATAAGTGCGCCCATGTCCAGGTTGAGAATATACTTGTCTTTCAGTCCGTCCGGGACGTCACCCTGGACGATTCGAATGGCCAGTCCTTCAGCGATAGCGGTTTTACCGACGCCCGGTTCACCGACTAGAATCGGATTGTTTTTGGTTCTACGGGAGAGTATTTGGAGGACTCGACGGATCTCGTCGTCGCGACCTATTACCGGATCGATTTTGCCTTTGGACGCGAGATCATTCAGGTTTCTCGTGTAGCGTTCCAGTGCTTGATAACGGCTTTCTGCGTGTTGGTCTGTTACCTTTTGACTACCACGTATGTCTTTGAGGATCGAAAGGATTTTATCCTTAGTTACGCCCTGCCCTCGAAGTGCTTCGCCGATCGATTCTTTTGAAGACGCGAGAGCGATCATCAGGTGTTCGGAAGCGACATATTCATCTTTGAGTTGCTCAGCCTCGGCTAGCGCGCGGTCGAACACTTTTTTGGCCTCCCCCCCTACATATTGACCCGATACGGATGAGCCTGTAACCACCGGTAGTTTTTCCAGTGCCTGCTCGGTTTTTGCAGTCAATAAATCGACGCTCGCTTCCAGTTTTGTCAACATGCTCATCGCGATGCCAGAGGTATCGCCGAGGAAGGCTTGCATCAAATGGGGCGGTTCCACACCCTGATGATTTCGGGATGCGGCGATTTCCGAGGCCGTTTTTACGACCTCCTGTGCCTTAATAGTAAATTTCTGAAGATTCATGTCTCTCTCGACCGTTTATTGGTCCTCCAATACAGCACGATATTATTCATTGCCAGACGATTTGTCAGGAAATGAATCGAATCAGCGTTTTCTGAGTACATGCGAAAAGTATACCAACCCGATCATCATGCCATGATGACATGAGAATGCACCGTGATATAAAACTGGGATTGAAGGAAAACTGGCAGCAGTTCACCTTGCTTGTTCTGGTCAACGGATTTGTGGGTGCCATGGTGGGTATGGAGCGTGTAGTCATACCGGTCCTCGCTGATTCCGTATTTGGGATCGAGTCTTATGCGGCTGTCCTCTCGTTCATCATCACCTTCGGTTCAGCGAAGGCGTTGTCAAATCTATTGTCGGGTCGATTAGCTGACGATTTAGGAAGGAAACGGCTTCTAATTCTAGGGTGGTTGATCGGAATTCCTGTACCGCTGATTCTTTTATGGGCTCCCTCCTGGGGCTGGGTAGTTTTCGCCAACGTATTGCTGGGAGCGAATCAGGGATTCTCCTGGACGATGACAGTGGTCATGAAGGTCGACCTCGTAGGGTCGAAGCAAAGAGGCCTGGCTCTCGGCATCAACGAGTCCGCAGGGTACGGAGCCGTCTCGATCGCAGCGCTGGCTTCTGGCCTTCTGATGGCTTCCGGATCCATCGAATCGATATTCATCGCTGGTTCGGTCATTGCGGTTCTTGGATTCGTAGTGAGCCTTCTTTTCGTCCGCGATACGACCGGTCACATGAGGTTAGAGCAGGTCGAAAAATCAGAGATTCCCGCACCGAAGCCACGATTTATTGAGGTGTTTAAACTCACGTCTTGGACCAATCGCAACATGTTTTCCGCCTCACAAGCCGGACTCATTAACAATCTCAATGACGGCCTGGCGTGGGGACTCTTCCCGTTGTTTTTTCTTTCGGTGGGACTCTCGCTGGAGCAAATGAGTTGGCTGGTTGCTGCATATCCTTTCGTATGGGGCGTAGGACAATTGGGGACTGGATGGTTGGCGGATCACATCGGGCGCAAAATTCCCGTCGTCTCGGGAATGCTTCTGCAGGGCATCTCATTGATCGGGTTAGTGAATGCCCCCTCACCTGAGTGGTACCTGCCTGCGATGATCGGACAGGGATTGGGGACGGCACTTGTCTATCCTTCGCTCCTGGCTGTCATATCAGACAACGCCGCTCCAGATTGGCGATCATCCGCACTCGGAGTCTACCGGCTTTGGCGAGACGGAGGCTACGTTGTAGGAGCGATTCTCGCAGGCTTCCTCGCTGACTCAATCGGCCTTAGTGGAGCAATTACCTGGATTGGCCTGCTCACGTTGATGTCTGGACTTATCGCCCTTGTGAGAATGCAGGAAAATTAGTGGTCGTGATCGGCCGCTTCAGTTTCTTCCTCTTCTCCGGTTGAACCGCCATCGTCATCGGGCATCCCCTCCATCTCTGAGTGATCCTCTTCGGCTGGTGCGGCGGCTGCTTCACCGTCTTTTCCCTCACCTCGCAACGAGGCGGTTTGAACAAATTCGATCAGCACAGTTCCCGTTCCATTGAGGCGAATTCCAACCAGTCCGACGCCCGGGTCATCTCCATGTCCATGTGCCACAAGCGCTTGGTCAGAATAGGCACGAAAATGTGTTTGGTCCGCAACTGCGCGGTACGTATGCCATCCAGCAGGTGAATAGGATTCGTCCGCCATTAAGAAAATATCTCCGTTTTCGCTGCGGCCTTGACGCATTGCGGTGTTGGAGACTGATGTAAAGTGGTAGTTGTTCGCATCGATGACATGGTGCACAAACATCAGCGTTCCTTCGAAGTCATCTAGATTGAGCGCGGCATCGAGCTGAACGGTGGTCATATCGTAGTCGAAGGTGAACATGGCTGAGTTTCCGCTGGACGAGATGCCAAGAACATCACCGCGTTCGCCTCCATCCCGCATCGACATTTGTAGTTCGTCGGTCGCTCCATACGTTGTCATCGAAGACATCCACGCCGAAGCCCGCGAGGGCTTAAAGGTCCATCCACCCAGGTCATTCCTAGCGGGAGCAGATGAACTGTTGTCTGCCACTACCGAAAGCTGCACTGCTTCCTGAGGTACTGCTTGAACCCCAACTCCATACTGATATACGAGTTGACCACCGTGGTCAGCGGTAACATAAACGAGTACGATACCGGCGAGACCGACGACGTAACTACTTGTTCTGAATAGCGCCTTGGTGTCCAGTTTCAGTAGAAACATGGTCACGCGGAGAATGCCGTAAGCCAGAAAAAAGTACAGGACATAGTGCCCCAGATCTGAATGTTCGGTAAGAAGGGCGTTAGCATCAGTAGGCAGAAATACAGAGTCCGCTGCTGACGTTCCAGTCCACCAGGCTAAAACCGCCCCCAGCGCACCGCCGACGTAGAGCCCCATGGCGCCTCGACGCCAGATCTCCTGATTCTTAAGTACCATCCCAATACTGTCAATGATCGCTGCGGAAACCAACAAAGCGATCGGGAAGTGGATGATCAACGGGTGTAGATTCGGTGCCCATTCAGGTAGCATAGGAGTCAGCTGCAAGATTCAGAATAATGTCGAGAAAGCTCTTTAAAATACGCACGGAGCGCATATGTTTGGTCCCTGCGGTTGTGGAGATCTTACGTACTCTCTGGGAACAGGGTTACGGGTCACGCATTTGTGCGCATCAACGCGTTTTTAAGTTAAGCCTACCTTCTGAAAATGTCACCTAAGCGCCTTCCCAAAGAAGATTCTACTGCATGGTGGGACAATTTCAGACAGTTGCTGGATTCGACCAACGACTGGCCCAGTAAATACCTATTCAAATTTGTTGCTCCAAAACAGGCGGTCGAAGAGCTGAAAGTGGTATTTGAAGGACAGGAAATGAACATCAAGGCGTCTTCAAAAGGCAAGTACCAAAGCATCACGACCAGGATTCTCTGCAAGGACGCGGAGGACGTGATAGCTATTTACAAACGCGCTGGTGCTATTGAAGGAGTGATTTCACTCTAAGATTTTCGATAGCAGAAGTAAGGCTGCGCAGTGGCCTGCTTGAATGATGATCTCTCAACGTCTATTCTCGCCTCAACATTTATTATGTGAGGTCGCCCGTGGCTCGATTTATTCTCAGTCTGATTTTGGTGCTATTTGTAGGCCAGGTTAATGCGCAATCTATTGTGCTGGAGCCAGACCGCGTGTTTGATGGCGAAGCGATTTATGAAGGATGGGTAGTGGTAGTAGACGGGCAGCGAATTGCGGCAGCCGGACCTCGCTCGTCGATTGACGTTCCGTTCGGTTCGACGCACTACCGACTCGAAGGAATGACGCTCTCGCCAGGATTCATCGAGGGGCATTCTCACGTTTTGCTTCACCCCTATGATGAGACTTCTTGGACTGATCAGGTCTTAAAAGAGTCTCGGGCCGAGAGAGCCATTCGGGCTGGAAAGCACGCTGAGATCACACTGCAGGCAGGGTTTACGACCATTCGAGATCTGGGTAGTGAAGGAGCTCAATATGCGGATGTCGGTGTCAAGATGGCTGTTCGAAAAGGTGTTATCCAGGGTCCGAGAATGTTGGTTGCCGGACCCGCGATCGTAGCCACTGGAAGTTATGGGCCCAAAGGATTTCACCCGGAAGTGAACCAGCCCCTAGGTGCACAGTCCGCCGATGGATACGACGATCTTATCAGAGTTACGCGGGAGCAAATCGGTTATGGTGCTGATTTTATAAAAGTGTATGCAGACTACCGATGGGGACCAAATGGTGAGGCCATGCCTAGTTTCTCGATCAAAGAACTGACCCTCATTCGTGAAACAGCCGAGAGCAGCGGCCGCCCGCTCGTTGCGCACGCTGGGACAGATGCAGGTATGCGGCGCGCGATTATGGCAGGAGTAGAGACGATTGAACACGGTGATGGTGGATCGCGCGAAACCTTTGCGATGATGGCCGAGCACGGTGTGGTCTGGTATCCAACGTTAGCAGCGGGCGAGGCCATCTCGAGTTATTCGGGATGGGAAAAAGGAGTTGATCCCGATCCAGGTAGAATTACAAGAAAGAAGGCCACCTTCAAAATGGCGATGGAAGAAGGTGTTTCGATAGGGATGGGAGGTGACGTGGGTGTGTACGACCACGGCGACAACGCCTGGGAGCTCGAGCTGTTAGTCGAGTATGGGATGACTGCACTGGAAGCGATGAGATCGGTGACTTCTCTGAATGCGACGACCTTTCACATTGAAGATCGCGGAAGAATTGCGGCAGGCCTTCTTGCTGATTTGGTGGCCGTATCAGGAGATCCAACTCAGGATATTATGGCGACCTACGATGTTCGTTTCGTGATGAAAGGAGGCGAAATCGTTAGAGATGATAGCTAGATTTCTTTAAAGACTTTCACGTCGAGCCAGGCCACATTAGAACCCGGCTGCGTCTCGAGTTGGGACGTAGATAATTCTACCTTCAATTTCTGGCGCTGAGCCTGAACGAGGAGTTGGTTGATCTCGTCGGTCTTATGCTTTATTTCTTTGGACAGCAGAAAGTCTTTGTCGCGCAGTAACTGATCGACAATATCGTCTATTTGCTCGTCTGGACGTTTTGATTCCACAGTGCTCTTCGTGCGTTTTCAGTGGCCGGCTATCGGCTCGGGATTACGTTCCGTTCGCTTGTCTTCGTTCGGTAGTCCTCATGTGGTAGTATAAACGACCAAAAACGAGGTATTCGCTTCCTTACGGGTAATATATGTTGTTAGAAATGTGATAAAAAAAGGGGGGACGCGCGAAGCGCGTCCCCCCTTTTTAACAAATCTAACGCTCGACCTACCGCAGTTTAAACGTGATCGGCAGTGACATTTTTACTTTCACTGCTTTACCGCGCTGTTTTCCAGGCTTGAATTTAGCCACAAGGATAGCACGAATAGCTTCTTCGTCACATCCAGCACCGATTCCTCTCGTTACGATTGGATCGTGAACGTTTCCTTGCTCGTCTACGACGAACTGCAGGTAAACACGTCCTTCAACGCCCGCTTTTTTCGCGATTTCCGGGTACTTAATTTTTTTCTGAAGCCCTGGAAGGCCACCAATCAACTCAGGTGACTGCTCGACAATCACAAAAATTTCTGGTTCTTCTTCTTCGTCGTCAGCCGGTGGAGGCGGAGGCGGAAGATCTACGACATCGTCGATATCGAGCGAGACATCAAGATCGAGATCATCATCTTCCAGAATTTCGTCGTTTGGAACCTCAACAGGGACCGGTGGACGAGGTGGCGGAGGTGGTTTCTCAATCTGCTGTGTCTGCTGAATTTCTTCCATCTGAACAACTTCCTGTTCGGAAAGCTGAACTTCGAAATTGTCTTCAACTGACATGTCGAGGCGGAAGGCCACGATGAGAACGGCCAGGGTCAGGACCATTCCTAATTCTATGTAAAGCGGATATCTTTTTTTGATGTCGGCTTTTTCTGTCTTTCTAAGAGCCATAATTGTGCTTTTCTAAGAGCCTTCAGGGTACCCCGCGCACCACATGGGTGAACGAAATGGGTCGAAGGCAGAATAATACGTCAACAGATTCAAAAACAATAGTGAATAAAGCAGCCCCTCCCTCTCTTTATGGCTACAAGCTTTAAACTTTAAAAACTATCACTCGAGAACTTCTGACCTTAAGACAGAGCGCGTGATCCAAAGTTGCCCTTCGAAATCAACATAATTTGTTCGTCGCAGCGCTGGCTACGTTTACGATTGGCGGCCATTTCGGTCAGCCATTCCATCGATCGAGTTGGTCCTTCAGCAGAATCCATACTCCAAAACCAAACATCGCGCCGACTGAATTCGCAGCGGCGTCAAGCATATCTGCTGTCCGACCGATGGGCATAAGCTGCTGATAGAACTCAGTTGCGACCGCGAACAGAAGCACGACGACGAGAACTCGGAGCCCCTTCTTGATCGTGGCGTCCGATTTAGCCGTAAGCCACAGGCCAGCGAGAATGAAGAACAGCCCAAAATGGACGAGTTTGTCCAACTGGAATACTTCTACCGTGGGGATATTCTGGCCGGGAATTGAAAGTCCGATAAGAATGAGCAGCGTCCACACGACGGAAAGTCTGAACGGACTGAAGAACTTGAGCATGTAGATCCTGGTCAGCTTTGTGGATCATCAAGGCGTGAAAGAACCCCAGGCAAGGCCTCTAGGATATCGGAAGCCATGATCGACTGGGAAGCGCCTCCTTCAACGGTATCGTCAGCGGCGGTTCCAGCGAGGTGGATTCCGCAGGTTGCCGCCTCAAACGGGGGTAAGCCTTGAGCCAGCAGCCCGGCCACGATTCCAGCGAGCACATCGCCTGAGCCCGCAGTTCCAGCGCCAGGATTTCCAGTTGCATTGACCATCACGCTACCATCTGGTGAAGCGGTAATGGAAGGCTGACCTTTTAGGAGAAGCGTTACGTTCCATTCTGCAGCGAATCGTCGCGCTATCTCAATACGATTAATAACAGGCTCTTCGGATTCTCCAACAAGCCGCAGGAACTCGCCGTCGTGGGGAGTGAAGATCCATTTCCCTCCTGAATTGTCAGCTACCCAGTCCTTTTCCCCATTGAGGGCGAAAAGTGCATCCGCATCGACGACGGCATATCCATCAAAATGACTAAGCAATTCCTGAACAATCGACTTGGTCTGTATTTCTCGTCCCATGCCCGGTCCAATTAACATGGCCTTTGATTTCTTCCAGCGGAGGTCCAGTCTTTGAATCATATCCGCGACGGCATCTGGACTTCCTGAGTTCCAGGATTCAACTGGTATTTCGTCCAGTTTTTCCAGCAGGAACGGTCGAATTTCTTCCGGACCGCAGCAAACCACATATCCACTTCCTGCGCGAGCCGCTCCGCGAGCGGCGAGCGCGACGGCTCCAGGAAATGCAATCGAACCGCCGACGATCAGGCTCGGACCACTACTATACTTATGATCAGAGCGCTCGCGGGGCCGCATAAGATCTCGGACGTACTCATTGTCAGACAAATGTCCACAGCCCGCGCGACCCGCTTGGATCTCCAGAACACCGGGAGCAATTCCGATGTCGACAACCTGAACATCGCCGCTGAAATCTGGTCCATCGCCGATGAGATGGCCGGCCTTTGCAGAAGCCATAGTCGCAGTCACGTCTGCATCTACTGCAACGCCCATTACCCGCCCAGAATCAGCGTGTAATCCAGACGCAATGTCGATGGAGAGCACAGGCGCAGCCGACGCGTTGATCGCCTCAATGACCGATGTAAAAGGTGCTCGAACATCCGATACGAGGCCCGTTCCAAGCAGGGCATCCACGATCAGGTCCGCAGAAGCCAGGTGCGGCATGCCGCTATCGAAATCCAAAATGCTCAGATCTGTTACCAGTTTTTTCGCAACCAGCGTCGAGATAATCTCCAGATTTGCTCTTGCTTCTCCGGTATAGTTCTGAGGTTCTGCGCTCAGCAAGACAGCCACCCTGATTCCGTCTTGGGCGAGATAGCGAGCAACGACAAAACCGTCTCCGCCGTTATTTCCTTTTCCACAGGCAATCAGGATAAGAGGGTCCGAGCGGTTGCCGAGCATCTCATGGGCAATGAGTGCGCACTCGCGTCCGGCAGATTCCATCAAGGTAAATCCTGGAATACCGACTTCTTCGATGGTAAATCTGTCTGCCTCTTTCATTGCACTAGCAGATAACACCGGTGCCAGATGAGTCTGTCCCATACTCGCACCTATTGCCTGATTAGTGTTGAGTCAGGCTGGGAAAAGAATTGAAGCGTGTCAGGAAGAACGGTATCCCATCTGGCCCTAACCGGTTCGTCTGAGCGGATCCACTGAATCGGCTCGGATGGCTCATAGGGAGAAAGTGATCCCGGATTCCACTTTCCGTTTCCGTCAAGGTCCACAAACACGCGAAGTCGTGCGCGAAACCCGCCTGGCAGGCCGTCCAAGGAGATAGATTCTTGATCGGAGACAACTCGCAGCACGGCATCCGCTTCGTTTTCTAGACTAAATACTTCGATGATGAGCTCGGCATCGGCTCCGCGTGCCTCCAGTACAAGGGCACCGGCTTCTCTGTCTGTAGCAAACTGAAATAAACCAGCGACGCTCGAATCAGGCGGATCGATTAGCCTGATCAAGAACGGTTCCGTAAAGGCCGTCCGTTCAAATTCGAATAACCCGGGGTCGGTCCGATCGCCTCTCATTGGCACGTCGGCGCCAGTCGTATCCTGAATCTCGAACTGCAGCGAATTGACAGGCGAGTCAAATCGGACTCCGAATCGCTCGTTTTCCCAGATTCGTCTCGGTGTATTAATCATGGCCATGGCGGAGTCTGGCACCCACGATAAAAAATTCGGGCTTCTTCTTTCTTCCAGGCCAGGATTGACGACGAATTCCCATGAACCCGGTGCCATTGTATTTCCCGATGAATCGGACACGGCTGAACTTCCGATAAGCGTGTACCGGCCGGGAGCAATGCTGTCGATTCGAGCAAAAATGGTTCTGGACTTGCTCTCCGTGAAGTACAGCCATCGAACGATCGAAGAACTTTCATCGAGTGAATCCCTTACTTCGAATGTAAACTGGTCCTGATTGCCGGCTTCAAAGGGGTGATTTATATCTAGATCGAGTGGTTCAGAAAATCGCAATTCAAGGTCGCCGGTCGTTATTGCACGAACACGCTCCAGGATGGGTGCGCTTCTATCATGAACCGCCAATACCCATGGTAAAGACGGTGCGAGACCAGTCGTATCGGCCGAAATCATGTGAACAGGAGCGACTCCTCTCTTTTCACCTTCGTCCATCTGGTGATTTTGGTTGGCGTCCTGAACTGCTACCACTACGTAGGAGGACTCCGCGAGATACCGGAAGATGAACGACCCGTCGCTGGCCGTCTGAGTTCGATAAAGGGGAGGCTCGCTGAGTGCCAGAGAGTCGTCAGACGCGAAAGCAAACATGTCGACCGAAGGCGCGGCTGTGCCATTGAGCGCCCTCACCACATTCCCTTTGATGATACCTCCGTCGATTTCCTCTCCTGTCGAGAATGCGATGATAATGGGTGCATCGAGCGACACGCTGTGCAGGTCTCGAAGTGATGCGCCGATGGTCACGATATACGTTGTCGCCTCTCTTAAACCGCCCGCTAGTTTGATTTTGACTCGCTTCCCAGATCCAGAGATTTCAGGTGGTGAACCCAGATCCGGTGTGATGGAAAATGCGCTGCGGAAGGAACGCATATCAATTGATTCATCGAACTCGAACTCCATTTCACTTCCGGTGAAGGAAGTTTGACCATCCAATGGCAACGTATTAACGACGGCCGGTGGCGTGGAATCCGGAGGCCCTCCTCCCGGGGGTACGGGTACGGCGCATGCAAGAGGTAGCAGCGCCATCAGGACTATGATCTTGATTCGTTTCAACCGCTATTCGCGCGACGACTTCTGAGATTGAAAAATAGGTAGGTTCCGACCGCACTTGCTCCTATTAGAACCAGTGGTTCTGCGACCTGCCGCCACCTTGAAGCGTGCGGCATGCTCGGATCAGTCTCCGGATATCTATTGTCGCCCATGGCTTTTGCTGTTTTTCTGGAAAGTGTGTCCGACGCCGTTTTTGCGCAGGTATCGTTGCCGATCACACGACCCTCAGAATCCGATAGCCAGTGGGTAAGCGAAATCTTGGCCGTTCTTCCGAGCTGGTTTTTACCCTGTCGATCGTAGGATAGTTCTGCTGCATCGACGGTGAATACTAGCAGGTCTTGATCGTCGATATTCGCATCTTCGAGGAAGATGGACTTCCCAGCTTCTCGCCAACTCTTCACGACTTCTGCCAAACTGTACGTCGCTTGGCCCTGGGCGCGAATCTTAAAGGAAGACCGGCCATCGACCGCTGCATCAAGGCATTCCTTCACGAGGCCAGAAATAAAGCTGACGTGCGATTCCTGTGCCGTGCTGGAAACAACACAAAAAGAGGAAAGCAGAAGGATGCTGATGTACTTGCTCACGTATCGTCGATTATGGGGCCATTCTTACCCGGTTGCCGCGAGACAACACAAACATCCGAAAGATGCACCGAAGCCGGGCCGTAGTCAAACCCGAATCAACTGACATCCAAATCAGGCATAGATTCCACGCAGTTCGAGCGCATCCGCCACCTTCTTGATCGCCAGGACATAAGCTCCGATTCGAAGCGTTGTGTCGTGTTTTTCAGACTTGCTGAATACGTCGTCGAACGCTTTGTGCATCATGCGATCGAGCCGACGTTCTACACGGTCCAAGGTCCAGAAGTATCCCTGTCGATTTTGCACCCATTCGAAGTAGGACACGGTCACCCCACCTGCGTTGGCGAGGATGTCCGGAATAACCAGGCAGCCTTTCTCGGCTAGAATTTTGTCTCCGCCCGGTGAGGTTGGGCCGTTTGCGCCTTCTGAAATGATCTTAGCTTTTATTGTGTGGGCGTTCTGGCTCGTAATCTGGTCTTCTTTGGCGCACGGAGCGAGCACGTCGACATCGAGTGCCAGCAATTCATCATTGGAAATCGAGCTTGCATCGGGATAACCCTCCAGGCTGAATCCATTTTCCTTTGAATAGGCCATCATTGCCTGAATGTCCAGACCTTTCTCGTTGTAATAACCGCCAGAAACGTCGCTCACGGCTACGATTTTGCAGCCTTGTTGCGCCAAGAGAAATGCGGCGATGGAGCCCACATTTCCGAATCCCTGAACCGCCACCGTGCTTTCGGACGGTCTCATGTTTAGCTGTTCCATGGCGGCCAAGGTCACTGTCATCACGCCACGACCTGTAGCTTCTCGTCGTCCTTGAGATCCACCCAGTGAAATCGGCTTTCCGGTCACTACGGCTGGCTCTGTTCTTTTTACGGTCATCGAATACGTATCGAGGATCCAGGCCATTATCTGCTCATTCGTATTCATATCTGGCGCAGGAATGTCCTTATCCGGACCGAAAACGTCCGCCATGTCAGCGGCATATCGACGGGTAAGTCGTTCCAGTTCTCCTCTGCTCATTTCCTTGGGATCACAGATGACACCACCTTTTGCCCCACCGAACGGCACACTTACGATGGCGCACTTCCAAGTCATCCAGGCAGCAAGCGCCTTGACCTCATCCAGATTCACGTCAGGCGCGTATCGGATTCCTCCCTTGGATGGACCCAGAATGTCGCTATGTATTACGCGATACCCTTCGAACATCTTGATTTTCCCAGTGTCCATCTGGACCGGAATCCCGGTGATGTGAATTCGAGCGGGTGTAACGAGATATTCGTAAAATCCTTCGTCGAGCTCAAGAATTTTTGCTGCTACATCAAATCGTTCGACCATGGCCTCGAACGGATTTTCATGTGCGCGTGTTATCGGAGCAGGCTCTGAATAGAGCGCTTTCTTGTAAGGGTCGTTGAATCGCATCGTGTTGTGCTTCCTCGCTGGAAATGCCTTCGTTAAAAAAGCGCTTCCAATCACGAGGATTCAAATTGGTATCTTGCTGGAAATGGGAGTGATCAAAACAAAAATCGATTGATTCCCGAAAGGTAAAACAACGGTGAATTAATTCGTCACTCTCCCCGTCGTTCCTACCTCAATATTCACTTATTAGTTTGGCTTCACCCAAAGATTTTGTTGGTTTCATGCTCGCTTCAGCTTCAGAAAATTACATAAAGCAAGTAACCAGTCTAAGTAGGAGGAAGGGCCGAGATCTACACAATTCATTTTTGATCGAAGGAGCTCGCTCTTTACAATCGGCGATCCAAGGAGGCGCAGATCTAGTTGCGATTTTCGTCGAAGATGAGGCCATGACTGATTTCAAACTGAGTCAATTGGTCGAGACCTACGCTGGAAAGGTTTATGCTGCGTCGTCGCGCGAAATGAAAAAAATGTCGGATACGAGTACGTCATCGGGAATTTTGGCTGTTGCCAAAATTCCAGAACCGTCTACAGATTGCATTCTGTGCAAGGGAAAGACGCTCGTTCTCGACGGTGTTCAAGACCCTGGAAATGTGGGTACGCTCATTCGGACTGCAGCCTGGTTTGGGATCGACGCCGTTATGGCAACGCCAGGGACTGCAGATTTTTATTCTCCGAAGACGGTCCGCTCGGCCATGGGTGGCATCTGGGATGTGCAGTTGGAACGAATAGATTATCTGGATGGATTTCTTGATACCTGTATCCGAAACGAAGTCGACATCCGATTCGCGGACATGCAGGGAACGCCTGTTTCAGAATGGAAGGCGCCGAAACATTCCATCTTGATCATAGGAAGTGAGGCTCACGGAGTATCTGAAGGAGCTAGGGCGAAGGCCCACGGGCCCATTTCCATACTACCAGCAGAAGGCAAAAGGGCGGTCGAAAGTTTAAACGCTGCGGTCGCCGGCGGAATATTAATGTCGCACTGGTAGAGTCTATACATGTTAAGAATGTATATTCATTGGCCTTAGCTATCCCAGCCCACGCATATGGAAGTACCCTCACTACAGGGTCTCGGACTCGAACACGGACTTCTGACCCAGGAAAAGTCACAAGAGATCGCCCGCAAGGGTCAGTCTCTAAAGATTGGCGTTCCTAAAGAAGCATCAGAAGAAGAAGGTAGAGTCGCCATGGCTCCGGCCGGTGTTGCAGCTCTGGTTGCAAACGGTCACGAAGTAAATGTCGGAGAAGGAGCGGGAGATGCCTCCCAATTTTCTGATACTGAGTATGCAGAAGCGGGCGCTACGATCGTGGGCTCCGCGAAAGAGTTATACAACGCCAGCGATTTGATCGTGAAGGTCGGACCTCCACAGGAAGAAGAAGTTGATTTGTTGCACGATAAGCAGGTTCTTATCTCAGCCCTTCACCTCGGGAATACGTCTCCTGTTTTTTTGAAAAAAATGATCGAGCGCGGCGTCACCGGTCTTGGGTTTGAGTTCATACGCGATTCGGATGGAAGTCTACCAATCGTTCGAATGATGCATGAGATAATGGGGTCGATGTCGATTCAGATCGCAGCGAGATATCTGGAGAGTGGGGAAGGCGGAAAAGGTATGATGCTCGGTGGCATCTCTGGCGTACCTCCTTCAAATGTAGTAATCCTGGGAGCTGGAGTTGTGGGCGAGTGGGCAGCACGGACAGCAATAGGCTTTGGAGCCCACGTTATTGTGCTGGACAATGACCTCGGGTCGCTCCGAGAACTTGAGCATTACCTGGGACGAGGAATTACGACCGCCATGGCAACGGATCAGTACATAAGCCAGGCTCTTTTGACGGCTGACGTGGTGATTGGAGCCATGATGACCGCCGGCCACCGTGCTCCCGTAGTGGTGAGCGAGGATATGGTGGCTTCTATGCGAGACGGATCGGTAATTGTCGATACCGTCATAGATCAAGGTGGATGTATTGAAACGAGCGAGGCGACTACTCACTCAAATCCAGTTTTCCGTCGTCACGGGGTTATTCATTACGGAGTTCCAAATATGCCGTCAAACGCCGCGCGTACTGCCACTTATGCGCTCACGAATGTCCTCGTGCCCTACGTACTCAAAATTGGAGATGCTTCCTCGGTAAATGAGGCCCTTTGGATGAACATTGGTCTTCGGAACGGGACGTACGTCTACCGTAAACATCTAACTAAGAAGAGCCTTGCGTCGATGTTTGGCATTCCACACCGAGATATCGAACTACTGATTGCTTCCGGAATCTGAGCGAACATGTCTAGACGATTTTTACTGCTTTCAACCTCGCGCACTACCGGCACAGGATATCTTGAGCATGCTGCCGAGCACATTGATTGGCTCACCGAGTCGCAGAAAAAACGGGTCATCTTTATCCCCTACGCGGCAGTTCGGTTTTCATATGATGATTATGAATCAATGGTGGCCGGAGGGATGCAAGAGTACGGACACGAAGTTGTTTCCATCCATCGATACGATGATCCCGTTTCTGCACTCGAAGACGCCGATGTGATAGCCGTCGGGGGCGGAAACACCTTTAAGCTTGTGCATGATTTGCAGCATTTCGGATTGATGGAGGTCATCCGCAAGAAAGCACTCGAAGGAATTCCATACGTTGGATGGAGTGCTGGCGCCAATGTCGCCTCCCCCAAGCTTTCAACGACGAATGACATGCCGATCATCGAACCGGGGTCATTCAACACCCTGGGATTGATTTCAACTCAGATTAATCCTCACTACTTGGATGCCCATCCTGATGGCCACATGGGTGAAACGCGAGAAGAACGTATCTCGGAATTCAACGTGCTGAACCCTGATGTGCCGGTCATTGGTCTTCGGGAAGGCTCGATGCTGAAGGTGGACGGAAGCAAAATGTGGCTCGATGGGAAGATTGGAGCGCGTCTGTTTCACGGAGATTCCAAACCGAGAGAGTTTGATCCTGGGTCAGATGTGTCGTTTCTTCTATAACCCCGGTCCGGAAGTGTTCAGGGCATGACTCACCGGCGCATGAGTGCGACGAGAGACCATGTTTTATGATTGCCATCTTTTTTATAAAAAGAGCCAATGGAACCGAACACCAGTTCTACTCCTCCAGATAAGCTTCCAACGCAGGAGCTATCAACGCCCATGCTTTCTGCGCAGGCGCTGAGAGTGCTCGGTGTGCTCATCGAAAAAGAATTGAGTACGCCCGACTATTACCCGATGACGGTCAACGGTATCGTCAATGGCTGCAATCAAAAGTCAAATCGATCTCCGGTCGTCGATTTTGGTGAAATTACGGTCATCAAAGCGCTAGACGAGCTATACAGCCTTCGGCTCTCGGGTCATGCATCCGTGGCGGGAAGTAGATCTGAGAAGTATCGACACGCGGCGTCACAACATTGGGAACTCGATCAAGCCGGTTTATCAATCCTGGCGAGCTTGGTTTTGCGAGGCCCTCAGACTGTCGGCGAACTGAGAGCCCATACTTCTCGAATGTTTTCGTTTGAGAACATGGACGCGGTAGTTGATGTGCTGGATAGCTTGGCGGAGCGCGAGGAGCCGCTAGTTGCTCGAGCAGGAAAAGCGAGCGGACAGAAAGGCATTCGTTTTGCGCATTTACTAGCAGGGACGCCGGAAATTGAGGAAGATTCGGCTGGTGCAGAAGAAACGGAATCATCTTCGAACGCAGCGCAAGCAGATGAACTTCAAGAACTGCGTGAACGCCTCGACAGTCTTGAGTCAGCGTTTGAGGCGTTTAGAAAACAGTTTGATTGACGCAACGCAGATAGCGTAATCCACCCACATTTTAGTTGCTAAGTGATAATTAGTAGGACATTATGATTGGAACCCGACCGGCGATACACGCGCCACACGGAACTGAGTTAACCTGCAAAGGATGGCATCAAGAAGCTGCAATGCGCATGCTGATGAACAACCTTGATCCCGCAGTTGCAGAGCATCCAGAGGACCTGATCGTTTACGGCGGTGGCGGAAAGGCTGCGCGTGACTGGGAAAGTTATCATCGCATTATCGCGACGTTACAGCGGCTCGAAAATGATGAAACGCTCTTAGTTCAGTCCGGAAAACCGGTGGGTGTGTTTCGCACACACGAAGAAGCGCCAAGAGTCCTGATTGCGAACGCACATTTGGTCCCGAGATGGGCGAGTGCGGACGAGTTTCGTCGCCTGGACGCACTCGGACTCACGATGTACGGTCAGATGACTGCTGGCTCATGGATTTACATAGGCACGCAAGGAATTCTGCAAGGGACGTATGAGACGTTTGCCGAGTGCGCAAATCAGCACTTCGGTGGTACGCTCGAAGGGCGTCTTGTGGTTACCGCCGGATTGGGCGGGATGGGAGGTGCACAACCACTAGCAGCGACCATGAATGGTGGCGTGTGTCTGTGCGTAGAAATCGATCCGGTGAGTATTGATCGCAGGGTTGAAACGGGCTATTGCGACGAACGATCAGACAATCTGGACGAGGCGCTCGACAGACTGCTGGCGGCGAAAGAGAAGCGGGAGGCGCTTTCTATAGGCCTTCTCGGAAACATCGCTGAGGTATTGCCAGAATTGGTGCGTCGTGGCATTGTCCCGGATGTGCTTACGGATCAGACATCAGCTCATGACCTCGACCTTGGATATCTTCCCATCGGTTCGACGGTAGAGTCGGCTTCAGAATTCCGAACTGGCGATCCAGCAGGTTATCGATCCGCCGTCCTTGACGCCATGCAGATCCACATCGAAGCAATGCTGGACATGAAGAAAGCAGGGGCGATCACATTCGACTACGGAAACAATCTTCGCGGCCAGGTGGCTGACCACCGTGGAATGAGCGAAGCTTTCGACATCCCCGGATTCGTTCCTGAGTTCATCCGGCCGCTATTCTGCAAGGGCTCTGGTCCTTTTCGATGGGCAGCGCTCTCAGGAGATCCCAATGACATCGCCGTAACCGATGCCGCTATTCTCGAGACCTTCCCGCAGAAAGACGCGCTCGCACGTTGGATTCGGAAAGCTCAGGAACAGGTTCATTTTCAAGGACTACCGGCTCGGATTTGCTGGTTGGAATACGGGGAGCGGGCAGAAATGGGCCTCAAATTTAATTGGCTGGTCAAAAAGGGGAAGGTGGCTGCGCCGCTGGTGATAGGACGCGATCATCTCGATAGCGGCTCTGTGGCTTCGCCGAATCGCGAAACCGAAGGAATGATGGACGGCTCAGATGCCATCGCCGATTGGCCGCTGCTAAATGCACTCCTGAACACGGCGTCCGGTGCGAGTTGGGTTTCGCTTCATCACGGAGGCGGGGTAGGTATCGGATACTCGATCCATTCAGGAATGGTGAGTGTTGCAGACGGCACCGATATGGCAGACCGCCGACTCGAGCGTGTCCTGACCGGAGATCCCGGAACGGGCGTCATGCGACATGCCGATGCTGGATACACAGAAGCAATTGATACGGCCAATGAACGCGGTGTCGATCTTCCCATGGTGAACGGATGAGCATTCGCCTAACAGTCGCAAATTTGTATTCCGATCTAGAGCGATCGATGGAGTCGCTGGCTTCAGATTCATCTGCGGTCGCAGCCTCGCGAAAGACACTCATGAAACGGGTGGAAGGCGGAGAAGCCACATACGGAGTGAATACGGGTTTTGGAAAGCTTGCCAACAAACGTGTTGATGATAACAAGCTATCGGAGCTTCAGCGAAACCTGCTGGTGAGTCACGCGGTGGGTGTTGGAGCTCCCATGCCGAAAGGAATCACTCGGATCATGCTGGGGCTCAAAGTGCATTCGCTTGGTCTTGGATATTCGGGCGTTTCTGAAGGAACGTTTCGCCGATTGCTTGAAATGGCGCGTCGCGACATACTCCCCGTGGTTCCGTCACGTGGAAGCGTCGGGGCGTCTGGAGACCTCGCGCCACTAGCACACATGTCGCTGCCATTGATTGGCTTGGGAAGTGTGTGGGGTGATGGCGGAGCGTCTAGTTCGGCCGCCGATGTAATGCAAAAGGAAGGATTCTCACCAATAACGCTTCAGGCAAAAGATGGGTTGAGTCTGATCAATGGAACCCAGTTTATGGCCGCGTATGGTGCGTTTATACTGCATAAGGCGACCAAGCTCGTTCGCACTGCTGATATTTTGGCATCCATGAGTCTCGAGGCGTTGCAGGGAAGCAGTCATCCATTCGATTCTCGAGTACATGATGTCAGGCCGCACGAAGGCCAACGTAATGTTGCCCAAAATGTGCGAACCCTCCTGGGAGAAAGCAAAATACTGGAGTCGCATCGGGATTGTGGCAAGGTTCAAGATCCGTATTGCTTGCGTTGCGTTCCTCAGGTTCACGGAGCGAGCAGGGATGCTCTTTCGCATGCAGTGCGCGTCGTCGAAACCGAAATGAATTCGGTCACCGACAACCCACTAGTCTTCAGTGATGGCGATGTGATTAGCGCTGGAAATTTCCATGGCCAACCACTCGCGCTCGTTTTGGACTACGCAGCCATCGCATTGGCAGAACTGGCTTCTATCTCAGAAAGAAGGACCTACTTACTTCTCGAAGGACACGACGGCTTGCCTCGGCTCTTGATGAAGGAAACTGGATTAAATTCCGGGTTCATGATCCCGCAATACACTGCGGCCGCTCTGGTATCTGAGAACAAGGTGCTCTGTCATCCAGCCTCTGTAGATTCCATTCCTACTTCCTTGGGCCAAGAAGACCACGTCTCGATGGGAAGTATTTCCGCGGTAAAGCTGTTACAAGTTCTCGAAAATGTCCAACACGTATTTGCGATTGAACTGCTGACGGCAGCGCAGGCGCTGGACTATCGATTGCCGCTTCGCCCCGGTCGAGGTGTAGATGTCGCACACAAATTGATCCGAGAGCATATACCACATCGCGAGAAAGACTACCTGTTTCAGGAAGACCTTAAGCCGAGTGTCAAGCTTGTTCGGTCTTCGATGCTTCAGAAAGCAATTGAAGAGGAGGGCGTGAATCTTGTCTAGTTCCGGACTCCTCCTTGATATTGGATTTCTCGCCACTTGCAAAGATGCAGGTCAGCAGTCCAATATTCATTCGATTGCTGGGGCCGCTATTTCATGGAGCAATGGCCGGTTCGATTACGTGGGCTCGGAAGCGGACTTGCCGGCCAAGTTCAGAGAGCGACCAACATCTACCGCTGGCGGGCGATGCGTCATTCCTGGTCTCGTGGATTGCCATACCCATCTTGGATTCGGAGGATGGAGAGCAGACGAATTTAGAATGCGAATCGAAGGGAAATCCTATCTCGATATCGCGGCTGCGGGTGGTGGAATTCGAAAAACGATGGCCCAGACCCGGGCGGCCTCACACGAGGAGCTCGTACTGCACTCTGAATCATACCTACAGCGCTACATTGAGCTCGGTGTAACGGCCGTAGAGTGCAAAACAGGATATGGGTTGTCCTTCGATGAAGAACTTAAATTACTCAGGGTATATCGCGATATAGGGCAAAATACGTCCGTAGACATCGTTTCTACTCTGCTTGCGGCACATGTTGTCCCTGATCCATCCAAATGTAACAATAATTGTTACATTCAAATGATCTGCAATGAACTTCTTCCGGTAGTTGCGGCGGAAAAACTCGCTGAGTTCAATGATATATTCGTCGAAAAGGGAGCATTTACTACGGAAGATGCCCGCCGGGTGCTCAGCGCAGGTAACGCCCTCGGCCTAAAAGCTAAGCTTCATGTCGACCAGTTAGGAGATGGCAATGGCGGCGTATTGGCAGCTGAGATGAACGCCATAAGCGCGGATCATTTGGAATACACCTCTGCGCAAGGCATGAAAGCGATGGCGCACGCGAATGTAGTTGGAGTGTGTCTCCCGTTTGCGTCTCTTTATCTGAATCAGCCACCGATGAACGCTCGTGCTTTCATATCGTCTGGTGTGCGAGTCGCTGTTGCTACGGATTTCAATCCGGGTTCGGCACCCTCCTATGATCTTCCCCTCGCGATGATGTTGGCCTGCACTATGAGTAGGATGACACCGGCCGAGGCACTAAAAGGCGCAACCATTAATGCAGCCCGAGCCATCGGGCGGAATACCGAATACGGATCAATCGAGGTTGGCAAACGGGCGAATTTTGCAGAACTTTCAGTAGTGGACGTGGATCATTGGATGTATCATTTCAGGCCAAATACCTGTGCTGCAACATGGATCAACGGAACACAAGTGAACCAGATAGTGAGCGATTAGAGAACGAATGAAGATTAGCATCATCACAACGGGAGGCACCATAGACAAGGTGTACTTCGACGCAAAAAGTGATTATCAGATTGGAGATCCTCAGGTGAAGACCATTTTGGATCGAGTGGGATCGACCATCGAGTACGATGTGCAAGAGCTGTTCCACAAAGACAGCCTTGAAATGACCGATGACGACCGGGATCAGATTGTTATAGCTGCGAAATCTTCGGTCGCGGACAGATTGGTAATCACCCACGGCACAGACACCATGGTCGAAACAGCGAAGGCCTTGTCAGATGTGGCTGAAACGAAGACGATCATTCTAGTAGGTTCGCTCACACCGGCTCGATTTCGTGAAAGCGACGCAGAGTTCAATATTGGAGTAGCGATCGGAGCTGTCCAATCGCTACCAAAAGGAGTATATCTCGCGATGAACGGACGGGTTTTTGATCCTGATCGTGTTCGGAAGAATAGGGATGCCAACCGGTTCGAGGAGATTTAAGGCCCGCAGGTTCAGGCCTTTCAGTTCTTTCGACTCCTGCAAGGATTCCCGGTATTTGCCTGACGTGGCCGACTTGAATGTCTTAGGTTTGTAGTTAGTACAAAGCCAAACGTGTACTCCTCGCCATGAAACGTCTCACTCATCTGACTCTGCTCGCATTACTCTCGTGTTATGCACGCGTGTCGCCAGCGCAAGAGATGACAGCGCAGAAAGAAATCGTGCAGCACGCCGTTTCGGTTCAAACGGGGTCTTTGCATGAGTGTCCGATTGAATTTGTTCAGTCATCTGCGTGGCTAGAAGGCGCTGAACCTGAAGTGAGCTTCCAGCTATTCGATGGTTCGCATCTTTCCAATGAGATCGATTTGGGTCAGTATCAAGCTGTAGCTCCGGCAAATGTGTTTCTGAACAACCCATTTGACATCGTAGCGGTTGAGGTAGAATTGCAAGGCCTTTTAGGCGATGCGACGCGCCTCGAAGGCGAATACGTTCGAGCTGGAAGCGAGAGACTTGATGGCTTTGATATTGCAGCGCCTGGTCTAAACGGAGCTGATTTCAGATTCGAGCCGGATACCACCGATGCTCAATTATGCAATACGGATCAATCTGTATGCTCAAGATTCGATGCAGTGAACGTGTACTACCATATCGATACGTTCGTGCGTGAGTTCTGGATTGACAGAATGGGCGTCGACATCAATTTTCAGACAGATGCGAGGGTACACATTGGAGGCGACGGTGCGTTCGCGCAGCCTGCCGAATATCGCGTGGGATTTAAGGTGGGAAACATCTTCAACAAGAACGCAGCGTTGTCCAATGATTTCATTTATCATGAGTATTCACATCTGGTGGCATATTCCCTGGGTTTCGAAGTGACCTCAAGTTCGGACGCCCAAACGCTCGCTCTCGGCGAGGCCTATGCGGACTACTTTGCGGCGACCTATACTGGCAGTCCGAGAATCGGAGACTGGGTCGTCACATGTCCAGACCGGCAATTGTGCGAGGGTCGGGAAAACGACAACGAACTGCGTACTCTGGACATTGACAAGATTGTCTGGAATTGGAATCTTGGGTTGCCACAAGCTGGACTTCAGTATGGATTTTGTCTCAGATATCACGAACTCGACCAGAAGTGTAAAGCCAGTTACACCAACACACAACCACAGTATGTCTGGGGAATGATCTGGGGAGCGATGTTATGGGATTTGAGGGACCGAATTGGGGCCGATGCTACTGACAGACTTACAGTCGAAGCCATTCGCAGGCACGGCCCGACGGCTGACTTTCAGGAAGCAATTATGGACTTGCATGCTGCCGAAAATGCGCTCTTTGGCGGGCTGCACACCCAAACTTTGAACGAAGTTCTTGCGGGCCGCGGCTTTCCACCTTCATCTGTTGGAGTCGACGAAGAGCCGGGCTTTGCCTCATTATATGAATTGAAGGTCTGGCCAAATCCAGTGTCAGGTGTCGTGCACATCGCGTTCGAGTCTTCATCGCCGTTTCGGTCAAAGACTTCTTCTCGAATCCAGATAAGCGACATCACAGGAAGAACAGTGAGGTCTGAAGACCTCGGATGGCTTGGCTCAGCCACCGGAGAACTAACACTAAATCTGAGTGATTTGAGCGCCGGCGTGTATGTCGTGTCTCTATTTGCCGATGGCACGTGGACTCGTCAGCCCCTCGTCATCGCCAATAGATAGGCGGCCGATCTACAAATAGCGTAAAAACTTCGGCATAGTTCGGTTTTGCGTGTATTTTCCCAGACTATCGTGTGTCACTCTATCCGTTGGTTTTATGACTGTCCGTAAATTTTTCAGCTTGCTAACTCTAGCTCTGGTTTTTGTTTTCTCATCCTCGGCTCAGGAAACACTCCTTCCATCTCATTTCGATTTTGAACCCGACATCGCTCGAGATCAGGCGATTCCTTCGCCTTCCGACTTCCTGGGATATGAGACCGGCGCCGAGTACACCATCTACGCAGACGTGGTCAGCTATATAAAAGCGGTCGCCGCTGCCTCAGATCGTGTAGCGATTACGGAGTACGGTCGCACCTACGAAAATCGAGCGTTGTTCGCGTTAACGATCACGTCGCCCGAAAATCACGCGCGCTTAGATGACATACGGGAAGCGAATCTACGATTGGCTGATTCAGACTTGAGTGACGCAGACGCCCAGGCAATCATCGAGAACAATCCGGTCATTACGTGGCTGAGCTACAACGTGCATGGGAATGAACCATCCAGTACGGAAGCCTCGCTCCAGGTACTCTATCTGCTGGCCTCTGGTTTAGATGCGGGTACGCAGGAGTTGCTCGATGAGTCGGTCGTTATTATTGACCCAACAATCAATCCAGACGGACGCGACCGATACGTGTATTGGTATAAGTCGATGCAGGCAAATCAGTTGCGGGTTAGTGCAAATGATGCTGAACACGTCGAGCCCTTTCCTGGTGGACGTACGAATCACTACTGGTTCGATCTGAATCGAGATTGGATGTGGTTAGTGCATCCTGAGTCTCGCGGCCGCATCGCCCTGTATCAGGATTGGTTGCCGCAGGTGCACATGGATTATCACGAGCAAGGGTTCAACAACAACTATTTCACGATGCCTGGCAAGGCGCCTAGGAATCTGAACCTTCCGGATGATTATGAAAAGTGGGCTGACGTGTTCGGGCGCGCCAGCGGCGAAGCGCTGGCGCGCAACCAGGTGAATTATTTCACCCGCGAATCGTTCGAATTTTTCTATCCCGGTTACGGCTCTTCCTATCCGAGCGTTTTGGGCTCCATCGGAATGCTCTCGGAGCAAGGTGGTCACAGCAGGGGCGGACGTGCAGTCGAGACAAATGACGGCTACATTTTGACCCTGCGCCAGCGGGCATTTGATCACTTCTCTACCTCGATGGCAGTGGCGAGAGCCTCGGTAGCCAACCGCGCAGAGCTCCTATCCTATTTCAGGATGTTCTTCGATCCCTCGACAACGAACAACGAAACGTCGGCTTACATCATTGCGGATGATGGTGGAAATGGATATGTGGGCAAGGTTGTCGAATTACTTTTAAATCACGGAATCGAAATAGAACAGGCAAGCGACTCGTTCACCATGGATGCGTTTGACTACTGGAGCGCTTCTTCATCTCGTCAGACGTTTGCGGCTGGATCGTACATCATTAGGACAGACCAGTCACGTCACGTGATGGTCAATACCCTCATGCAGCGTCAGATGGAAATCGAGTCCTGGGACATGTACGACATGTCGACCTGGTCCGTACCGCTGGCTTACAACTTGACGGGTGCTGCCTGGACGGAAGGAGCGGTGAGAGTGGAAACGGAGGCTGTTTACCACGCACCCACGCGCGAAAAGGGTGTCTCAGGAGCTGGGGCAGAGTATGCATACGTAATCGACTGGAGACAGGAGCATGCACCAAAAGCTCTGGGCATGTTGTGGGATGCGGGTTACAATGTCCGATCCGCGGCGAAGACGTTCGGAATCGGTGACACGGATTATTCAGTTGGCTCTATAATTGTGCTGAAAGGGCGTAACAGAAATCTTGCGGGCAAGATTGAATCAGATGTTGCTCGGATAGCTGATCAGGCGGGAGTTCTAGTAGCCGGATACGATGTGTCCAGGGTCGATCGGGGGATGGATCTTGCATCCGCTAGCGCACGGGTTATCGAAAAGCCCAATGTGGCCTTGATGATGGATTCTCCGTTTTCATCAGAAACTGCAGGTCAGATCTGGTTCATGTTCGACCACTGGATCGAGTTCGGCGTGGATCGAATCAGGGGAAGCTCGTTTCCTCGCTTGGACCTGAATGAGTATGACGTGATCGTGATGCCACCGGGAAATGCCAGTTCCATGCTGGATAGTGTTCAAACAAAACGAATGACAGATTGGATCAGACAGGGTGGCACGTTGATTGGATCAGAATCATCGGCTTCATTCTTGACGAAAGGTCGGAGTGGAATATCTGGCGTTGAGATGGCTAAGGCTCCCTCAGCAGAATCAGATGATGATAAAAATGACGATACGGTTGAAGAACGGTTCTATACCCGTTATGAGGATCGACGCGATTCCAGCAACGTTTCTCGTGTGTCGGGATCCGCGTTTCGGGCAATTCTGGATAATTCTCATCCGCTCGCCGCGGGAATGCCGGATCAGCTGTACTCCTTGAAATTTGGTTCAGAATCTTTGGCTCCGTCATCTTCCTTGCAGACGGTCGGGTATTACGACAAGGAATCCACCACCGTCTTGGCCTCGGGATTCGCCTCCGACGAAAGCAAGGAAAAAATCGCGGGCAACGCCTTTGCTGGCGTACAATCCGTGGGATCGGGCAAAGTGATACTCTTGCTGGACAAGACGCAATATCGCATGTTCTGGGTCGGCCCTAGCAGGTTGATGG